>Ga0153980_1000727_pt1 | contig 14426 bp, 13 predicted proteins | sample TSGA064MetaG_FD_104722 | JGI IMG/M metagenome (GOLD analysis project Ga0153980, IMG submission 104722) | Attine ant fungus gardens microbial communities from Georgia, USA - TSGA064 MetaG | ecosystem: Host-associated > Fungi > Mycelium > Unclassified | place: USA: Georgia, Magnolia Springs State... | reverse complement strand
TCATTCATGTACCAGGTACTCGTAATAAAATCTCCTGTAGAATCATCAAACCAAAACGCTCCGTTTGGAGTATGACCTGCCGGAAGAATAGAAGCACGGTCTTTCAAAGAAACGCCAATTACTTTCCCCTGAAAATTAGTAGCCAGCCTCAATTCATCAGTTACCGTAGTAGACCAAAGATTTTTAGGAGAGTGACTTCCTGCTTTTGCATTCGTCGTTCCTACCGGCTGTACGCTCTCATCTGCTGTACAATACACATTTTTACCGGTTTCTTTATCCGTCCAGTCGTTTCCGGCAATCCCATGAATGGCAGGAACTGAACCTGTATAAATACAAGTATGACCCAAAGCCGTAATGGTAGGCACATAGTTGATATGTACATTATTCAGAGAATATCCAGTATTCAGTAATCTTTTGAAACCATCGTTTCCAAATTTATTATAAAAACGGTATAGATAATCCCAACGCATCTGGTCTACCACCAGACCTACAACCAATTTGGGCCTTTCTACCTGAGAATTTTTGGTCTTCTGAGCATTAATTGTAATTACGGACAAAGCGGTAGCTGCCGCAATTGAAATTTTCCTAAGCATGTGTACATTTTTATTGACACAAATTTAGGGGTTTTCAAAGTTTTGGAATGTGAAATTTTATTTAAATTTGAGAATCATACATTTTCATCAATTACTGCACTCATGATTTTAGGAGTATACTGGTATTATCAATTTCCGGAAAATTTATACCATTTCAATTTTTTTCATTTTTTTAAAGGGATTGGAGGGCATGCCAACAATCCCGCAGAGCTGGAAGCAAAAGTTTCAGTGGATAATGTCGACCGTTTCCTTGAAAAATTAGAACACCTGAAATCTGAGTTTAAGAATACGTATCTGTCATGTAAGATCAATGGAAATCAACTTATGATTACTATCGGTGATTATAGTCTTTTTGATTATCATTTTCAGTTGGTCCTTGAAATAGAAAAATTACTGATATTAGAAAACGCAGTTTCACTGGGCACCGGATTTCCATTCGAAATAAAATCAACGAAAAATTTCAATCCTGAAGCAGAAAAATTTCAGACGATAGAACACCGTTTTATTCAGCTTACCGGATCCGATTTTAAAAAAGATCATGCTGAAAATTTTTCCATGAGAATCGACTGCAATCTGCCTTTGGAAGATAAAATAAGTTTTATTCATGATCTTGTACACATTTGCCATGAAGAAAATCTGTCTGTATTCTATTACAACGATTTTGATTTTAAAAGCCATTGTAACCTGATGCTCATTTTCAGCAACGGAAGACAGAAAAAAGATCATATACAATCTGTTGATATCAATTCTTTTGGAAGTAAAGTAAGGCATCTTACTCAGAAATATCCGCTTCACTTCGGACACCTTGAAAGTCCGAAATATTATCCTTTACAAGGACCTCATATTGAATTGATGGTGGATGAGCAGTATATTATTAAACGGTAAAATTTTTGATACCAACCCAACATCTTATCGACAGCAGCTATAAAAGATATTGATATTTTTATTTTGTACCGAACGGTACAATTATTTATCTTTGCTTCAGAAAATAATCCCAATGGCAGGAAGACCCAAAATATTTAACGAGCATGAAGCGGTAGAAAAAGCAACTGAAGTTTTCAGAAGCAAAGGCTACGATACTGCATCCGCAGACGAATTGCTTGGAGCTATGGGAATCGGAAAAGGAAGTTTTTACTTGGCATTTAAAGGGGGAAAACAGGAACTGTATGTAAGATCTCTCCAACAGTTTTCGGAGCAATTTTATCAAAATTTTTTAGAGAGTGTGGGAAATGCTGAAAATAAAATAGAATTTATTAAACAGTATTTTTTAAGCCTTGCTGATGCTCCCGACTGCGATAAAGAACGCGGATGCTATTTGGGAAATGCGTTGGTTCAGCTTTCAGAAAAAGACCAGGAAATAAAAAAGACCACTGCTTTCCTGTTGAAAAATTTACAACAGCTTTTTACAGATATCATCAGAAAAGCACAAAAAAACGGTCAGATTAAAAGTACCGAAGATCCAGAAATTTTGGGGTGGCATTTAAGCAATTTATGGAACGGAATTCATGTGACCAGAAGGATGGAGAATTCTCCTGAAACGCTTCGTCCACTCATTGCACTTAATCTCAAACTCATCGAGTAAAATTTTTTATCCAATTTTGTACCAAATAGTACATAATTAAAAATACGTTATAATTAAACAACAACAAACATTATGAACATTACCAACAACACCATTCTGATTACAGGAGGAGGATCAGGAATCGGATTAGAAATCGCAAAAGCATTAAGTCCTGACAACACTGTTATTATCACAGGAAGAAATAAGGAAAAGCTGGACGCTGCGGCAAAAAATTTAGACAATGTGGTTACCATTCAGGCTGATATTACGAACGAAAGTGATGTAGACAGATTGGTCGAAGAGATTAAAAATACATTCGGATCTCTGCATATCCTTATTAACAATGCCGGACATGCTTATGCTTATACGCTTTCAGAAAATTCAGACAGCTATAACAAAGCCGTCGCTGAATTTGCCACCAATTATTTTGCTCCGGTAAGATTAACCGAAAAGTTGCTTCCCTTATTAAAACAGCAGACGGAATCAGCCATCGTCAACGTTTCATCAATTGTTGCTTTTGTTCCCGCATCAAATATTCCTACTTATTCTGATTCTAAAGCAGCTCTGCATTCTTATACTCAATTACTGCGGTATGAACTGGCAAAAAATACTGGTGTTAAAGTATTTGAATTAATGCCACCATTAGTCAATACAGATCTTTCCGAAGGAATCGGTGGCAGAGAAAACGGAATTCCTGCTTCCGATGTTGCGAACGATCTGATAAAGGGTCTTCAGGAAGATGTTTATGAGATCCGTGTGGGAAATACACAAGTTATTTACAGTAATTTCTTTGCTAATTCTGAAGCTTCTTTTAGTGTATTAAATCCGTAATGACAGTTGATTCCTATTATATTTAAATAAGGATTGTTCACAATGTAAAGCTAAATTTCTTTTACATAGCTTTATCATAAACTCCCGCAGATTGAGCTTATTCAACAGATCATCATAAAAGAATCTGCATTATCAGCCCAATCTGCGGGAGATTTTTTTAAGATTACATCGAAAATATCTTATGCTTAAGCAAAAATAGTATTACATTTTTAAGGGTTTTAACAAATGCTTAAATCACCGCAATGTGCATTAAATAATTTCATATCTTAGTAATACCAAATTAAAAATAGTAACTGCTATGAAAAATTCAAAGAAATTAACACGAAAAGAGTTGGTATTCATTAGTGGCGGAGATACTCCGTTTGCTATTTGTGATGTTGATGGAAAATGCCCACCTGGATTTCCGGGAGGTGGAAGTAGCTACTGCAGTGACGGAATATGCTATAGAGTTAATCCAGGAGGCGGGGGTCCGGGCGGTGGAGGTTCCGGAGGCGGATGTATTCAGCCCCAGCACCTTTGTCAGTCATGGGAAACAGGATGTGGATGTGTTTATTTGTAAACATTGTTAGATAAATGAGAGAGCGGCTTTTTACCGCTCTTTTTTTTGGCTACAGAAAAAGCAGATCCGGCTACATCTGATCTCCAGGTATTCCAGAACTTTGTCCATATAAAAATAGTTAAAATGAAAATTATTGTAACAGGTTCGTTAGGGAATATCAGCGAACCGCTAACTAAAGAATTAATACGTAAAGGACATGCTGTTACGGTTATAAGCAGCAATATTGAAAGAAAAACAGCTATTGAAGCACTAGGTGCCAATGCAGCTATAGGTACGATGGAAGATATTGAATTCTTAGCAGAAACATTCCGGGGAGCTGATGTGGTGTATGCTATGGAAGCATTGAATGCCGGCAGTTTTTTTAACCATGATCTGGATTTTATTGAAGCCAATAGCAAAATCGGAAGCAATTATAAAGCGGCTATCGAAAAATCAGGGGTTAAAAACATCATCCACCTCAGCAGTATCGGCGCTCATATGAAAGAGGGAAACGGTATTCTTACCTTTCATTATAATGTAGAGCAGCTATTGAATAAACTTTCTGAAGAGGTATCTATTAAATTTATGCGCCCTGTAGGATTTTACTACAATATGTTTTCTTTTATTCCTGCCATAAAATCTCAAAATGCCATCTTTCAAAACTATGGAGGCAGTGACAAGGAGCCATGGGTTTCACCATTGGATATTGCCGCTGTTATTGCTGAAGAAATTGAAAAGCCTTTTAACGGAAGAGAGGTCCGCTATATTGCCAGCGAAGAAATTTCACCAGATGACATCGCAGCAACATTAGGGAAAGCCATTGGGAAACCGGATTTGAAATGGATTACCGTTACCGATGAAGAAATGCTTAACGGAATGATCGGCGCAGGGATGAATCCTAAAACGGCAAAAGGTTTTGTAGAAATGAATGCAGCAAGGGGAAACGGTCTTTTATATGAAGATTACAGACAGCATAGACCTGTGCTTGGAAATGTGAAACTGAAAGATTTTGCGGAACAATTTGCTGCAGCGTATCATCAATAATATGTAATTTAGTATCGTGAAACAGCCCGTAAGAATAAAAACCATCACTGAGTTCCATCAGTTCAGAGCGCTGCCCAAGCCGGAACATCCGCTGATCAGCATTATCGATTACAGCACCATCAGGCACAATTCGGAAAGTACGGAATTGAGCTGGATTCAGGATTTTTATTCTATTTCCATTAAACGTACTTCTAATGCACGGATACAATATGGCCAGCAGGAATATGATTTTGATGAAGGAGTTATGTTTTTCATGGCTCCGGGACAGGTTTTCAGCGTTACAATCGATCCAAATTCAAACAAAGAACATACGGGATGGATTCTGCTCATCCATCCCGATTTTCTATGGGGAACCTCTCTGGCCAAGACGATAAAGCAGTACGAATATTTTGATTATTCGGTGAATGAAGCGTTATTTCTTTCTGAAAAGGAAGAAAATACCCTGCAACAGATTATACTGAATATCCAGCAGGAATACCATGCTAATATTGATAAATTCAGTCAGAATATCATCATTTCCCAGATTGAAACCCTGCTGCAGTATGCTGAACGCTATTACCAGAGACAGTTTATTACCCGGAAAATTTCCAATCATAAAATTCTGGATACGTTAGAAGATCTGTTGGAAGATTATTTCAGCAATGAAGACCTTCTGACCAAAGGTCTGCCCTCTGTGCAATACGTTGCAGCACGCCTTAATCTTTCACCCAGCTATCTTACAGGTTTATTGAAAGTACTCACCGGACAGAATACCCAGCAGCACATTCATGAAAAACTGATTGAAAAAGCAAAGGAAAAACTGTCAACCACCCCATTGTCTGTGAGTGAAATTGCTTACGAACTGGGCTTTGAGCATCCTCAGTCTTTCAGTAAATTATTTAAAAATAAAACTAATCTTTCTCCTCTGGAATTCAGGCAGTCGTTTAGTTAATCTTAATATATGAAACTGATTGAAAGCACAAAATTATATCACCAAAACTGCCATAAACCATAACAGAAACGCTCTCTACAGAGCGTTTTTTTCTTTTATTTAATCTAAATAGAACCTAAGTATTAGGATAAAAATAATATATTAGCGACATGAAATATTTTGAAAAAATTCAAGGACTTCTTCCATTGGGGTATTTATATCTCATCATTCTTGGACTTTTAAAGGAAAGTATTTTTTTTTATCCACTAGGAATCCATATTTTAAAATTTTCTTCGATTACCGATATTCTGATCAGTCCTATTTCTGATATTACCTCCAATCCTATTCTTATCAGTCTGATCACTTGTATACTGCTTGCCTTTTTTATATACCAGGCAGTCCTTATTAAAAACAGTCATAAAGAATGGGGTAAAAAGATACTCAAATCTTACCGGCTTAATACAGATGTTGACAAGAAAGAACTTCAAAAGGCAATGATTCCCGTTTTCAGCATTATTGTTGCGCTGGCCTTACTTTCTCTTTTTGTAGGCCTCGGAATTGGGCAGGGCAATATGGTAAAGAATAAGCTTAATAAACAAAGCTTTAAGAATAATTATATAGTGACTTTCAGTTCAGGAAAGACAACAGAAGTTTATATTATTGATAACAACAGTTCCTACTATTTTTACGCGGAAAAAAGCAGTAAAAGTGTGAAAATAGTCCCCACAGGAAATATCAGTTCCCTAGAAGTAATTAATCCCAAATAATATGAAAAACAAACTAATAACCGACTACACCGATGAAGAACTAGTAAAAAATGAGAAAACATTAAAAGTAATGACCATAATGCTGATGTGCACACTGGTCCTTCTTTTTTGTGCACTTCTTTTCCTTACCATTGAGAAAGGATTCAGCCCATTGCTTATCGTTCCGGTTTGCCTGTTCCCTTTATTACTCATTAATTTCATCAACTGGAATAATCTTAAGAAAGAAAAAAACAGAAGAAATCTGAAATAAAAATTCATATTTCATTTTTAGCAACAAGCTGTTGAAAATTGATGAAATACACTATCTCTCATTAAATTTTACCACAAAACATATATATTTAAAAACAGGTATTCTCAATAAAAAAATCACTATCAAGTGATCTTGTAAATTTTAAAAAACCCCCGCGCCTAAGGCGCGGGGGTTCATATATAAAGTTTAAAATATTAAAACTTCAAATCACCATTCACTTCTCTTACAGCATTAGCTGCTTCAGCGAATTTTAACTGCTCTTCTGCAGTCAGGGTAATGTTTACGATGCTTTCTACACCGTTAGCTCCGATGATCGCAGGTACCCCTAAACAGATGTCATTCTGACCATATTCACCCTCAAGCATTAGAGAGCAAGGGATCATTTTCTTCTGGTCACAAGCAATCGCCTGAACCATTACAGAAACAGCAGCACCTGGTGCATACCATGCAGAAGTACCTAATAGTTTAGTTAAGGTAGCTCCACCTACTTTAGTTTCTTCAATAACGTATTTTTGTTTCTCTTCGTCTAGGAATTCAGTTACAGGAACTCCGTTTCTTGTAGCTTTGCTCAATAATGGAAGCATTCCTGTATCACTGTGTGCAGCGATTACCATTCCGTCCACGTCAGAAATTGGGCTTTCCAATGCTTCAGCCAATCTGTATTTGAATCTTGCAGAATCCAGAGCACCACCCATACCGATGATCTTATGCTTAGGAAGACCAGATGTTTTGTGTACTAAATAAGCCATCGTATCCATAGGGTTGGAAACCACAATGATGATAACTTCTGGAGAATGTTTTACTAAATTAGCAGTAACGTCTTTTACGATGCCTGCATTGATGCCGATCAGCTCTTCTCTCGTCATTCCAGGTTTTCTCGGAATCCCTGAAGTGATTACTGCTACATGAGAACCTGCAGTCTTGCTATAATCTCCTGTTGTTCCGGTAATTTTTGTATCGAATCCGTTAAGCGATGCAGTTTGCATCAAATCCATTGCCTTACCTTCAGCAAAACCTTCTTTAATGTCTACTAAAACTACTTCTGAACAGAAGTTTTTCATAGCGATGTATTCCGCACAGCTTGCTCCTACAGCGCCTGCACCTACTACAGTTACTTTCATATTGTATACTTTTAAAAATTTATTTTTTAGTTAAGTCTAAAATTATAACGCCCAAATTTAACAATTCCTGAAAAATTGGGCAATCTTTCAGGAATTTTATTAAGGTTTAAAAGAAATTAATTGACGTTTAACAGAAACGTATATAATTTTTTAGCTCCGGATAACACTTCATGGTAGTTTTCTTCGCTCACTTCAGTATCCAGAACCTCTTTGAAATTTTTCCACATAGGTCCCGTATTTTCCTGGTAGCATCCAAAGAAATTGAAGCTTACCTGATCAAATCCTTCGGTTTTAGAAAGTTGTTTTGCAATTACGTTTCCACCTAATGTAGATCCTTCAATCACATACATGGCTCCCAGTGCTTCATGCTCATTGCTGAACTCAAGATCATGGGAAGCCGTTTGATTTTCCAGAGAAAGCCTTTCAAGATCCTTCTCAATTAAAGGAAGTTTTTTTCTGTTGTTTAGCTGAAGCTTTTCAGTATATTTATCAGCAAGGTTGTTGAATATTTTATCCTCAGAATGCAATAGCATCAGATAATTGGTGTTGATAATCTTTTTGTAGTCTTCTAACGTGAAAGTTCGGTTAAAGATCTTTTCAGAATTAAAAAGTTTTTCAGCAGCATCGTGATATTCTGCCGTATTTTTTTTAAGATATTCAGATACCATAGTAAGTATTTAAAAGTTTCCTCAAATTTAAGGCTTTTTAAACGTTAAAATGAAAGAAGTACCATCTTTATTGCTTTCGTAGGCCACATTTCCACCGATTCTTTTCATAATACGATGAACAATAGACAGGCCGATTCCGTTTCCTTTAAATTTTTTCGCATTATCCATTCTGTTGAAGATTTTAAACATTTTATGCTTTTCCTCTTCTGGAATTCCGATTCCGTTATCTGAAATCCTGTAAATAATGGTTTGCCCGTCTTCACTTCCTTCGATCTCTACCTTTGGCTGATCGCGATGGGAGGAATATTTTACCGCATTGTTGATGATATTTAAAAACACCTGATGAAGCATCGTTTTATCCGCCAGCACATCCGGGCACTCTTTAATGATAATTTCACTTCTCGGGCTTTCAAAAGTGATCTTGGCATTTTCCGATATTTTCCTGATGGTATTTACAGTCTGTAAGCTTTGAAGATCTATTTCACTATGCTTGGCACGGCTGAGCTGTAATACATCATGCATCATCTCCGCCATATTGTCGATTTCCTCGATAATCGAGTGTAATTTATTTCTATTCTTTTCAGTCTTTTCAAAATTCGAAAGAAGCATTTGCGCATTCAGTTTCATCACCGTAAGAGGCGTTCCCAAATCATGCGAGATCGTGTACGAAAAACTGTCGAGTTCTTCATTTACCTTTCTCAACTGGTTATTCAGCTCTTTGATCGCGGTATACTGCTTATGCGAAGTTTCCAGGATGACATCACGTATCGCCTGTACCGCATTGATATTTCTGGAATTCCATCTCTTTGAATTCCCTTTGATATTCTCCGTAAATACATGGAACGATGTTCTCGGAGAAATAATCTGCTTTTCTTCGCCATTCTGCGAAAAAACACCTATTTTCTTCTCCGGATTTCCTGCCCAGTTGATATGTTCGTCAAATTCTTTACGGAACCAGATCAGCATTTCATTTTTGCTTCTTTCCACAAAATAAATGGCTATTCCTGCAGCTTTTTCATCCAATCCTAATACATCACCAAAATCTTTAAGAAAGCTCCGGCTGATATAGATATTATCCTGTGTATTTTCATGAGCCCATTCGGCAATTTTTTCAATAACGGCCCGCTCAGGAACATTTCCTTCTGTCACAATATTATCCTCTGCGATAATAGCAAGGCCATCAGCTTCCGGCAGCCCTTTGATTTCGGTTTTATTCCCAATAAGAGAATCGAATAAAGTGCTGTGCTTTAAAAAATCTGATTTCAGTGCTGCTGATTTTTCATTCAGTGCTATACGGTAATTCAGCTCTTTTTTAGACTTAAAAGAAGAATAGGCATTGGCTGCCAACGCTGTAAAAATCCCTGCCTGTACACGGTCTTCAAGATCAATGTGTTTAGGTTCAGAATTCTGGCAGGTAACAAGCCCCCAAAGGTAATCGTCAATAATGATAGAAACACTGAAACTGGAAGATGCACCGGAATTTTTAATGTACTGTCCATGGATAGGAGACATTCCTCTAGATGTGGTAAAACTGAGATCGATATCCGTGCCTGTTTTGCTGATAAGAGGCACATTTTCGGTATGTACATTACTGAAAATCCTTTTTCTCTTTTTTAAATAAAGTTCCCTTGCCTGTCTGGGAATATCGGATTCAGGATAATGAAGTCCCAGAAAGCTTTCCATCGTATCATTGCTCTTTTCAGCAATAACTTTCCCGGATCCGTCCATCATAAATTTATAAACCATCATCCGGTCATAATTCACGATTTTCGAAAGGGTGCTCAGGAGCTGTTCCCAGATTTCCTGTGCATCATCTATAATATAGAAATTGTCATATTTATTGGAAATCCGTTTATTAGGATTTTCCAAAACAGCTTCAAACTCTAAAAAAATCTGGTTGTTACTTCTGAAAACAGAAAAGTGATATTCTTTTTCGCCGATGAATATTTTATCAAAATGAGTTTCATTATCTCTTCTTGTAAACTGATTCAGGGAGGCAAAAATATCGGCTTCTATAATGCTGGGAAAAATTTCAGGAAAGTCAGTAATTTTCCTATCGAAAAGCTGTCTGGTGTTCTCGATAGAAAATATATCCTTGATATTTTCACTAAAAAAGGTAATGGAGTGAGAGACTGCGTCAATGCCAATCATATATCCAAAACTTTGTATATATCCAGGGATATGTATAGGCTCCTCATGGCACTCTACAAAATTCATATATTGCTTTAAACTATCAAATATAACGATTTTTTTAAAGATATAGTACTTTGTGGTACCGAAGATTTAAGGCTATATAAGAATATATGCCTTGCATTGCTTATGGTTAACTATTCAAATATCAAGCCAAAACAAACTTTATATATCAAAAATTTACTACAATTTCTATTTTAAATATAATGAAATTTTTTCAATATTTCAACGGGAAATCAGTAAACTGATACTTAACATAAATTTCATATTAAACCTTAAAATAATTATGTTAATTAAACAAAATTTATTAAATTTATATCACCAAATAATGAATTCAATTCGTAATCGTTGAATTTTTTGCAAGAATTTCAATATAAATTCCACATCAATTCAAAAAATATAATAGTATGAAAAAGTTCCCTGCATTTTTATTATCATTTGCCCTTTCTATAGGAATTTGGAATGAGTATAAAGCCTGTACAAGACTCGTCTATAAAGGCCCGGACAAAACCGTGCTTACTGCCCGGTCCATGGATTGGAAAGATGAAATTCCGGCTAATCTGTGGGTATTCCCGAGAGGAATTCAACGTACCGGAGAAGTGGGACCGCTGTCATTACAATGGACCTCCAAATATGGCAGTATCATCAGTACGTCATGGGATATTGCCACCTCCGACGGAATGAATGAAAACGGCCTTGTGGCCAATCTTTTATGGCTGGGTGAATCCCAATATCCTGCATTCAATCCTAAAGGGAACCAAAAGGGACTTGCCATTTCCTTATGGGCACAGTATTTCCTGGACAATTTCGGAACGGTAAAAGAAGCCGTTGATTATTTGAAAAATGATCCATTCGTTATTGTCAGTGATTATATTCCGGGAACTGAAAGATTTGCTACCGTACATCTTTCTCTTTCTGATGCTACAGGCGACAATGCTGTTTTTGAATACATTGACGGAAAACTTGTGGTTCATCATGATCCTTCTTACACCGTAATGACGAATTCTCCTGTTTTCGATCAACAGCTTGCTTTAAATGCTTACTGGCAGGGAATTCCCGGAACTACTATGCTTCCAGGGACCAATCGTGCGGCAGACCGTTTTGTAAGAGCTTCCTATTATATCAATGCTATTCCGCAGACCAGTGATACGCGTACAGCTGTTGCCAGCGTATTCAGTGTGATCAGAAATTGTTCTGTTCCTTATGGCATTTCTTCAGAGACAGAGCCTAATATTTCTTCTACGAGATGGCGTTCTGTTTCAGATCAGAAAAATCTGGTTTATTATTTCGAAACCGTATTTACGCCCAACACATTTTGGGTAAACCTTAAAGATTTTGATTTAAGCCCTAAAGCAAAAGTAATGAAACTCGACCTCAGTAATTACAAGACCTACAGCGGGAAAGCCAATACCAGTTTTAAAGAATCCAAACCTTTCAAATTCTTAGGAATATAAGTAAGGTTAGTATCCATCGATATATTTATTATTAAATACCAATTGTATGACCTTTTTTTCAACAAAAAAGAGCGGTCTGTTCTTTTGTCTGATGTTCTTTTGTGCATCAGCAACCGCACAGATTCCAGACTCTGTTCAAACCAAACCGGCGGACGATAACATTAAATATCCTCAGCTCCAGATCAAAGGTCTTTTTCAGGCCCGGTATCTGGTAGGCATGTCTAAGGATGTGGATGTGAACGGACTTCATCACTCCGACGGATCAGGAACAAGCAATAATTTCATGCTTAAGTACATGCGGGTGCAGGTTCGTGCTCAGATCAGCAAACGTACGGAAGTGGTGGCACTGGCTAATTTTGCTGATTTTAAAAATGATCCTAAAAGCAGAGTCCTTGAAAATGCTTACCTGAAATATACTTTTAATCCCAAATTAGCCTTTACTGTAGGACAATTCAGACCATGGTTTGGAATTGAAGAAACCTACCCTATCGATATCATCAAATCCCTGGATTGGTCCAACCAATATACTGAATTCGGAAAACTGGGCTGGACAAGTTTCCAGATCGGTCTTTCTGCTACAGGACAGCTCCAATTAGGTCAGATTCCTTTTCAATATGCCCTATCTGTAGTTAATGGAAATGGGAAAAACCAGGTGAATGACAATGATAACGGAAAGCAGTATTCTACCCGAATGGTTTTTGGACTGAATAAAAAATATGCATTGAATTTAGGATTTAATGGAGGTATCGGTGAAGTTTTCAGCAAAAAAATATACGCTGTAGGTGTTGACCTCAGCTCATTGGTTCATTTTGATCCTAAATGGAGTCTTGATATGCAGCTGGAAGCCAAGCAGGCAACCAACCATCCACTCTATTTTGCAGTAGCTCCTGAATTAAGGCCTCAAAATCCGGACGAATACCTGATCAGAGGAGTGTATTTCCTTCCAAATCTGAGGTATGAAGTGAATCATAAAAACCTCAGCGCCTTTGAATTGTCATGCCGTTATGAATACATTGATACTAATTTCAGAATCAATTCAAATCCAAGACAAACCGTTACACCAATGGTAGGATTAGAGTTTCTGAAAAATTACGGTGCGAGAATACAGCTAGGAATGCAGTTCGACCGTTACAAATACCAGATTGACAATACTTCACAATATAACAACAATCTATTTATCGTTCAGGTACAGAGTAGATTTTAACCGCTTAAATACATTGATATCATGAAAGAAATTAATCTTAAAAATATAGCGATCACGTTTGCCGTTGCGCTGATTATATGGTTTATCCCTATACCCGACGGGGTTTCACCGGATGCATGGCATCTGTTTGCTATTTTTGCTGCTACCATTTTAGGAATTATCCTTAAAGCAGCTCCCATGGGAACGATGTGTATGATGGCTATCGGGTTTACAGCACTTACTCAGGTTGCAGCTCCCGGTGATGCCGGAAAATCAATTACAAAAGCTCTTTCAGGCTTTGGAGATAAAGTGATCTGGCTGATCGGGATTTCCTTTTTTATTGCCAGAGGGTTCATTAAAACAGGGCTGGGAAACCGGATTGCTTTTTTATTCATCAGAATTTTTGGTAAAAGCTCTCTTGGATTGGCCTATGGATTAGGGCTTGCTGACGTTTGTCTGGCACCGGCTATTCCAAGTAATACAGCAAGAGGCGGAGGAATTATCTATCCGATTATGAAATCCATGGCGATCAGCTTCGATTCTGTTCCGGAAAAACCTGAAACCCATAGAAAATTAGGTTCATTTTTAACGCTGAACAGCTATTATATGAATCTGATCTCATCTTCCATGTTTTTAACAGGTACGGCCAGTAACCCGATGTGTCAGAAATTTGCAGCCAATTTAGGAATCAATATTACCTGGATGTCCTGGGCTGCTGCCGGTTTTGTACCGGGTCTGGTAGCTTTCTTTGTCGTTCCGTTGGTATTGTATAAATTATATCCGCCTGAATTGAAAAAGACGGGTGATGCACCAAGAATGGCTGCTGAAAAACTGAAAGAGATGGGCCCTATTTCTAAAAATGAATGGCTGATGTTACTCGCCTTCTTCATTTTACTGGGACTCTGGATTTTTGGCGGAGCTCTTTCTATTGATGCCACCACAACTGCTTTTATAGGACTGACTTTATTATTACTAACTTCGGTACTGACCTGGGAAGATGTAAAAGCTGAAAAGGGAGCCTGGGATACGATTGTATGGTTCGCTGTACTGGTCATGATGGCAAGCACCCTTAATGAACTTGGATTTATCGGCTGGTTCAGTGATTTAATTAAAGCAAAGATCGGAGGATTAAGCTGGCAGGTGGCCTTTCCGGTTATTATTCTGGTGTATTTTTTCAGTCATTATATTTTTGCCAGTGCCACCGCTCACGTAGCAGCGATGTATGCTGCGCTGTTAGGAGTGGGTGTTTCTTTAGGAATTCCGCCTATGCTGCTGGCAATGATGCTGGGTTTCTTAGGATCAATTTATGGGGTGCT
>Ga0153980_1000722_pt1 | contig 14462 bp, 16 predicted proteins | sample TSGA064MetaG_FD_104722 | JGI IMG/M metagenome (GOLD analysis project Ga0153980, IMG submission 104722) | Attine ant fungus gardens microbial communities from Georgia, USA - TSGA064 MetaG | ecosystem: Host-associated > Fungi > Mycelium > Unclassified | place: USA: Georgia, Magnolia Springs State... | reverse complement strand
TCATGTGATTTGGCTTACTGAGTCCTACTCTATTTATACTCCTACTCCATTGTATGCCTTAAGGTTTTGCATCAGGTGTTTGAATGCATGGGAGACTTTTTCCTGCTTGGGGTTCTCATAACACAAGAACCCTTAGAGAAAGGAATAGAGGGGATCCAAGAGGGTACCCCTACTGAGATACTAGAACCCTTAATTGGACCCTCTAAGTACCTGGCAACATTAGTACAGAGCCCCTATGCAAAAATAACCAATCTGGAGTTACAAATAGTACTATTGATGATTGTTCAACAGTTCAGCTCACATCTCTAGAAGAAACACCAGGTAATAAAGGAACCTGATCCTTTCAGTGGTGGCAGTCCAGATGAGCTCTGTGCATTTATTTTTCAATACCAAATCTATTTTTGTATCTGTGAAGAGGAGTTCTTAGACAACATAGAAAAAGTCTTCTTTGCTATTTTATACCTCCAGGGCATTGCACTAGACTACTTTGAACCCTTTATCAATAAACCTGATCTTTACCACAATCTGGACTTCTTTGAAGACTAGTTAGCATTTGTACAAAAGCTATCCAACATTTTTAGGTCCTACTTACCTGAGGACAATGATGAGGATGCTATTGTCTCCATCCCCTTTTCCTATGATAGCAAGGCCATTAGCTACTTTATCCAATTTGTGAAGTATCAAAATCATATCTGCTAGAATAACTAAGCTCTTTGAAAGATAGTCAAGAACACTATACCTAATTGCATCAAAGATAGACTGTACTTCAGCCAGGAAGATACCTCGTCATTCAAAGGCTTCAAAAGAGTAGTACTGAGAATCAATAATGAGTATTGGAAAAGAGTATAAGACAAGAAAAATAAGCCAAGGGTGGGCTATCTGTACCAGAATTACCTGTCTAGACAATTACAGCAGGAAAGCCCAAGGTCTTCCTAGGTTGAAGATAGAGAAAACTCAATTGACAGACTGTAAGAAGACCTTACCAATATTGTCCCTGAAACACCAGACTTATATCCTAGAGCAACCCTATACTAAATTAAATATTACTATGATTATAGAATCAGGAACATCTCAGTGGTAGAGGTATATATTGTAGAAGTATACTCTAGAAGCCTTATTCTAATCTCTAAGGATTTTCCTAGAGGTGAGTTGTAATACATTTAGGAGTGTAATATTATCTAAGGATTCTCCTAGAGTCTACTCTGCTCCAGTTACCCTTATAGCAGTTTAGGATCTCCTAAGCTGTTAGCACAAAGTCATGAAGGCTTAGGGCTCAACCAAGGTGGTTGTTTAGGAAGAACTTAATAGAGTTCTCCATTGGATTGTACAACTACTTATACAAATGTCTGTTGGTCTATGTACCTATCTCCCACAATTACATGATCCTTACTAATAACTGTACAGCTTATATAAGTGCCCCCACACTATTTATAGATTAAGTCTATTATGGTTTAAGTGATGTCCTTTGAGTTGATGAATGTATACCAAAGTATTCCCTTCTTGGGAACTATCTCATAACATGGCCCCTCTTTTAAGTTTCCTTGTTCCAAGGAATTTTTCCATTGTCTCTAGTTTTCCTCCTATCTTTTTTCTCTTTGTCTCTTGTACTCCTTGTTAGACCATCCCCACAGTATTTTAGCTATAAACCTCTCCAGTATTTCTCTTGAGAATACCTTTTTGTTCTCTTTTTCTTCCTGTCACTGTACTTCTTTGGCCTCTTTGCCATACTCCTTCTCAAACTCTTCTACCAACTCTTTTGTATTCTCTAAATTCTCTCTACTTTCCCATGTATCTTCTTCTGCTGCATATTCCTTCCATTATACTAAGAACTTCTTCTTTCCTCTTACTATCCTTTTGTTTAGTATTTTTTCTACTTCAAATTCTTCCTTCCCTTTGATAATAACTGTTTTGGTGGTACCTTTTTCTGCCCCTCCACTTGTGGCTTATACAGGTGTACTCAACTTATGTTAACTATGGGGTGTATTCTAATGGAACTAGGCAATTTTAATTCTACCATATTGCTCTAGATGATCCCTTTTATTCTGTAAGGTCCCATAAAGTGTTCCATCAATTTCTCCAATTGTCTTCCTTTCATCTGCCACTTGAGATCTTTGGTGCTTAGCAATACTAAGTCCCCTACTTTATATTCCTCCTCTTTACTTTATTTCCTGTCTACAAACTTCTTTATTTTGTCTTGAGCTTTTCTCAAGACTACCTTTGCTTCTTCCTGAATTTTCTACATTCTTTCTACAAACTTTCCCACCACTTCATACTTCCCCTTCCTTCTCCCTTTAAATCCCATTCTTGGATCTTGACCATAATTAGCCTTGAATGGTGATACTTTTGTAGCCAAATGTATCTTGTTATTATATACGAATTTAGCTGTTCTCAACCAGTCTGGCCATTGTTCTTGTCTATAGCCAGTAAAGACCCTTAGGTACTGCTCCAATTTCTGATTTACACTCTCTGTCTGTTCATATATCTGGGGGTAGTAAGCCATTGACAACTTAGTCTAGATCTCCAATAGCTCATTCAACTCCTTCATCATTTCTGCTGCAAACTATACTCCTCTGTCTAGTATAATACTTTCTGGAAGCCTGTGCAGCTTCTAGATGTGGTCTTTGAACAGCCTAGCAAGTCCCTCTGCTAACGTTTTCTCTGTAGTTGCTATAAAGTATACTATTTTACTAAATCTGTCACATACCACTAAAATTGTGTCATACCCTTGGGCTAAGGGCAGCTTCGTGATGAAGTCTGCTGAAATATAGCTCTATGGTTTCTCTGGGATTGCATTTGGCATTAGCTTTCCTGCTAGGGCCTCACTTCTATTCTTATACCATTAACAGGCATTGCACCTGTCTATATATCTCCTTACTTCTCTCATCACTCCTGGCCACCAGTAGTTTCTTGTGACCAACTCTGCCATTTTCTATCTTTCTCCATGTCCTTCAACTGGGGTATCATGGTGGAGGTATATTATTTCTCTTCTCAAGTCCTCTTCTGGAATGTATATACATTCTTCCTTTATAACTATTCCTTCCTCAATCGTTCATTTCTCATCTCTTAGATTTTTTATTCCTGCTTTCTTTAACTTTTCTACTACTTTTACTACTTTCTCATCCCCTTTCTGTGTCTCCTTAATTCTTTTTCTTAGGTTTCCATCTTCCACTAGCATTTCTACTCCTCTTACCCACTCCTGTTTGATCAACATTCTATCCTTGTTATTGTTCTCCACTTCTTCCTGCCAGTCTGCTCTTCAACTCAGTCTGTCAGCTTTACCTATGCTTTTTCCTGGAATATACTTCAAGGTGAAATTGAAGCACAACAAGTATAGGGCCTACCAAGCTTGCCTTTGGTTTAACTTTTGACTTGTTATGAAGTACTGGAGGTTTTTATGGTCTGTTCAGATCTTGAACTCTATTTTTGCCTCTTCTAGGTAGTGTCTCTATGCTTCTAGATATTGAATTACTACCAACATCTCCTTGTTGTAAATCTCATAGTTTTGTTCTGTTGCATTCAGTGACTTAGAAATAAAGGCTACTAGTCTCCATTTTCCATTCTCACACTTTGTCAACAACACTCCCCCTGTTGCATAGTCTGATGTGTCTGCTTCTACTTTCATTTCTTTGTTCAGGTCTGGTGTTGCCAAGACTGGCTTTGTTATAAATACCTCTTTCAACTTTTCAAATGCCTTCTCTTGTTCCTTTTCCTATCTCCACTTCTTCTTCTTCCTAACTAGCATATATAGTAATGCTGCAAGCTTTGCAAAGTCCTTAATGAATTACCTGTAGTAGTTGATGATTTCTAGAAACTTTTGCATCTCCTTTATATTCCTTGGCATTGGCCAGTTTAAGACTCCTCCCATCTTCTTTTTCTGCATTTCTACTCCCTTTGGTCCTATCACTACTTCTAGAAACTCTACCTCCTTTACCTTTTACCAACACTTCTTTGGTTTTATGAAGAGATCATTCTCTTCAAGTTGTTTCAATACTTCCTCCACTATCTCATCATGCTCTTCCTCAGTCTCTATTGCTACAATAATATTGTCAATAAAGGTGGCCATGCTTTCTTGATTTATCATATCATAAAACAGATCATTTATTATTGTTTGGAAGGTACCAGAGGAATTTGTAAACCCAAAGTACATTATGGTTGGTTTGTAGGCTCCAATGTGCATTGTAAATACTGCCTTCCATTTGTCTCCTTTGATTCTGATGTTGTTATACCCCCATCTCAGATTTAGCTTTGTAAAGACCTTCTTACTTTCTACTTTGTCCAGGATATCGGCAATTAGTGGCAATAGATAACTATTTTTAATAGTCTACTGGTTTATATGTCTATAATCCTGCACTATTCATTGTTTTCTGTCCTTTTTAGCTACAAAGTGGACAGGAGATGTTTATGGCAACTTCGATAGTTAGATATATCCCTTTCATAGTTGGTTCTCTACAAATGCCTGTACTTCTTCTCACTTCTTCCTTGACAACAAATATACCTTCCCTTTCTTAGGCATGAAGCCTTCCTTTAACTCTATTGTATGGTCCTAGGCCTTTTGCATTGGTATCTTCTCCAGCTCTGCTTTTCCAAATACTCTTTTCCATTTCCAAAATCTCCTTGGCACTAGCTCTTCCACTGTTTTCTTTTCTTCTATTTTCCTAACCTTTTTCTTTTTTTCTTCCTACTTCTTTCTTCCACATACTAGTGGACAGCACATTATTTTCACCTCTCTCTTCTCCCAGTTGATTTCTGGATTATAGGCAGCTAATCATGGTATATCCAATATTACCTCTGTTTTTCCCAGATTGCATACATCTATTTGTGCCCTCTCAACATGTTCTTTGAAGGATATATTGCATTCTACTTGATAAGTGATTGCTCCCCCCACATTTACCATTCCATCTACATTTTGTACTAGTAGAGGATTTTTCAATCTTTCTAGCTTAAACCCTTTCTTCTTTGCAAACTTTGTGTTCATGAATAGACCTGTTGCCCTGCTATCCAACAGCACTTTTACTGCTACCCCTTCATGGTTTTCCAACTTTTCCAATTCCACTTTCATCTACACTTCTCTTAGCAGCCGGAGTATACGCTGTACATCTCTTACTTCCTCAGTGTTGCTTTAACAAGAAACTTTATTTCCCAGCTTTTCTGGGTGCAATATACTGTATATATTTGAGAAGACCAGTTGGAAGCTTACTGTTCTCTATTATCTTTTACCAACTCTTGTGGCATTTCTACTATTCTTCTCTCTCTTCTCTTTCTCTGCCAACAATTCTTGGCTATATGGTCCTACTTTCTACATACAAAACACATTCTATCTCCTTCTCTTCCTCTGTTTGCTTCTATTATATTAGAGTCTCTTGCTGGTCCCGGCTGTCCTCCTCTATTCTGATATCCTCCTCTATACTGGCCCCCTAGCCTTCACATGATTTATCCCCCCCTTCTTCCATATGACCCTTCCCCAAACTCTCCTCTAGACTACACATTTCCCTGTAGGTACGCTGCATTCCTCCCCAACATCCTCTCTTCTGCTCTACTCTGTCTCTGGTTTCTATCCAGCCTTACTGCTCTCTCCTGCCACTCTTTGATTGTACAGGGAGGGCTTTCTGCTTCTGCTAACTTCCTCCTGATTCCCCTACTTAACCCTCTTTTGAATTCCTCTATGAGAGGTCATTCCTTATACCCACTTTCTCTTGCAATCTTCTTAAATTCTTGAACATACTCGTTGCACATCCTTCTTTCCTGTTCTATTGTTCTCAACTGTTCTACTTTTCTTTCTTCCTCTACTGTTTCTTCAAACTCATTTTTTATCTTACTAAATAACTCTTCTACTGTCTCTACTTCTGATTCTCCCTTCAACAACTCATCCAACAGATTGTCCTTCTATGCCTTCGCTACCCTCCACTGTACATAAGACAGCACCCAGGCCATCTTTGTTGATTCTGACTTCTCTATTATCTTTATCCTTAGATACAAATGAGCTACATTAACAAACACTCCTACTTTCTCCATTTTTCCACTAAATAGAGGGGACTTTGCCACCTCCACTCTTGCTCCTCTACTTTGTTGTAATAGAGTGGCCACCTACTACTGCAGGCTGGTGATTAAGGTAAGAAGTTACTTCTCCCTAGTGAGAGAAGGTGGTGTAGAAGCAGTAGATTGCTCTACAGGTTGTTGTTGTTGTTGTTGAGATATATATAGTGGTGATGGTGATAATAATGATGATGATTCCTTGTATGAGGAAAAGTGGTCTTTTTTGTCTGAACTTATAACTAGCTACTGACTAAAAGGGTAAAACAATATTATCTCTAAGAAAGGAACTTCTAAGCTAGATGGGCCTTTAAGAGGTTACTGTTATTCCCCTATATAGACTAATTACAATGAACTAGTAGCACAGAACTGATAGTAAAAGACTAGATACAAGCCCACTCGATATAGAGATTAGATCTCAGGTAGGGACATGAGTTTTGTCTAGGTTTTCTACCCACTATCCCTAACTAACAGCAAAGTCCCCTTTATAGCTAAAGCCTGCTATCCAAGATACTTGTGAGTGTTGTACTTACTAGCAAGGACAATAAGAGAGTAAGTGGAATAGAGAGTATTGAGGCTGCAAGATACAGGGTCAACAATAGGGATTGAGTTCTTATGTTAGTGCAAAGTCATAAAGGCTTAGGGCTCAACCAAGGTGGTTGTTTAGAAAGAACTCAATAGAGTTCTCTATTGGATTGTACAACTACTTATACAAATATATGTTGGTCTGTATACCTATCTCCTACAATCACATAACCCTTACTAATAACTGTACATATCTTACATAAGCCTTCCCATGCTATTTATATCCCTCTTGTATTGTACTTCTAAATATTATCCACTAAGTTGAGAAATGCACAGGAAATAGTTTCTTTTCTAGGAACTGTCTTATAACATAAACGGAGCCTTGGAAGAATACAATGGACAGCTTCCCTCTGGATACCCTTTTCTGCCCTCAGCTAACCCTCTGGAACACTCTACTCTGTGCAAATGTTGCATGTGGATATATCCTAGACTGTAGCCAATGCTCTAGCCTATTTTGTAAGGGGACTGCATTTAAGTCTACTTCTGATGTACTAGTAATAGTACACTAGAGTGACCTTACAACTAATTAAATTCCAATCACCTCATATTTAATTAGTTGCCCACTTCTATATTCCTGTCTCTGATGGCTAAGATATTCTGTAGTTAAGAGGACTTATATATATAGTATAGATTACCCTCTAGGAACCTCATCCTATTCTCTGAGGTTTCTTCTGGAGGTGAGTTGTAATATATTCTGGACTTGTATATATACTGAGGTTTCTTCTAGAATCACTCTGCTCTAGTCACCCTTACATATCTGCAGTACTATCTGCATGGAGTCACCAAGCAACAAAACAACTCAGAGACAAGTATCAACAATACCCTTTCCACCCTGACTGCTTAGCTGCAGCAACTTATACAGCTGGTTTCCAATGTTCATATACCTTCTCTAGCAACAGCCTCCTCTCTGCTACCTATACCAACATTTCCTCCTCTGGTGGTTCCTTGCTCTTATGCATACCCCAAGCTCTCATCTCCACCAGACTTTAATGAAGACCAGAGTACCAGCTGAGCCTTTTTTAACTTCTGTACTTTCTATATATGTCTGGCCCTAGAGCAGTTTAGCTACAAAGAAGAAAAGGTACTCTGGGCCCTCATGTTCTTCAAAGGAGGTCAGGCTGCCAAGTGGTCCAAGAACTTCTTTAGGCATAAAGCAAATACTGGCAAACTCCCTGTCCAGACCTAGGCTGAGTTCATGCAACAATTCCAGACTTAGTTCTTCCCAGTCAACACAGAAGCTAATGTGATCAATACCTTGGAAGGAGTATCCTACTACCAAGAAAACTGGACAATGGACAACTACTTGGATAGATTCCAGACCTTAGTTTCCAACACTGGCTATACAGACTTCTGAACCTTAATAGTAAAATTCCAACAAGGACTCAGGGCAAATATCCAAAGCTAAATCACCATGATACTATACAGAAGATCCATAGACACCAACCCCAAGGCATAGTATTGTGCTGCCTAGAGGATCAATTAGGCTTGTTTGCCCAATAAGGCCTTCTAGTCATCTTAATGTTCAGTACCTTTGGTCTCATCAAGAATTCCCACCTCTCATCTAGCTCTATTGACTATAGTCTACCTATCTTCAGTTTTTCTATTTCTAGTCTCTTTTAGACCTCTGTCTCTATCTCTTTTCCTATCTCTTAGAGTTTCCATAAATACCAATGCAGTACAAAAGTCTAGGCCTCTCCCTCCATGAAGTTACTACCACTGTAGGGAAACTGGCTACCTTGTGAAGGACTACCTATACTACTTCAATGTGAGATAACTAACAACAGAGCAAAGAGAAGAATTGATTGAGGACTTAATGGCTCTCAAGGATGCAGCTGTTATAGAAGAAGTGGAGCCTCCCTCTGAAAAGGATTTTGTATAGAGTGACCAGCAAAAAATACACCCCAGTTGCTTCCTATAAATAGGTTCACTGTACTCAATGTAGAGGATGTTAATATAAGTAATAGTGAATCCAAAGATGCATTTCTCCCCTCTGCCCCAATTGACAACACTCCTGTTTGGAGACCAAAGTGGAAGAAACAACTGTTTAAAAAACTCTCTGTTAATATACTCAATACTTGTAGAACATCCCTTGTCCTCACTGTGGGGCTTAGTACAACCAACATGAGCAAACTCCACTCTGTCAGCATGCTTCTAGACTATAGAGCCACTAGTAGCTTTATTAACTACAACTTTGTTTGATCTAAGGGGATCAATACCTAGACCATCTCTTGTCTTATACCAGTATTTAATGTTGATGGGTCTCCTAATAAGGCTGGACAAATATTGGAGGTAGTAGATGTAGTCCTTTGTTATTGAACATATTTGGAGCAGATATTTCTAGCTATTTCTAGTCTAGGAAAGCAAAAGCTCATCCTTGGTTATACCTGGCTTAAGGATCATAATCTGGAAGTTGACTGGGAGAAAGAAAAAGTCCATATGACTTGATGCCTACTCTGCTGTAAAAAATACCATATGCTATGGAAGGAACAGACTTTATAGAAGTGACAGGAAGTCTGTATCCTACAATATTGCTGGACTGGACCTCTTTCTCTCTTGGACAATAAGAAGGAGGAACTGGGGACACTAATTGGGACAGATGGGCATAACTGGGAATTTGAAGACCAGCTCTTCATAACTCAACTACTTTCTGAACCATCTGAGAAAACCATATAGACCTTTATAACTACCTTCCAACACCTAGCTAAAGAAGCTTGATAGAGCATGGAAATGAAGGCTACCTCTGTCCTTTTGCTCCCTTACACATGAGGCTTTGAGTCTGTGTTTGCTAAGGAAGACTCTGATGTTCTTCTAGAGCATCATAGATAGGATTACATCATAGAACTCCTCCCCAGCTTAGATCCCAAATCCTCTAAAGTCTACCTCCTGTCTCTGGTCAAACAAAAGGAACTCAACACCTTCCTAGAGGAAAATCTATACACTGGATATATACACTCTTTGAACTTGTCCATGGCTGCCCTAGTATTCTTTATTAAAAAGAAAGACAGCTCTCTTTAACTAGTACAGAATTACTAAGTACTCAACTCTATGACAGTAAAAAACAAATACTCTCTCTCTCTTATCTCCAAACTTGTCTCTTAGCTTTGTAGAGCCAAGTATTTCACAAAGTTAAACATCTAGTAGAGATTCAACAATATACAAGTCAAGCCTGGAGATGAATAAAAGGCTGTCTTTTGTACTAATTGAAATCTGTTTGAACCCTTGGTAATGTTCTTTGAAATGACAAACAGCCCTACTACCTTCTAGACAATAATGAATGATATCTTCCAAAATCTTATTGTGGAAGGCATTATAGTAGTATACCTGAATGACATCCTGATCTTTACTAGGACAGTTGAGCAGTATACCAAGGCTGTCCAAAGAGTGCTAGAGGTCTTAGTAGAGCACAAGCTGTACCTCTATCCAGAGAAGTATGAGTTCCAAAAGGAGCAGATTGAATACCTAGGACTAATAGTGTCTGAGAATGAGGTCTTGATAGATCCCATTAAAGTTGCTAAAGTCTAAGAATAGCCTACCCCAGAATCATAAACTGACATCCAGGCCTTTCTAGGCTTCATTAACTTCCACAGGCATTTCATCCAGGACTTCTCAGCTATAGCTCAACCTCTCTTCAACCTAACCTGCTCCAACCAAGTATAGCAGTAGAGAGACAAGGAGCAGACTATATTCAAGACTCTTAAGATGGCTGTGATCTCTGTCCTAGTATTAGTTTTATCTTAGGACTTGAAGCCTTTCCAGATCAAAGTAGACAGTTCAGACTACACTATAGATACAGTTTTATCCCAACAGTCTACAACAGACAGCAAGTGGTACCTGGTGGTGTTTTATAGTAAGTCCTTGTCTTTGGTGGAGCAGAACTACAAGATCCATGATAAGGAGATACTCACTATTATCCAAGCACTAGAGGAGTGAAGATACTTCTTGAAAGGATGTAAGGGTGACTAGAGTGGAGTAGGCTCCAGGAGAATCCTTAGATAATATTACACTCCTAAATGTACTACAACTCATCTCCAGGAGAATTCTTAGAGATTAGAATAAGGCTTCTGGAGTGTACTTCTACAATATATATACTCCTACCACTGAGATATCCCTAATCCTATAGTCCTGTTAGTCAAGGTCAAGAGTCTCCAAGTCAAGCTAAAGAGAATTAAATATTATTTAATTAAGTGTAAAGTCACTCTGAAATATGAGTCTAGTATCTCAGAGGTGGTATTGATAGGGTCCTTTTACAAAGGAATAGCTAATCTAGTAGAGATCTGGACTGATCATAAGAACCTGGAGTACTTCATGACCACTAAACTACTAGCAAGCACATTGGTCTCTCTACTTAGTACAATTTGACTTTACCCTTTGTCACTGCCCAGGGTGATCTATAGAGAAGCCAGACACCTTGTCATGAAGACTGGACCATGACAATGGATCCTCTAATAACAAAAACATAGTGCTACTCTACCTAGAGTTCTTGGCCATCTGTATCTTGGAAGGAGTAGAGCTAACAAGAGTAAAATAAAACATCTTGTCTGAAGTCCATAAGGGTAATCATTTAGGAAACCTAGAAGAACTAGTTGGAAAGACCATCCAAGAGCTCTAACAATCTGCCAGTAAAACAGTACACTTATTAGAATAGTCTATTTTACTCCACTCCCAGGGAAAGGTTTACATACTCTGGACTCCAGACCTATGTAGAAAGATAATCTCCTTGTGCTATAACACAAAGATCACAGATGTTATTGATAGACAGTGAATGTCCTTAGTGATCACCCTAGATAGATGTTCAAGAAGAACTCAATGGAGTTCTTCATTGGATTGGACTACTACTTATACTATTCTTACAGTGGCTGTATTACTATTAGTCTATGGTCATATGTTCTTCCAGAATGTTCTATGATTACTTGACCTTGTCATATGATCTGATTACCTAAGTTCCCATGCTATTTATATCTTAACCCCTTTGTACAATTAAGTGCTCAAATGGGTGGGAACTTATTTCCTTTTTGGGGCTCTCATAACATGGCCCCTCCTTCAAGTTTCCTTGTTCTGAGGAATTTTTCCATCAACTCCAGTTCTTGTCCCACCTCTTTTCTCTTTCTCTTTTATACCTCCTTTTTCCCCAACCATATAACAATTTTGCCATGAACTCCCTAGGTAATTCCCGACTGAATTTCTTCTCTTCTTCTTTCAGCTCCTGTCGTCTTAGTTCCTCAACCTCCTCTCCATATATCCTCTCAAACTCTTTTACCAGCTCTTTCACATTCTCCAAGTTTTCCCTATTCTCCCAAGTATCTTCTTCTACTGTATACCCCTTCTACCTTACCAGAAACTTTTCCTTCCCCCTAACTGTTCTTTTGTTTAAGATTTTTTCTACCTCGAATTCCTTCTCCCCTTCAATAATGACCTATTTTGGCAGTATCTTCTTCTGTCCCTCTACCTGTGGTTTATAGAGTCATACTCTACTTACATTGACTACAGGGTGTATTTTAATAGATTTAGGTAGTTCTAACTCTATTGTGTAACTAGAGACAATTCCCTTGACTTTGTAGGGACCCACAAAATGCTCTGTTAACTTCTCTGTTCTTCTCCCTTTTATCTGCTATTTCAAGTCCTTTATACTTAGCAGTACTAAGTCCCCTACTTTGTATTCCTCTTCCTCCCTTTGCCTTCTGTTCGCAAATTTCTTCATTTCCTCCTGTGCTTTCCCTAGTGCTGCTTTTGCTTCCTTCTGGATTTTTTTCATTCTTTCCACAAATCTTCCCACCACTTCATACCTCCCCTTTCTTCTCCCCTCAAATCCCATTCTTGGATCTTGACCATAGTTTGCTTTGAATAGCAATATTTCTGTTGCTGCATGAATTTTGTTATTGTATGCAAATTTTGCCATTCCTAACCAATCTGGCCACTGCTCTTGTCTATGGTTGATGAAGACCCTTAGATATTGCTCTAACTCCTGGTTTATCCTTTCCATCTACCCATCTATTTGAGGGTGATAGACTGTCAAGAGTTTCGTCTAGATTCCCAACAAGTTATTTAATTTCCTTATCATTTCCACTGCAAACTACACTCCCTTATCCAATATGATGCTTTCTGGAAGTCTGTGCAACTTCTATACATGATCTTGAAACAGCTTTGCAAGTCCCTCTGCTGATGTTTTCTCTGTTATTGCTATGAAATATGCCATTTTGCTAAAGCAGTCATATACTACTAGGATAGCATCATATCCCTGGGCTAATAGCAGTTTGGTGATGAAGTCTGCCGAGATATGGCTCCATGGTTTTTCTGGAATTGCATTGGACATCAGCTTTCCTGCTGGTGCTTTGCTTCAATTCTTGTATCTTTGGTATGCATCACATCTATCTACATATCTTCCCACCTCTTTTGTTATTCCTGGCAACCAACTCTGTCATCTTCCATCTCTCTTTGTGCCCTCCTACTGGGGTGTTGTGGTGTAATTGTATTATCTCCCCCCTGAGTTCTTCTTCTGGCATGTATATCCTTCCTTTCTTCATTACTATCCCATTTTCTATTTTCCATTCTTCATCTTTCAATGTTTTTATTCCTGCTCTCTTCAACTCTTCTACTGCTTTTACTACCTTTTTGTTCCCTTCCTGTGCTTTTTTTATTCTTTCCTTTAGGTTCTCTTCTTCTATTATCGTTTCTGCTCCTCTAATCTATTCTGGCTTTATCAATTTCTGATTCTCATTGTCCTTTTCCACTCCCTCCTGCTAGTCTGGTCTCCTGCTTAATCTGTCTGCCTTCCCCATGCTCTTCCCTGGAACATGTTTTAGTGCAAAATTAAATCATGATAGATATAGGGCCCATCTTGCTTGTCTATGGTTTAATTTTTGGCTTGTCATAAAATACTGGAGGTTCTTATGGTCTGTCCAGATTTCAATTTCGAGTTTTACTCCCTCCAGATAGTGCCTCTATGCCTCTAGACATCTAATAACTACCAGCATCTTTTTATCATGAGTTTCATAATTTTGCTCCATAGCATTCAATGATTTAGAGATAAAGGCCACTGGCCTCCACTTCCTGTCCTCACACTTTGTTGACAACACTCCCTCTGTTGCATAGTCTGAGACATCTGCTTCCACTCTCATTTCTCTATCGATATCTGGGATTGCTAAGATAGGTTCTGTGGTGAATACCACCTTAAGTCTTTCAAATGCCTTCTCCTGTTTCTTTTCCCATTTCCATTTCTGTTCCTTCCTGACCAGCATATGTAGCAGTGCTGCTATCCTAGCAAAGTTTTTTATAAATCTCCTGTAATAGTTGGCAAGACCTAAGAACTTTTGTACTTCTTTGACGTTTCTGGATGCTGGCCAGTTCAGTACTCCTTTCATCTTTTCCTTCTGCATTTCTACTCCCCTTGGACCAATTACTACTCCCAGAAATTCTACCTCTCTTACTTTCCATTTATACTTTTCTGGTTTTACAGATAGGTCATTCTCTTCCAACCTTTTTAGTACCTCTTCTACTAATTTGTCATGTCCTTCTTCAGTGTCTGTTACTACCAGGATATCATTGATGAATGTCACTATATCTCCTTGGTTTATGAAATCTCTGAACAGGTCATTCATCATTGTCTGGAAGGTAGCAGAGGAGTTCGTTAACCCAAAATACATGACTGTAGGCTCATAAGCTCCATGTTATGAGAGCCCCAAACAGGAAAAGGTTTCCCACACATTTGAGCACTTAATCCAAAATCTCAAAGCATACAATGGAGTAAGGATATAAATAGGGTGGGGACTCAGTAAGTCAAATCACGTGACAAGGTCAGGTGATCATAGAACATTCTGGAAAGAACATGTGATTGCAGGACTCTAGGGTAC
>Ga0153980_1000721_pt1 | contig 14487 bp, 16 predicted proteins | sample TSGA064MetaG_FD_104722 | JGI IMG/M metagenome (GOLD analysis project Ga0153980, IMG submission 104722) | Attine ant fungus gardens microbial communities from Georgia, USA - TSGA064 MetaG | ecosystem: Host-associated > Fungi > Mycelium > Unclassified | place: USA: Georgia, Magnolia Springs State... | reverse complement strand
CAAGAATTATTTCACCAGTAGTACAATAAATGAGGAGTTCACTCGATCGAAACCACGTGTCAACTTTCAGTCCACGCTACCAGGGGTTCGAACTTGTGCATCCCCATCACCTGTCAAAGGTAGGGGCGATAGTCCCAGGTTTCCTCAGGCCATGAGATAAGGTACGCACTACACTCCTAGATTCTCCCAGATTCCTACTGGAAGTCATCCAATAATGTAATACGGAAGTGTAATGGATGCCTAAAATAGCCAATCATCAACCGCCGGCTGCGTACTGCCATAAGTGTGTGCGCACAAAGCTTGATTCAGTGTCACTGTCAAGTACTCTATGCCATCACGCTGACTGAGTCCATGTGTTCAAAAACTGCCGGAGCAGCAGAGAGAGCCGATTGTATTGGTGATAATATTTCACTTCTGGACTTGACTCAATAGGAGACCTCTCAAGGCATACGAAGACATTCTTTCTCATTCTATATCCCACTAGCAGTCAAGTATTGTTCAGTGAAAATGAGAGTCTACCAGGGAATCAATGTCTTATCAGGAACATGACCTTTTTTAGAAACAATTTATAACGCGGTGTACGTACACGGTCCGCGGCAGTCCATTAACTACGGAGGCTCAGTGCCTCTAATAAATATACAAATGAAGTCAAACAAAAAAGACAAACACAGAACGAAAGAGAAACAGAGAAAAATATAGGGGAAAAGAGGCAGCATAGGGTTGGAGACGAGTATTAGGGACATGACGCAGAATAATTCTAGAATGTAACTATAAAAAGATTAAACACAGGTGTGATATTTCTGCATTAAGTAACTGGAATATCATCGGTTCATCTGCAATACATACATGTATACCATAACCATAACACTATTAGGGACTCACCAAAAATCTAGTTAGTCGTATGTCTGCCCCCAGGTGTATGGTTTATAATAATTAATTTGTGTAGACTTCTGACCGGTTCAGCAATACAGCCATCAGAATATGATGAGAGTTCATCCGATCAGTGGTCAAAATATATGAACCCGAGACAGGTTCCGGTCGTCCGTCCTTCGTGCCTTCCTTCTCTCGGCTGCCCAACTTTTTTCAATTGCTGAGGACACGGCCGACAACACTTCAATGTTTCTGGAATGCTCAACAGGACAAGATATCTCTCCTTCGGGGACTCCGTGCTCTATGCAGAAAGACCGGATCGTCACTGACGCTGAGAAACGTGCTGTACGAAAACTTGATTATACAGTCATTCCTGTCATGACAATGTTCTACCTTTTGTCGTTCTTGGTATTTATGATTCCTCGTCATTATCTTGCATTGGATTGCTTGCTGATTTTTCATACGTAGGATCGCGCCAATATTGGTCACTAATATCTTTCGTAAACTCGGAAGTATGGGCTAACTTCTTGTAGGCAACGCTCGGGTAGCCGGTTTGCAGAAGAGCCTTGGTCTCACAGATCACCAGTATCAAGTCTGCGTGACTGTGATGTATGTGTAAGTAACGTGTCAAGCTGCTTCTCCGACGTTAAGCTTGGGTAATTATAGTCCTTACATCGTGGCTGAACTACCTTCCAACTTGCTTTTACGATGGATTGGACCACGCATTGCTATGCCTACAATTTTGACTGCCTGGGGAATCATTGTCACTCTCCAAGGTATTTTATGCAAGCTTTATTACGTCGGACACTCTCTGGATGCTTCATTAGGTCTAGTATCTTCATACGCCGGACTCGTAGTTGTACGGGCTCTTCTCGGTTTAATCGAAGGACCCATGTTTCCTGGTATTGTTCTTTATCTTTCCGGATTCTACACTCGTCAAGATTTATCACTCCGGTAAGGAATCCCCCAACCAAGTCAATTTTTTTAATATATTCAGCCATTTTTCAGTATCGCATTGTTCTTCTCTTCCGCTTCGGTATGTTGGCCACTTAAACTACTGGGGTTCAGCTGAAATGTTACACCATCAGCTCTCCGGCGTTTTCTCTGGCCTCTTGGCAGCTGCAATCCAAAACATGGACGGAATAGGCGGTCGGCCCGGCTGGGCATGGATCTTTATCCTTGTATGTACTCCATTATTTTCCTCCTCTTGCTTTGTGTTGGCTTTCTTTTTCCTTTCCCTTGTATCAATTGCGCACTCACACTCACAACAGGAAGGACTTTTCTCTTTTCTTGTTGGTGTAACCAGTTTCTTCCTCGTCCCCTCCACACCTCGAGACTCTAAATTTCTTACCCTACACGAAAAACAGCTCATACAAGAACGCCTTGAGCTTGACAGACCCGCAGTCACACCCAATGCACCCTCTGATAAATTCTCCTTCCGTGAAATCCTCAATTCTCTGACTTCAATCCACGTTATCCTTGTTTTCATCAGTTTATTCATGCTCGGGACGATTCTTTATGGTTTGGCACTGTTCAGTCCATCGACTATTAATCAAATGGGATTCAGTCCTGTCAAGAGCCAGCTGTTGAGTGTGGGCCCTTTCGCTGCTGGATTTTTCCGTAAGTGTTTTTTCTCTCTCACTTGCTTCCTCCTTTCTCCTAACTTCCTCCTTTTCTCTCTCATAGTTACGCTCCTTTCCGCGTATTTTTCCGACAAATACCAGAACCGCTCCATCCCAACCATACTCGTCGTACTCCTCTGTGTCATCGGGTTCTCAATGAATCTTCGTAAGTCTACAAACCGAAATACTCTATCCCTGCGCACGTAATCAAAATTTTCTCTGAGTGAAAGCGTTTCCGAGCTTGTTCCAATCCATATGATCATATGCTAAGTACTGTACTTTTTTTTTACAAAACGCTCAGGCACAAACGACAAATTTGTGGCATACGGCTCTCTTTACTTCACCATACCGGGGGTATACGCCGCAGCCCCTACCCTCTCCGCATGGTTGGCCAATAATTCTGAACCATACTTCCGTCGTGCAGCTAGTATTGCTTTTGGATTTATTGCTACCAATTGCGTATGTGATTACGTTGAAAGCGTGAATTGTGATTGACTCTTGCACATCCGTCCATGTGTCATGTAGGGTGGTATCCTCAGTACATGGCGATTTCCTTCCAACGAAGGTCCCCGGTTCACAAGTACCACGATCCTGAATCTTGTATTGTACGTGTCTACGCATTCTTTCCTTTACCAACTTCCCCCCAGTACTTGAACATACTAAAAACAATTCCTGTGCTGTCACAGCTCCGTACTCATAATCATCATCACTTGCCTCAACGTAGCAGTCCTGTACTACAAGAACAAGAGAAAACAACACGATCGGGCTCAGATTCTCGCTTTCACCAAGATCTCCGAAGCTGAAAAAGACTTCAAAGATCCTGATGATGAACTTCGTTCATGGGTAGAACTAGGAGACAAACATCCCAATTTTGTCTACACTTACTGAGTGTAGTCAAAGCAATTCTCTTTATTGTATGATATTGATGAACCAGTTGGTGCAAGCTGTCTGTGTTCATATAACTTTTAGGAGCCTTCCGCCATATATCAATATTGATCTACACTAGTACATTAATACATTTCCGCTGACTTCTCCGACCAGGCACCCAGATTAGAGTAAAGCTCATCATCAGTACGTGACAAGAAGTCTACTCGTGTGACATACAAGTCCACTCAACTCTACATAACAACCACTCACTCAGCTAGTCCCTCCGCTTCACGTCCTTGGTGTTCCCACAGAAGCCCAGAGCCTAAGTACATTCTAGATTAAAATTTTTTTGAAGTTACTTATTGTCTACTTCCGAGCATTCCCCCGGCATCGCTTTACGATGAAACTACCAACGCCTGTGGCGACAATCTCGCGATAAATTGGATTTTGTAGCAGATCACATAGAAGATCATTCTCACACTGATCTGGACTCCATGCCAACACTCCATACCAACGCCATCGGATCATGATGTCAGCAATGACTTCATAAGTTGACGACAATCAGCTGTCAACTGATCTGTCACTTCACACCTATGTTTTTCCAAGTTGCTCTCAAAATCGACGCCATCAGCCTATGAATTCTCCTCACACTGTGGCTGACTACATAGCAGGTATTGCGATGGACTGACGCAATAGACATGTCCGAGCTCAAACATCATTCTATTGACTCTTCTATCATTCTATTGACTCTTCCATTCCACTTACACCACCATTCTTCCATTGTCTCTCCACTCTTCCGACACCACCATTCTTCCATTGTCTCTCCACTCTTCCGACACCACCATTCTTCCATTGCCTCTCCACTCTGCCGACACCACCGCTCTAGCCGACCCATCACCGATATGATGCCACCTGTCATTGGGGGCCACAAGCTAACACCAAGGAATGTAGAGCAGGCTTATACGGAGTCCAGTTTCACTACTATCCTCCTTCAGCTGTCTACTCGATCCCAAGACATCTGAGGTATTAACTGAATAAGAGCAGGATGTCTCTGTGTACTATACAATAACCCATTATTCAATATACAACCTTGCCTTCAAATTTCTGGCTTACTCCCTATGCTGGAAATTTTAAATGCTGTTCCGAATGGTATTACAACAGCTGTAGATGGGATCGGCTCTGAGTCACCATTTTTTTGCACCCTCATGAACCCAAACAATGAGCATTCCTATCCACCATATCAGAGATGTAAGCTCAGGCATCACGGAGTAAGTTAGACAACTGAGGGAGGAAGGAATAGATCCAGGCCTTAAGTAGCGTGTCCAACAAAGGTATAGAGTACCATACCAGTGAGTACCGAAAATAAGAAAATGGAAGTACTGCATCAGTCTGGTGATGACATCATAGAGAGAGTGTCAGTCTCGTCTGGTAGAGAACGATGTAGTTATGTTACTAGACCAGTTCAACACACCAGGATACCCTCACTTCAATGAACAGAAGCAGACATTCTTTGAGAACTTTCAAACCAAGCCCGTGAAGCATTGCTTGAGGGCAAAGTTGAAGAAGCAGTTGGCCGATGTCAACATAGGTGTGACATATGTGACAGCCAAATTTAGTGCCAAGTGACAGATCAGTCAACAACTGATTGTCCGCCGTGTAAAGTATTCCATCATCAAGCCTTTTCTCGACCAATCTCATTTATTTTACAAGATTCTGACGTGCAAATAAATGAATGGGGAACCACTACAGGCATATTAAGTCTATTCTCTACAGTACCACTCCGTAGGTTTTTATGGCATCATTCCTCAAATGCCTCAACGCCTCATAGTCGTGCATCCGATGAAATTTTCTTAAATTATATCATAGTTCATCATGATCAAAACCGGACTCGTCGTCATCATCGGCAGAATCCGAGCCGCTGGAAGAGTAGAGTTTGGTAGTGATGGGATTGACAATGCCTTGCACCTCTGAAATAATCAACTCAGTGAAACGAGCCCATATAAAACCTCAAAAATTACATACCAGCCAACTTCTCCTCAAGATCCTCGACACTAGCACTTGAACCGTTTTCGTCAATCCATTCAGTAGCTTCTTTGACAGCGTCAAGAATAGTCTTTTTGTCCTCATCATCAAGTTTGCCACCAAGACCTTCAGAGTCAGCGACTTGATTCTTCAGACCATAAACGAACGACGAAAGTGAATTAAGAGCCTCAATCCTCTTGCGTTGGGCTTCATCCTCAGCAGCGAATTTCTCAGCTTCTGCAACCATGCGGTCGATCTCCTCCTGGGAGAGACGGCCCTTCTCATTCTTGATAGTAATTGCCTCTGACTTGCCACTGAAAAGAATGAGAAAACAACCAAAAGTTGTATAGAATGTCACCTACGTTCCCTTGTCAGCAGCTGAAACCTTCATAATACCGTTGGCGTCGATTTCAAAAGTGACCTCAATCTGAGGGACACCCCGAGGAGCGGGGGGGATACCAGTGAGCTCGAATTTACCGAGAAGATTGTTATCCTTGGTGAGGGAACGTTCACCCTCAAAGACTTGGATGAGAACAGTGGGTTGGTTGTCCGCAGCGGTAGAAAAGATCTGACTCTTCTTGGTTGGGATGACAGTGTTACGAGGGATGAGCTTGGTGAAAACCCCACCAGTAGTCTCAATACCGAGGGTGAGGGGGTTGACGTCAACGAGAACGACATCAGCGGTGCCCGGGACACCGGAGAGAATACCACCCTGGACAGCAGCACCATAGGCAACAGCTTCATCAGGGTTGATTCCTTTCGAAGGCTCCTTGCCACCAAAGAATTCTTTAAGGAGCTGTTGAACTTTAGGAATACGAGTGGAACCACCGACAAGCACAACCTGAAGAATTGATGAGTAACATAAGATGAAACTCACGAAATGGCCTACCTCATCGATATCCTCTTTCTTGACGTTGGCATCCTTCAGAACCTGTTCAACGGGCTTCATGGTCTTGCGGAAAAGATCCATGTTGAGCTCCTCAAACTTGGCACGGGTAAGAGTTTCAGAGAAATCGTTGCCATCCTCGAATGATTCAATTTCGATGCGAGTGGACTGTTGACTGGAGAGGGTCCTCTTGGCCTTCTCGACCTCACGCTTCAGTTTACCGAGAGCGCGAAGGTTCTTGCTGACATCAGTGCCAGTTTTTTTCTTGTAGCTCTTGACGAGGTAGTCAATGACGCGATTATCAAAATCTTCACCACCAAGATGGGTGTCACCAGCAGTAGCCAAAACCTCGAAGACACCATCGTCAATGGAAAGGAGAGAGACATCAAAGGTTCCACCACCAAGATCATAGACAATAATCTGAGATTCGCCGCCTTTCTTGTTAAGGCCGTAGGCGATAGCGGCGGCAGTAGGCTCGTTGATGATGCGGAGGACAGTAAGACCGGCAATGGTTCCGGCGTCCTTGGTTGCCTGACGCTGAGCGTCGTTGAAATCTATAGACTGCCTGAGTAAACTAGATGATTCTCAATGTGGACACTTACAGGCAGGGACGGTGACGACGGCATGGGTGACCTTTGTGCCGAGATAGGTCTCAGCAGTCTCCTTCATTTTGGTAAGAACCATGGCGGAGATTTCCTCAGGGGTAAAGTAACGGTCCTCATTCTTGTGCTTGACGACGACAGCGGGTTTGCCGTTTTGCTCGGTGACCTTGAAGGGCCAATGCTTCATATCGCGCTTGAGTTCGGGATCATTCATCTTGCGACCGATGAGACGTTTAGCGTCAAACACTGTGTTTGTAGGATTCGAGTGGAAAGCGTTCTTGGCTGAGTCGCCGACACTAGGAAAGCCTCAGTTTATGTATGTAGAGTTGCTTGTACTACGCACAGTCGTTCTTCGTCAGTAAAACTAACCCAAGACGGTGTGATACGATGACCCTGATCATTGGCAATAATTTCTACGCGACCACTTCGCTGAACACTGTAGAGCATGTCAACTTGCAGTTATCCATTGATCCAGATGCCACATACCCAACGCAAGAATACCTGTGTGCCTACAAGTCAGTCCAATCTGGCTAAAAACACCGAGAAATTTGCATACGTTGTACCAAGATCTGAAGAAGCACCGTTATACAAGAACTGATCCCAGACAGTGAATACCACACACCAATACCGATGACAGTTCCATATTCTGGATGGGCGTCTTCAGCAGACACCGCAGGAGGACAACAACAGAGGATGGCAAGGAGGGCAAGGAAGAAAACAGAAAGGACGGAGAAAATGCTCCTGTGGGGGGAGCGGGACGGTGAACTCATCGTAGTCGAGGTTCAGGGGACCTGTCGATGTTGCCCAACTATTTATTGATTTGAGCTGACGTGTCACCTGTACGTGGCCAGTCACGTGCCGTTCTGGCTGTGACATGCGGGATCATTGAGCGGCGCTACTCTCATGTCTTCTCCGCAGATCATCTATCGCCCTTACTCCGGCGAATCCGATCTTCCACATGTCATGGCCCTTGTCCAGAGTGAACTTAGTGAACCCTATGTCGTTTATACTTTTCGCTACTTCCTCCACCAATGGTCAGATAGAACAGTTAGTTTCCTGTCTGGTCGCGTGCCACTAACACATCCGTCCTTCAGGCCACATCTATCTTTTCTGGTACGCATTGCAAACTCGTCTCCTCGATTTGTGTTTCTCACCAGCTCAAAGGCGTATTCCAACGACCCAACCAAGTCAGATCCAATTGGAGTCATAGTCTGCAAACAGAGTATGCATCGTAACAAATCTAACAGAGGCTACATTGCCATGCTCAGTGTCGACAGAAACTGGCGCAACCGTGGTATAGGTTCGTCCCATCTTCCATATCTCCCCACAAAGGCGTCGAAATAGATTCTTACTTACAGATCCTTAAAAACGGGGAAACTCATCAATCTCATTTGGTGCGGTTATCTCTTGTTTCCCTCCATCCTCCTCTAGCTAGTGCTCTTGTTCGCAACTCAATCGAGGCCATGAAATACGACGGCGTTGAAGAGGTCCGTGCCCTTATTCGGCTTACTCATAAAAGGAATAGCTTCACGCCTCATCATAGGTTATCCTTGAAACCGAATTTGACAACCTAGCCGCTCTGTCACTCTACGAATCTCTTGGTTTTATCCGCGAGAAACGATTATACCGTTTTTACCTCAACGGCAAAGATGCCTTTCGGCTTGTTCTCGCTGTTCCTCCATCCGATTTCGATGACGCTTCAGATGCTTCTTCTCAACCCTCTTCCTCTCCCCCCAAACCTTCTATTCGTTGTCCTCCTTATCGCGCTATCAATGTAATACCATACTCAGATGACGAAGATGACTATGTCTCAGGTCGCTAATTTTGGGAGATTCTATCAGACAGTGTAGGAATAGATTTTTGTAGTATAGATACCTCTTTTGTGCCATACGATTTATATTGTACTTGTCATGCAGTGACTGTTATGTACAAATGCCACCTCTTCTCAGCATCATTCTACAGCAGATTTGAGTGGACAGTATCGAACCCAGGCTATGTGAATGTCAGATATATCGAAAACTAACCTGTTTAGTTTATCCCAACCTTGACTCAAGGATAAAAATAGTTACTTCTACCCTTATCCCCTTACCCCTACCTCTCCCTATGGGTACACTCTGCCCTAATTTTATCCCTGATTGGCCCTGGGTTTTGGACTATATACTATTCTGAAGGGTGCATTTTATCCTGAGAGTAGAGCATGGGCTGGAGAGTACATTTCTAATATTCTGCACTTCCCTTGAGGGTATTTTCTGGTGATATTTCACATGACCAGTAAGTGCCAGAAAAGGAAATAGAATTCAGTAAATCAGAAGCTATATGGGGAACATAGAGCCCGACTCGAATTAACAGCATGCCGCCAAGCACTCATCGAAGTTAGAAATCATATTTTTCTTCTGCGAACGATTTATTGTGTTATCAAGAAGACATTTATCAGACCTAGTATCATTTTTAATACTGTATCTAGCCTCCTGTTTTCCATACTCAGAGTTCAATCGACACTATGCATATTCAGTGTTTCTATGTCTTCTCATTTTCCCTTTTCTTTTCGTTTCAATTTTCTTTCTTATTGCTAGGGCCATGTATCTTAGCTACGGTCTGCCAAGAGTTCCGCGTTACAAATCTTAATAAAAGATAAAATTAAGCTACTATGGATCAGCACATTACTCATAACCTTTGATGTACTTTTGGATCATCAAATAGGAATTACCTTTGGAGCTTATTCCACTGCTCGAGTGTGGAATACCAGATATGTTCCTGGTCCATTTAAGGGTCACTACACAAAATAGGACAACGAAACTGATATCCGTAACAGGCAATAGTAGTAATGATGAAATCCATTTAAAGCAACGCCACTATGTGGGGAAACAGCCTACAAATTAGGAATACTGAAAGGGGCTATGAACAAAAGATCTGCCAAGGAAGGTATTCTTCGGAATTCGAGAATATCTCGTACGATAACTAGGCATTCTTCCATTGTCATCCCAAGCCGCCACGCTTGCACTTTCAGTGACAATAACTAAGCGAGGAAAACGGTCATGCCGGTCAAGACTGCAAAAAGACCATATTGAACAGTCACATCCGTGGCAGAACTGGTGCTGGTGGAGCTGGTAGTAGGGGCGGCACTACCGGCACTACCGGCACTGGTAGGGTTCGTGGGGCTACCGGCATTTGTTGGAAAAAGGGATGCTTCACTTGGAATGGGCTGTGGGCTTGCGGATGCGGATGCACCTATTCCGACAAGACCATTTTCGTTTTGCTGATAGCGGGGAAGGGTAGTCATAAGAATAGGGCTCGATAAGTGATAAATGGGGAAAAAACCTTACACCGACAGCAGTAGCCTGAGAGGCTTGAGTTTTGTAATTATCGAAGGTGTTAGCACCAGATGTAGGGGCGTTGATGGCACCGACCATCTCTATTATTATAACAGTAAAATAAGTTTGATCAGATAGAAAGTGGGGTACTGACCAGCTATACAGTGAGGTGATGGCAACAACTGTTTACAGAAGAACCAGATCGCTGGAGAGGGGCATCATCAACCCATTGATGCAAGAGCGGAAAAGAACTCACGCTTCGAGTCATCCGTGATTGTGAGGTTGAACTCCGGCACAGGAGACAAGCCTGCCATAGGGAGAAAGACCCAACCTGAATCAAATCCACCATCGACAGGGGTACACGGATCGCTAAATGTCGACTGCGTAACTGAGTGATTTCCAGGCCTACGAGCCCAATAAGAACACTGAAGGGAACCAGACCATGAATGCGTACATGCCAGTGAACTGGAAATTGACTATGGTCCCGTTCGTTGCGTTGATGCTAGGAGGGATGAACTGAAAGATGCCCCCGGTGGCATCTGCAGTCGAGCCGACTTGGACAGTCACCTAGCTCAAATGAGTAGTGGCAGAAATACAATTGACGGTACGCACGACGTTAGTCGAGTTTGACTGAGCAAGAACAAAGCCCAAGAAAGTCAACGGAGCAATGGCAGTGGCGAATCGCATTTCAACAGCTGGAATTCAAAGAAAGGTGTCGGAAAGGACAGCTTGCCCATATATATAATGGAGAGCGCAGCACTACATTTGGCTCGTTCGAGCTATTTCTAATCTCCAGTCCTACAACATATATGTAATCTTTCTCTCAGGGGTTGAGCTACATATTTGTTTAATCACACGGTCAGTCCTCATGACCTCTCGAAAGAGGCTTGTTTTTGATTCTTGATGAGCAATCAGATTCAGCATAAAGGGCTCAAAGAAATGCATTATTATCACCATCCTTTGTTGCTATGTACGATAGCTTCCCCACGATGACTTTATGGCTTGGGGTTCCAAGTGAGGATCTGACACCCAACCAGGGCCTATTATCTTGGTGATATTGCTTTTCACAATTCTTTGGATCGTGTTCTCTTCGGGAACTTGATCTCGCCGAAGCCCTGATTAATGATATTGGGTCCTTAAGCACGTTTTCACCTGTATAATGTGGGTGGGCACATAAATTTCAAGTTGTGCAAACAGTCGATAAAACAAGTCTGGGTAGGGTACATTAGAATTCTGACATTAGAATTACAGAAGACTCCTCAGGGATGACTGCAACAAATGAAAACTAAAATATTCCGATACGGGGAATCGAACCCCGAGCTACCGCGTGAAAGGCGGTAATGTTAGCCATTACACCATATCGGATCTTGAATGCCCCTTACATAAAGGTAATATAATCTAAAAGTTAAGCTAGCTTGGAAAATTCCAGTGAGACGTGGCGCGATCACGTGACTATCTAGAGGTGTCTATAATGCCGAATTTTTCAGTTGTTGGGTTCCACGTTAACTTAGTTGTCCACAAAAATGTACCGTCTCTCAACAACCTCTGCTCGCTCTCTCCGTTCAGCAACCAGGACCGCCCAGCCCTCGCTGACTCGTGGTGCACACAAGGAGATTAAATTCTCCAACGAAGGTAGAGCTGGCATTCTGCGGGGTGTTGATGTCCTTGCCAACGCCGTAAGCGTTACTTTGGGGCCCAAGGGTGTGTTTGTGAATTTATTGGGCACGGACGCGTCCACTGACGCTGGTTAGGTCGCAATGTCATCATTGAACAGTCCTTTGGCGGACCCAAGATTACAAAAGGTGAGTAACGCTTTATTTGGGTTGAGATATCGGAGACGCGTCTGTGAAAAACGCTAACCAATTTTTTAGACGGTGTCACAGTTGCCAAGTCCATCACGCTTAAGGACAAGTTTGAGAATCTCGGTGCTCGGTATGTATCCTCGTTCACACAAAGACCTGCCAGCTGATCACCGTTTCATGCAGTCTTGTTCAGGATGTTGCCTCAAAGACAAACGAGATGGCTGGTGATGGTACCACAACGGCCACCGTCCTGGCCCGTGCGATTTACTCTGAGGGTGTGAAGAATGTTGCCGCTGGCTGCAATCCCATGGACCTTCGCCGCGGCTCGCAGGCAGCTGTTGACCGTGTTGTCGAGTTCTTGTCCAAGAACACCAAAACTATCACCACCACTGCCGAAATTGCCCAGGTTGCTACCATCTCTGCCAATGGTGATACTCATATTGGCAACCTCATTGCGCAAGCCATGGAAAAGGTCGGCAAAGAGGGTGTCATCACTGTCAAGGAGGGACGTACCATTGAGGACGAGATTGAGATTACAGAGGGCATGCGTTTCGATCGTGGTTTCATCTCTCCCTACTTTATCACCGATGTCAAGACTCAGAAAGTCGAGTTTGAGAAACCTCTTGTTCTCCTTAGTGAGAAGAAAATTTCTCTTCTTCAGGATATCCTTCCTTCTCTCGAGGCTGCGGCCAAAGCTCGTCGTCCTCTCGTCATTATTGCTGAGGACATTGACGGTGAGGCTCTCGCTGCTTGCATCCTCAACAAGCTTCGTGGCCAGCTCCAAGTTGCTGCTGTCAAGTCGCCTGGCTTTGGTGACAACCGCAAGTCTATCCTCGGTGACCTTGGTATCTTGACCGGTGGTACTGTCTTCACCGATGAACTCGACATCAAACTCGAACGCGCTACACCAGACCTCCTGGGTTCCTCAGGTTCCATTACCATCACCAAAGAAGATACCATTTTCTTGAACGGTGAAGGTTCTAAAGGCGCTATCCAGGCTCGCTGCGAGCAAATTCGTTCTCTCATTGCTGATCATACTACCTCTGAATATGACCGAACCAAGCTCCAAGAACGTCTCGCCAAGCTCTCCGGTGGTGTTGCTGTTATTAAAGTTGGTGGTTCTTCTGAAGTTGAGGTCGGTGAGAAGAAGGATAGATATGAAGATGCTTTGAATGCTACGCGTGCCGCTGTCGAGGAAGGTATCCTTCCCGGTGGTGGTGTTGCCCTTCTCAAAGCTTCCCTTCAACTTGCTACTTCCTCTCCTGGTAGTGGCGCAGGGTCTGCCAGTTCACCTGTAGCATCTGATGCTAAGCCCATCCCCACTCAGAACTTTGATCAAGAACTCGGAGTCGCAATTGTCCGTCGTGCTATTACTAAACCCACTCGTGCGATCTTGGACAACGCAGGTGAAGAGTCGAGTGTCATTGTGGGCTCGCTTCTTGGACCCTATGGAAGTGCGGATAAATTTGCATGGGGATATGACGCTTCGAAGGGAGAGTATACGGATATGATCAAAGCTGGGATTGTTGACCCTCTGAAGGTTGTCAGAACTGCACTTGTTGATGCTGCCGGTGTTGCTTCACTCTTGACAACGAGCGAGGCTTGTATCGTAGATGCCCCTGAAGAGAGCAAGGCCGGTGGCAGTGGTGGTATGGGTGGCATGGGTGGCATGGGTGGCATGGGTGGTATGGGTGACATGGGCGGTTTCTAAATGAATGATGAGCTGTTTCTCCCTCTGCCTGCTTTTCCACTGGTTATTCCACTTCAAGTGCAAATTGCCTTCCGACAAAAAGTACTCTATTGGGTTTATGTGACATGTGAATCTCTCGGTCGTGCATGCGGTAGTGGTGCTGGTTTCGGTAATGAGAGTGCTTTCTTTTTGGATTGACATGACATACACACATCTTTGTTTTGTGCAACCCCTACTCAATTTGCTTTCTGGTACTTAGATATGATTTGCTCTATATGCATTGATTTATATATATATCTTAAAGAGGTACATGCTTTCTGATGATTTTTGTACATCAACTAATGAGCAGTAATAATGACAATGAACCTCGATTCCAGTCAAGGCCTCTTAAATTAGTCTCGGGAAAAAAACAAGGATCGGATTGTGCAGTTCGATAATTTGTAGATTGTTCAGTTCAAATAAGCAACAGAGATCATTATCAAGTGGCAAGAGAAGTATAAGTACAAGTTGGGGCTGCAAGGAGAAACACGATCGATGTTGGGGCATTTGTGAGAGGTGAAAACGTTGTAGAAAAAGCTATTTTTGGGCGATCATGTATGCTTTTTGTTTTTTGACGATCACTCGCGGAAATGAGATGTCAAAGTCAAGGCGAGCGTCAATGGAGCGAGACATGTTCCAAAGCTACAAGCGAGCTATCTGTTCTGCTTCGACAAGCGAAAGGCGCAGGCGCAATTTATGTGTGACTTGTGAGGCCAGGAAGTCCGAGAACAACAGAGGATTTGAAAAGCGCAAACGGAGCCATCAGGGAAAGCCCT
>Ga0153980_1000720_pt1 | contig 14505 bp, 8 predicted proteins | sample TSGA064MetaG_FD_104722 | JGI IMG/M metagenome (GOLD analysis project Ga0153980, IMG submission 104722) | Attine ant fungus gardens microbial communities from Georgia, USA - TSGA064 MetaG | ecosystem: Host-associated > Fungi > Mycelium > Unclassified | place: USA: Georgia, Magnolia Springs State... | reverse complement strand
TACACGGCCTATGAATATTTGGAAAACCGTTTTGATAAAAAAACAAGGGTTCTCACCTCACTGCTATTTCTTTTTTCCAGAGGTTTATCAACAGGAATCAGCATTTATGCTCCGAGTATCATCTTATCAAGCGTTTTAAACTGGAATATTTATTTAACCAATGTTTTAACAGGTGGCATTCTATTGATTTATACCTATGTTGGCGGTGCAAAAGCAATCGCTCACACCCAAAAATTACAGTTTCTTATTATTCTGGGAACAATGGCTTTTGCAGGGTATCTGCTTATTCAGAATATGCCGAATGGAATTGGTTTTAATGATGCGCTTTATCTGGCCGGAAAATCCGGAAAGCTCAATGTAATCACCACGGAATTCGATTGGAAGGATAAATACAATATTTGGAGTGGGTTAATTGGTGGTTTTTTTCTGGCACTTTCTTACTTCGGTACAGACCAGAGTCAGGTCGGGAGGTATATTACAGCGAAAGACAATACCAATGCAAAAATGGGCTTGCTCTTGAATGGATTGGTTAAAATTCCGATGCAGTTTGCTATTCTCCTGATCGGTGCTTTACTTTTCGCTTTCTTTTCTCTAAAACCGGCTCCGATTTATTTTAACGAACGCTCTTATCAACATTTAAAGGAAACACAACCTGAACAGGCTGCACTTTTTGAAAAAGAGCATCAGAATCTGCAAATAAAATTTAACGCAGAATCGAAAGAAATCCTAAAACTGAAAGAAACTCATTCTCCTCAGCTTAACAAAACAATTCAGGATTTTAAAAGCACACAAACTCAGGTAAAAGCACTGCACGGCAGGGTAGAGGAAGCGATCAATCATTCAAACTATAATGCGGAGAAAACGGATACCAATTATATTTTCCTGTATTTCGTGAAAAATACCCTGCCTGTGGGAATGATCGGTCTACTGTTTGCCGTCATTTTTCTGGCCAGCTGGGGTTCAATTTCCGCAGCGCTGAATTCCCTTGCTGCCTGCTCATTAAAAGATGTTCATTTGATATTTAAAAAAGAAATTCCTGATGATGCCACCGAATTGAAGTACAGTCGCCTGCACACTTTAGCCTGGGGAATCTTCTCAATCGGCGTAGCTATGTTTGCCACTCAAATGGGTTCCCTCATTGAAGCGGTGAATGTATTAGGTTCTCTTTTCTATGGTCCGATATTAGGGATTTTTCTTGTGGCCTTTTACTATAAAAAAATTACCGGCTCAAATGTATTTATTGCTGCCATTTTATCAGAAATTGCGGTTATTGCCGTTTATAACTTTGATATCGTTTCTTTCCTTTGGCTTAATGTAATCGGCGCAGCGGCAGTCATTATATTTTCGGCAATCGGATTGCTGTTTTATAAGCAGAAAGCAGTAAATTCGTAACAAATAATAACAAAAACAAACAAATAAAAATAGTATGAAAACCATCATTAAATCTGCTGCCGTACTTGTTGCGACAATGACAATCTCCTTGAATGCCTTTGCACAGGACACTAAAAAACCTGCCAGTCCTCCGGCTACTGCTACGGGAAAAATTAAAGATGCAACTGTTACAATTGCCTATAGCAGTCCTTCTGTTAAAGGGCGTACCATCTGGGGCGGTCTGGAAGCTTATGATAAAGTTTGGCGTGCGGGAGCCAATGAAGCAACTACTTTCGAAACGGATAAAGACATTACCGTTCAGGGCAAAAAACTTCCTGCAGGTAAATACAGCTTTTTCTTAATCCCTAAACAAAGCGGAACCTGGACTGCAATTTTTAACAAAGAGCCAAAACAGTGGGGTGCTTATAAATACGAACAAGCAAAAGATGCCTTACGTGTTGATGTTAAAACAAAAGCTTTACCGGCAACACAGGAAACGTTAGTGTATAAAATAAACAATAATGGATTTACAATGGATTGGGATAAGATTTCAGTTCCTGTAGAGATCAAATAAATGTAAATATGAAAAATTAAATCCCGTTCATTCGGGATTTTTTTTGATATTGTATGAAAGATTGTTATTGATAAAGAGGTTTTTATGGCCATAAAAAAAGAGACAACTATCAAATAGTTGTCTCTTTAAATGATGAGGAAGAGCGTATTTTCAAAGACTTTTATAGATGATTTAGTTCGATTGAGTCAGATTAAACAAGAATTACAAAGCTTATTTTTATCGAACAATTTTATTGAAAGATAGATTTTTTTATCATCATATTTTGTTTAATATGGCATATGTAGTAGAGATATTCCATACATTTTTATATAATATCTACGTATATGGATTAATAAATTTGTTATAATACTTTTTGAATAAGTAGGGATTATTCTATTTGTAATTCAGACTTTTATAAAAAGTTATTTATGTAAATATTATAATGATATTTATTAATTTTTAAATAATTTAGCGACTAATATTATGAAAAATATCATTCCTGATAATGAGTTAGGAAGATTGAAAAAATTAGAATTTTTTGATCTCCTGAACTTAGGCAAAGACCCTCAATTCGATGTTTTTGCAGAGACTGCATGTCTCATTGCCGATTGTCCTGCTTCTTTAATTGCAATCATGGAAAGTGAAACGCAGACTATCCAAAGCTGTATAGGTCTTGAGATCGACTCTGTACAACGCGAGAATACGGTTTGCCAGTATTCGATAGCAAGCGGAGAAGTGGTGATTATCAATGATACGCTTTTAGATGACAGATCCCGGAGCAACCCACTAATTTTGGAAGGAGGGATACGATTTTATGTAGGTATACCATGTATTGACGACGAAGGTTTTGCATTAGGAACAATCTGTGTGATTGATTATAAGCCCCGAACTATAACAGACAGACAGATTGCAGCACTCAAAAAACTTTCAGATGTTATTTCTAACCTTCTAATGGTAAAGAGAAAGACAATTTATGCAGAATATTTTCAGCAACTCTTCAATATATCCAATAATCTGATCTGTGTTTTAGATGACGAATTAAAGTTTAAAGATTTCAATCCGGTCGTAGAAAAAGTCTTTTCATTAAAGAAAGAAGAAATGATTGGGCTTGATTTCAATCAGGTGTTCGATGAAGGCAATAAGGAAATTTCAAAGCTTAAAAATCTTGCGAAGAGTTACCAGGAAGTATCTTTTACTACTTCTACCATAGTTAAAGATGGAAGTTCTGTGATTGTAGAATGGGTTTTGAAGCCAAATCAGGAACTTTCTGAAATTTTTTGCTTCGGAATCAACATTACTGCGCAGACTGAAGAAAAACGTCAGTTGGAAAGCTCAGAGAGACGTTTCAGGAGTTTCTTTGAAAATGCCATCGGTTTGATGAGTATGCATGACATGGAGGGCAACATTATCGCTGTTAACGAAAAGGGTAGAGAAACGCTTCATTATTCTATAGATGAGGTAAAAAAATTAAACCTTAGAGACCTTGTTCCTGAGCATAATTGGTCTTCTCTGTACCAGTATCTTGATAGGATTAATAAAAACAAGGAGGATTTCGGAACCATGATTCTAAAGGCAAAGAATGGGGTAGAGCAGATTTGGATGTACCACAATCTGGTTGAGATAGATAAAGAAGGAAAACCTTATATAATAAGCACAGCATTGAACGTCACCGAAAGGATGACTTTAGAGAAAGATCTGATTCATACCAAAAAAATGCTGGAGCAGACAAGTTCTGTAGCCCAAGTTGGGGGTTGGGAAGTAAATTTGAAAAAAGACACCGTATTTTGGTCTCAAAGTACTAAAGAAATTCATAAGATAAGTGATGATTTTCAGCCTAATTTAGAAAATGCTATCGGTTTTTACAAAGAAGATAGTAGAGAAAGAGTTAAATTTTTATTCAACAGAGCGGTAACAGAAGGAGTTCCGTATGATGATGAATTTCAGCTAGTGCGTAATGATGGGGTTACGATCTGGGTAAGGGTAAAAGGAATTCCGGAATTTGAAAATGGCGTTTGCAATAGGGTTTACGGGATAATTCAGGATATTGATGTATTCAAAAATATGTTCCTTGATGTTGCTAAAAAAGAAGCAATGATGCAATCGTTCGTAACTTATGTTCCGGTTGCCGTGGCGATGTTTGATATAGATCTTAATTATATTTCTGTAAGCAGTAGATGGAAAGATGAATTCAAAATGAATGAGACAGATATAATCGGAAAGAATCTTTTTGTTATATCACCAAACATTCCTGAAGAACGAAAAGAAATTTATCGCGCTGCCTTGCAAGGTAAAACTTATATAAATGAAGATTTTGCGATGAGTATTGAGGGCAAAGAAGAAATTCAGCATTTCGACCTTAAGGTTGGTCCATGGTATCTTTCAGATAATGAAATTGGAGGGGTGATTGTTTCTGTTCAAAATATAACTAATTCTGTACACACCAATGAAGAACTTAAAAATGCAAAAAAAATGGCTGATATCGCAAGCAAGGCAAAATCAGAGTTTCTTGCTAATATGAGTCATGAGATACGAACACCTTTAAATGGAGTGATCGGTTTCTCTGATCTTCTTTTGCGCACTCCTCTCAACGATATTCAGACTCAATATCTTAATTACATTAATGAATCCGGGGAAAACCTCTTGAACATTATTAATGATATTCTGGATTTTTCTAAAATAGAATCCGGTAAAATGGAGCTTCTGATAGAGAAAAGTAATGTTTATGACATGGTAAGTCAGGTTATTAATGTGATTCTGTATCAGTCTCAGAAAAAAGATATTGAACTTCTTCTTAATATTGAGCAGGGACTTCCAAAAACTTTATTACTTGATGAATCCAGATTAAAGCAAATACTTATTAACCTCTTGGGTAATGCGGTAAAATTCACGGGGCAAGGTGAAATTGAGCTGAAAGTAGAAAAACTCCGCATGGATGATAGCAACATTGTTCTACGGTTTTCTGTAAGAGATACAGGGATTGGCATACCTGTGGAAAAGCAGAAACATATTTTTGATGCCTTCACACAGGAAAACAGCTCTATCAGTAAGCGTTACGGAGGAACCGGTCTCGGCCTTACTATTTCAAACAATATTCTTGGATATATGGGAAGTCATTTATCACTGATCAGTACACCTGAGAAAGGTTCTGTTTTTTACTTCGATATTGAAATTCCTTACGAAATATCCGAATTGAGGGAAGAAGATGATCTCACTATAAAAAAAGTGCTGGTGGTAGATGATAATGAAGCAAACAGAATCATTCTTCAACACATGCTTACCTATAAAAATATAGAATCTACACTGGCTGCCAACGGAATGGAAGCTTTGCAGATATTGCTTAGAGGTGAACATTTCGATGTGATACTGATGGATTATCATATGCCGGTAATTTCTGGTTTGGAAACAATTGATAAGATCAAAAAGTTATTTATTGAACGGAATGAGACCTCACCATTGGTAATTCTTCATACTTCTTCGGAGGAGCATGATGTCATTAATTCTTTCCGTAAGGAAGACAATTCTTATTTTCTCTTAAAGCCCATTAAGTCTGATGATCTTTATAAAACACTTAGACGTGTGGCACAAAATACCGTGACGGAAGTTGCTGCTCCGAAACATTTTGAAAAAGACCAGTTTTCTTTTATGAAAGAGCTAGAAGTTCTTTTAGTAGACGATAACCCGGTGAATATGGTTCTGAATAATAAAATGATGAAATTACTTATTCCCGGTGCACACCTTACAGAAGCGGTAAACGGTCTCGAAGCTTTGGAAGAATGCAGGAAAAAAGAATTCTCTATTATTCTTATGGATGTACAGATGCCGGTAATGAACGGTATTGAAGCTACACAACAGATTCGCCTCTTACCCGGATACCAAAACGTACCCATTATTGGTGTAACAGCAGGAAACGTTTTGGGAGAGAAAGAAAAATGTATGGAATCTGGGATGACCGATTTTCTGCCCAAACCTTTGCGGCAGGCAGATCTTTTGGAAATGCTCAAAAAGTATATTGCCATTCAAAAAGATAAAGATGTTGAAACAGAAGCTAAAATATTAACCAAGAAATATATCAACATGGATATGCTGAATGAGCAGATTGGTGGTGATGAAGAATTCAAAGATATTTTTTTAAACCTTGTGATTAACGAGCTTATACAGACAGAGAATAATATTGTTGAAACAGCAGCAGTAAAAAATGCGGGCGATGTCAAAATGATTCTTCATAAGCTTAAAGGTACTGCCGGAACTGCCGGTCTTTTCAGGCTTTCAGATTGTGCATTGAAATGGGAGCAAAAAGCTGATGAAAATATAGATTTTTCAGCGATGGAGAAAGAAATAAAAGAAGAAATAACAATAGGATTAGACCTAATAAAAAGTTTAATAAAATAAAATCAAAAGCTATATTAATTTTGATCTCCGAAGATAATAATCTGATTTTCAAAACAAGTGAGCTTACATATTTTCTTATCAATAATCTGGTCCAGTATTATTGATAAGAAAATATATAAGGTTATCATTTATGCGCATGAAAAGCACCGGTGATTCACAATTTAATATTCTGGTGTTAAAAGATCTTAGATCACTTTTTCTTCAAAGGTTGGACGATTCAGAAAAAAAATATTCTGACAGCACAGGGAATTTATAAGCTTAGCTTCTGTCAGTACAAAGTGGTTTCACGGAACATACCCTGAAGGTAGCCAGTGAAGAACCTGGTTGTGATGTACAAGATCCCACAATTTATCGGGGACAAATTGGGAAATAATAAAATGTTTACTGATGATACAGCCTAAGAATCTCCACCAACTCGGGTACGGATCGTATTTTCAGCTTCTCAAACAGCCTGTTTTTGTAAGTGCTGACCGTCGATGAATGGAGATTAAGTTGATTAGAAATTTCTTTGAGGGGAAGACCTTCTGCAATCTTATTGGCAATTTGCAGTTCGCGGTCTGATAGGGCTTCAAAGGGTGAATTTTTTGTTGCGCCATTCAATGATTCTAAAAACATTGCTTCTTTTAAGTCTTCACTTATATATCGACCTGTACTAAGCATCCTCGTTAAAGCAGTTTCAATCACTGCAGCAGAGCTTTGTTTGCTTAGATAACCTCCAGCACCCATCTTTAAATAACGCATTGCGTACAACTCTTCATCCTGAGAAGAAAATATGAGAATTCTTAAGTCGGGTTGGTGCATTTTTATGTAATCGATCGCTTCCTGAACAGAACCATTAGGCATATTAACGTCCATAATCGCTAAATCCAGTTCTTCTTTTAAAATTGCTTTGTATAGCGACTTATAATCCTCTACTTCCGAAATTATAGCATCAGGTCGGAGGCGTTTAATGGTTTGTACTAATCCCATCCGGACAATCCCATGATCGTCTGCTACAATAATACGAACGTTTACTTTTAAACCCATCATTCTATTAATTTACGTAAAAAAAGGGAAACCGTGGTGCCTTTATTTTCAGCGGAAATGATTTCGATGTTTCCATGCATCAAGGATACAAAATTTTTAACAATTTTCAAACTTAATCCAACTCCTTTCTCACCAGAAGTTCCCTGGAATACCGGATTGTCATAAGAGAAGATCGCAGATACATATTTTTCAGCCATTCCCGTTCCACAATCGATGACAGAAAGTATGATGTGATCACCTTCTGTAGCTTCCTGCAGGTAGATATCTTGCCCGGAGAAAGAGTATTTCACCGCATTATTAAAAATTTTGTCTAAAACATATTCGATTAACAAGCGATCAGTTGTAAGAAATGCATTGGGATCACCTTTAAAATAAAAATTAATGTTTTTTTCTTTTAGTTGAGCAGCATATTTTTCTTCGAAATGGTGAAAAAGATCAATCACCAGCATTTTTACAGGTTTAATCTTGAAGTCACCGTATTGTGTTTTTAACCAGGCGGTGCTGTCCTGAATGGTTTGCAAATTCTTCCGTGCATCGCTTTTTACCTGCGGCAACAAGTTAAAAAAATCTTCCTCATTTATGGTCTTATCTTCCAGCGCTTCTATAAGCCACAGAAAATTTCCAAACATTTCTTTTGAATCATGAGACAATATCGAGATAAGTCCGTTCTTAAAACTGATTTCGTTTTCCAGTCTTTCGATTTTTAATTGCAGTTCGTTGATAAGGTCATTCATAAATTCTGTATTAATATTTTAAAAAATCTGGTCCAGTATTCTTTAAAGCATATTTTATTATTTATTTTTTTGGATTTCCATGCCAAGCCCTTTAGAATTATACCACTTTAATAAAGGATTGATTAAAAGTCCGGCATTCCGGCTTGCAGAAACATCTCTCTCTCTAGTAAGAATCCCTTCTCTCAGTGCAATAATAGGTATTTCGATACATTTTTCCAAGACTTATTGTTTTGGTTGTTTCAATGCTTTTTAGATGAGGCATCTAAATATCCATATTAATAAGATCATGCCCCTCTTTTGGGTATTTTTCAACCACTTCAGTGATACGAATAAGCTTTACAAGCCGATTTTCTATTTCCAATTTGTCACATACATCCTGTCAATTAATGTCATCGGAAGAGATGTACACAACAATGCACGGCGCTACATGAGTGGCGTCGCGAATTGTATTTTCATTTTTCTAATGGTTTCAATGCCATCCATAACGGGCATCTGATACAGAATGATCACATCGAATTCGGACTTGTTCATGCTGAGAATAAATCTCATTCAGGAATGGATCACTGGAAGTGAGAACATAGACTTACCCTTTCGAAGGAATATTCATTGTACAAAGCTTCATGTTCGTTATCTTAGAAGCTGGGAAAATTAATAAACCAAAAAAGCATCGTCATATTTTTTCGAATACATGTAATGTATCAATATAGTGCTGGTCCGGCAATTGGTTATTGCCATTAAGGGAATAATAAAGAAGAGTTTTATGAGGAAGCATTGTTAAATTGCCGTAAAGCTATAATAAACATTGATGGAGTAGGTGGTATTTTCCTTACCGACCAAACTTTGGGCACCCGCAGGGGGTATGGTGTATTTTATGTTCAGTCCCCGGTCCAAAACCGGTGTTCCGTTAAAAAGTATTTTTTGGGGAGTTTTGGATAAGGGAGCATTTACAGAACTTCCATCCACGCCAATTTGTAATATGTTGGAATTGATGTCGGTCTGCAGGCCGCCTTTCTTGAAATAATTTTCGTCCGATTTCACATACAGTTCAAAACTCTCATTATTGGACAATACAATTTGGTTTGGAATTACTTGTGACTGGCCATTGGTGTACTGGGCAGCTGTATTAAAATTGAAGTTTACATTCCGCCCGGAACTGGGGATGGTGATCTCCGACAGAGGAAGCACCTTTAACTGAACAGCCGTATTTTGCAAACTATTAATTGAGTTATCTGTACTTTTGGAATTAAAGTTCAGTTCAAACGTATAAGTTCCGGCTTCAAAAAAAAGGGTTTTAAAATCTTCCGCAGACACATAAAGCTCTGGACTGAAGTTGTTTCTGTTTCCCGCTACAACACTGAAATTAGCCGCGGAAAAATTCTGAAAATCGGCAGATAAGGCTTTGGTAGTCAGCGTAGACCCATTACTACCCAATTTAATGGCTCCTATGTTTCTGGTTCCTGGAACACCTTTAGAAGAAGTGAACTGAATATTTGTGGCAGCAGCTTTCGCCCATACATTAAAATCAACCGTATGCGCGATTTCCGCATTATCCAAATTCAGCACCCTCGTCCCTGTGATTCGGTAGTCATTTAAAGAAGATATCTCTATGTATTTTGTTAAAGATGTTGTGATCCATCTGATGGATGAAGGAATGACTAAAATTGTTTTAAAATTACGTGGTGTGAAATCATTATAATTTTGAGTGATATCCATGGAGTAATTTCCGGCTCGGTAAGCATTGGCAGCAAACTGTGCGGCAGGAATTTTAAATGTAAAATTGATATTTCCCCGGTTGAATCCTCCTCCGAGACTGGTCGATGGCGGTTCAAACCATTTTATAGCGCTTGTACTGAACGACTGAAAACCGGGTAAAGAACCTGAAAATCCAGTAGATGGCAGCTGCCCGCCCATACTTTCTAGCTGCCACAGAAGAGTGGAACTGGGTAAAGTAAATGAGGAAGAAGAAGAATGCGTAAAAGTAGGTCCGGAAACAGAGGTAAATGTAGGAGCTGTGGGGATTAATCCCAAAAAGGCATAATCCCAGTTTGTTCTGTTGGGGTTCATCATTACCCTTGTAGGTACTGAGGTAAATTCACTTCTGTTAAAAATATTATTTTCAGGAATTGACAGGTATACATCCTGAGCTTTCGTGACTGTAGTCCCGTAGAATACGGTAAAAATTCCTATAAAAAAAGCCTTTATCTTTTTCATGCATCTAAATTTAAAACTTTTTCACCTTAATGGTAGTGTCTTTCTTCTTATATTCAAAAACCACGGTTTTTGAATACCCTTCTTTTGTTACCTGAATAGTTTGGGTCGGTTGTGTATAGCTGTATTTGTCATTTTCAATATAGAGGTTGTATTTTCCATCTTTCAGGAAAAACTCAAACTCATTTTTTTGGTTAACCACGGCAGTATAGATCACGCCATCTTCACTTTTTGCATACACTACTATTCCAGTTACATCCGTTTCCAAAACATCGTAGGCCTGCTTAATCTCTGTTAATTTTCCACTTACCCTGATGTTTTTTACCAAGCCCACTTTACGGTTAATATTTTTATTTACCATAATGACAGGATCCATCATCAATCGGGCACCCGCACTTTCGTTCACTTTCAGTGTGTAAGTACCTTCAGGCACATTCTGAAACACTACTTTTCCGTTCTTATCTGTCAATGCAACAAAATTGTCCAGCTTCACTATTTCATTTGCAAGTACCGTTTCACCGGCCTCCAGAAGTCCATTGAAATTTTTATCTTCAAATAGCTGGAACGTCACTTTATAATTTCCAAGGGCGGTACCTCCGGTAAAATATTTTTTAATCCCGACTCTGAACTGGTAATAACTGCCACTGCTAGCATATTCAGCCGTAGATTTATATCCAGAAATATTAAAATAACCTGTGGTGGACCAGGAGGGCGAGATCTTATATTCCAGATTACCGCTTGCATTGCTGTTTAAGTTTTTATAAAGTTCCGAATAGGAAGTTCCTGCTGAAAAAGATCCAGTCAGAGTATTATTCATCATCTGGAAATTATACGAAGCGTATACATTATAGTTGGCGAAATTACGGTCTGCATTGTAATAAGAATTTAAATCAAATACACTCGTTGCATTCCATTGGGCGGTTCCGTTTAGGGAGAAAGATTTATACCTGTAAGACAAGGTTGTTTTCAGACTGTTGAACCAATCGTCTCTATTGTTCGCTTTTGAATAAGAATATTCCGCGGTCCAATTCAATCCGTGAACACCGAATGTAGCACTTACATTGGTTTCCAGCCGGTAAGAAAAAAGTTCCTGCGATGTATAAAAATTGGCTGTTTTTTGCCTTTCAACCTTTGGAGCCAGTAGAAAATTCCACTTCTTTAAAGAAAACTGGTAACCTGATCCCAATACTTCTGTACTGTTGAAGTAATAACGCAGATTAGCGGTATTCCCAGGTTGGATGGGCGCATTCTGTAAACTCAGGAATTCGGGGTCTACCTGCGAATTCTGATATTGTATGAAAGCGCGCTGAGAATCAGAAAATTGGAGGCCGATCCGCTGATTTGAGATAAAAGATCCCCTTTTGATCCCTGCATAACTTTTGGAGGCAAAGGAATTAACAGATTGTATATCCCATTTCCCCATTTTTCCCTCGTAATTGGCTCCTATTAAAGCGCCTTCGTTCTCATCTTTGTTTGAGAGCCCTTTTTCGTGGCTCAGGCCCACCTCCGTGCGGATGATGTGTTTGTCGTTAATTAAAAATGATGATACCGTGTTTGCCACCTGTGTATCTACGTTAAAGCGCGGATCATGGTCGAATATATAGGACACTTTCCCATTGAAAGATTTAGCATTCCCAAAACCATATTTTGCTCCCACCATGGTAGATCCTTGTGTTTGTTGGAAATAAGTACCGTACAGATTATAATTATTTTCCAGCGCAAGAATTTCAATCTGATTATTTTCACCAAATTTAGTAGAAAGTCTCCCACCTCTCCCGAAAACCGGATAATCGTAATCATTACTATTAACATTTCCCACCCTTAATGCCGTATTTTTTCTTTCCAGTTCCAGCCAGGTATCATACAGGTTATAGCGGCCGTCAAGATAATAATCCGCACCAATATTGAATTGGGATTTCAAATTATCAGCCACCCGGAACGCTGTATTTCCCCTCAATTGAAAATAATTGAGACCTGAACTGTTTTCATTATAGCTAATTTCTGCAAAATTACTTCCGCTTACCGCTTCATTTCCACGAGTAATTTGTCTATTGTGTGATAAAATAACTAAGTAGAGCGTGTTGCTTCCTACGATTTTATTATCAAGCAGGTCTGTGGCGGTTGCATTAATATTAAATTCTGGATAAAGCGTATTCTGTTTTCTCACCGCAATTTTGATCTCAACCGTTTGTTTTTCTAAACCTTCAAGAGATAAGATTTGTTGTTTTGGCATCATTTCCAAACCATCAGGAATAGATTGCAAATCAATCTTAACGGTTCGTTTACTATAGCCTTGGTTTTCTACAATCAGTAGAATGGAGGAGTCGGGCGAAGCAGGATTAATGAAATTTTCGTATGCTTCCGTATAAATTGCAATATTTTTATTTTCGCCTTTGTTTACGAAGAACGAGGCGTTTTCAGTTTTGGTGACCGTTGGGGTTGTATATGAAACCTGGAATTTGATCTCATTGGATTTCAGTTTCATAAAATCTACATTGGCAATCAGTTTTACAGGAAGATTTTTAGACTGGCCCGCACCTAAAGTAAAGTCATTTTTGGGATAGAAAAGCAATCCCGGATATTTTTCCTCAGGTATGATATTCTGAATGGTAATCTCTTCAGAACTTGTATTCTCAATGACCAGGAAATCAGTAAAAGTAGAACCCTTCTCGACAGCTACAATCTCATTTTCAAAATGGATCTGGATATCCTTCTTTTCCTGCGCAAAGGCCAATGAAAAGTGCAGAAGAGCCAATGCAAAAAATAAGATGGTTCTTCTTAGGATTGATATCGATATTCCATTCTGTGATTTCAAGACTTAATTTTTAAAATTTAAAGTTTTTTTCGCCTACGCGTATATCATTGGATTCTGCCATTTTGATAATAGCCACGCCAAGGAAGTTCCCTGAAATATTCTCTGGTAAAGTAAATTGCACAACCTGATTGGTATCGGGAAGCATGGAGATGGAAATCGCGGGTAATTTTATTTCCTTACCACTGTCTGTGTCGGTTAGTTCAAACTCAACGGTGGCATCATTGATGGTGTTTCCATCATTATGGATGTTTACTGCAACTTTTCTGTTCCTTGCATTGTCATTATTTACCTCTGAAATATTGGTAATATCCAAACTTTTTACATGGTTTCCTGGTGGAGTATAAAAGATGTGAAGTCCCACTTCAAATAGGGTAATGATACCAATACCATTCTGAATACGTGCCTGATCTGCCTGCTGAGGAAGTTGGGTGAAAAACAACATGCTGTTCGTAACGGCAGACTTTGATGCGTTTGCCGGAATCTGCATGGTTACCACAATCTCCTTTGTACTTTTCGCAGGAACTGTTACAGCGTTTTCTAAGGTGGATATCCAATTGGCATTGGAGGTTTTTGAACTGCCTGCATCAAGATAAACCTTATTTCCATCTTCTTCTCTAACCCAGTCTTTATAGTTAAGATTAAAAACATAATCCTTATCCGAAGTGTTTTGAAGCGTGACTGTCTTTGATACTTTTTCTCCTGGATTGCCGGTAAAAAACAAGCGTGTAGGCGACATAGAGATACTTTGTGCCAGAATTGAAGAAGACCCTGTGAGGATAAAGAAAATGAAAAGGTAAATAAACTTGCGCATGGTGTAAATTATTTAAAAATAAAGATTCCCAAAACTACTGAAAACGTAACAAAAGGAACCTTTACAAACTAAAAAATTTTATTATAAAGCAGTTGCAGTATAAGTTACTGTTTGCGTATAAGTTCCGGCCGGTTTACCTAAAATATCAGAAGAAGATGATTTAGCTGCTGGAATGGTGTAGTCCAAATTCAGTGTTAATGCGCTTCCAAGCGGAGCGTTTGATACCAGGGTTTGATCTGTTGCAGATAAAACAACAGCGCTTTTTGTTCCTCCCATAGTTCCGGCAGCTGTAGCTGCTTTGATAGTCAACACATTTACAGGGATCAGGTTGGTTCCATTCATGAAATTAGCACCTCCTGCTTTTACTTTTACATTAAAGTTCTTCGTTGAGGTCACTTTTAAAGAGTTGGCTTTGGTAATCGTTTGATCAGAGTTGTAGTCTGCTGCAGTAACATAGTTGAAGTCAACTGTATTACCAATTGCAGTACTTCCCGCGTCGATGGAGATTACATCGTTCAGGGTAATGTTTACAGTTGTGGTTGCAGTAGTATTTTGAGCTTGAACATTGTTAGTTCCTACTATGATTGCTCCGATAGTT
>Ga0153980_1000719_pt1 | contig 14534 bp, 13 predicted proteins | sample TSGA064MetaG_FD_104722 | JGI IMG/M metagenome (GOLD analysis project Ga0153980, IMG submission 104722) | Attine ant fungus gardens microbial communities from Georgia, USA - TSGA064 MetaG | ecosystem: Host-associated > Fungi > Mycelium > Unclassified | place: USA: Georgia, Magnolia Springs State... | reverse complement strand
TTGCTCCTGATTGATCAAACCGATGCTTTTGTTGGCAAAATCATTGTAAGAAACTGAGCCGCTTACTGTATTGGTTTTATTAATTGACCATTCAAATCCTAAACCGGTACGGTAACCGTGCCTCTGAAAATCGGTGTAGCCGTCCTGTAATAAACGGGTTTGGGTTTGTGAAAGATCATGGGAAATTCTGTTCTGCGATGAAGGGGTTCTGGATTTCAACTGGGCATTTCCACTGAAAAAAGTATTCAGACTGAAATTGTTATTTCTGAAATTCAGGTTGACAGATCCGGTTTCAAAACGTGTTCCAGCTGATGCACTTACGGTTCCGTTGATGCCTTTTACTTTGCTTTCATTCAAAATGATATTAATAATACCTCCTGTACCCTGCGCATCATATTTTGCACCGGGGCTGGTTATCGCTTCAATACTTTTGATCTGACTGGCAGGAATGGAAGCCAGCGCGTCGGCAAGGCTGTTTCCGAATATGCTTGAAGGTTTTCCATTGATCAAAAACCGTACATTAGGATTTCCCTGTAATTCTACATTTCCGTCGGCATCAACGGTTACCTGCGGCACTTTTTTTAAGACATCAATTGCAGCTCCATTTTGAGATGTCAAATCATTGGCTACATTATAAACAATTTTGTCAATTTTATTTTCTACTACTGCTTTTTTAGCAACAATGGTAACTCCTTCCAATGCCTTAATGGTATTTCCTGCCAGGGAGTCAGCTGCTTTATCTTTGTGAGTTCCGGGGTTTGTAGTTTGGGCATTCACTAACAGAGCAGGTAGTAAAGCCAGAAGAATTGATAATTGTTTCACCGTGATTATTTATTAAACCACAAAAATGGGCCTTAATTCTGAATTAATTTTGAATCGTAAGCCTGCCAGAAGAGATCATGTATTAATTATTTGTAAACTGATCCATGAAAAAAGGCTGATGCCATTCATCAACCTTTGTTATTATTTTCAATATGTATTCAATTTATAATTTAAAACTTTTATTATTTTTAAAAACGGTCTGAAACAACAATCCTATACAACATCCGGAAACAACTCCTACCGCTGCCCCGCCGAGAACATCAAACGGATAATGAACTCCATTATATATTCTGCTGTAAGATACCAGCAAAGCCCAAATTAACAATATTATTTTCAATCCTTTATATTTAGACGGCAACAGCAGGAAAAGAAAGGTAAGCAGACCAAATGCATTGGCGCTGTGAGAAGAAACGAAGCCATAAGATCCACCCGGCCCGGCTTTGCTTAAATGAATCAGTGGAATTAGTGAGGGCCTATGAGATGGGCGTAAACGCAAAACAGTATTCTTAATCAAACCTGAAGCAATCCGGTCACACAGAGTAATCGTAATCCCGATAGCCAACAGCACATAAACACTTGCTTTTTTATAAATTTTGATTAAAAAGAATAACAAAAGGGCATAAAAAGGGACCCAAAACCATTTATCACTCGCCCAATACATAATAATATCAAACAAAGCATTGTGTTTCCCATTGATATAAAGAAAAAACTCTGTGTCCCACTGATTTAAACGGTCAATAAATGATTTCATCGGATCATGATTTTAATTTCATCATAATAAAAGTATGAATATTAAATGGTTACTGAAAAAATATGTAACTGATTTTCAAATCTGTAATCAATGGTCCAGTGATGAAATTTGCAGATCTCGCTGATAATGGCCAGTCCCAAACCGCTTCCGCTGTTATCCGACGACAGTTTCGAAAATCTTTTGAACAGCAGATCTCTATTAAGCTGCTCTGTTCCGGAATTGGCGACTTCAAACACAGAATCTGTTAATTTCACTGAAATAGATCCATCATATGACGTATGCCGGATGGCATTTAAAATCAGATTATTGATCAGAACTTCCGTTAAGCTGCTGTTTCCGTTTACCTGGATATCGGATGCAATATATTCATGAACGGTAATATTCTTCTGATCAAAATGTTCCTTTACTGTTTCCATACTTTGCCGGAGCAATGCATCAAACCGGATAGTTTCCGAATTGTCAAATTGGTTATTATCAATTTTCGCCAGCAGCAAAAGATTTTTATTGATTCTTGCACTTCTGGTTAACGCTCTGTGCATTTCCTCGGCAATACGGTATTGTTTTTCAGTAAGATCTTCAGTCTGCAATAAATTATCCAGCTTATTTTTGAGAATTGCCAAAGGAGTCTGTAACTCATGGGAAGCATTTTCGGTAAATTCTTTTTGTGTTTTGTATACGGAAACGGTGTGTTCTATTAAGGTTTGTAAAGATTGGTTAAGCTCTTCAAATTCTGTAATATCCGTTGGGGCAAACTCAATTTTAGTCTGATTATTAAGATTAAATGTTTTAAGGCTGTCTAAGGTATTCCGGAAAGGTTTCCAGATAGAAGCCGAAAGTTTTTTGTTTAAAAAGAGCAAGCCAATCACAATAAGGATAAAGAAAAAAATCGTGATCATGGTAATGGCAGCTACAGTTTCCTGAGATTCTTCTATATTGGTTTCAACAGTAAAAAGATAGGGAACATGATGAATATAAATAATTTTCTTTAAACTTCTGTACCGCTCTGTTTCCGGCTCGGACCCGAATGTTTTCTTCTTTTCAACCGTAAAAAACTGATCTTTTTTTAAACTGTTGGCCGGCATTTTTTCAATATCGGTTCCTGGCTGGATCTGGTTCCAAAGCGCGATACTTTTTTCCAGTTCCTGATCAGAGAGTTTCAGATGATTGAACTCATATGCTGTTTTTTCTGCAATCGTTACATTGTGCTCATCAAGCTCACCCTTCCAGATCGTATCCACCACCACATAATATACGGGAATACTGATGACCAAAATAATAAGGACATAGATGATGAATGGCTTGGTAGTTTTACTTAATAGCGGTTGCAATTGGTTGTCTGTTTATGGTTGACTGTTGTTAGTATTTAGAGCTTTGATATACTAATTTATGATGTTGTTATACTATTTACGATATTTTTTTGTGCTTTTTGCATGGCTGCTGTGACTGTATTGGAATTACGGCTTTATCTGTTGCTTGTTTTATGCTCACTGGCTACTGATCATATTTTGGAAGTTAAAATTCCATACTTAGAAAAAAGTATTCATTCCGTCACTCTCATCCATCAACGATCAGCTAAACACCAAATGCCAAACACTAAACACCAACACCCAAACACCATCAACAGTCAACCAAAAACCATCAACCACTCCCCTTCACTTCCCACTTATATCCCGTTCCATATACCGTTTTCAGATAATGGTCACAGCCGGCATCGTACAGCTTTTTCTTCAGGTTTTTTACGTGGGCATACACAAAATCGTGGTTATCGAGCATATCAGCAAAATCCCCGGAAAGATGTTCTGCTAAAGTACTTTTAGAAATAACTTTATTTTTATTACCCACAAAATAAATCAAGAGATCAAACTCTTTTTTGGTGAGGACAATAGCTTGATGATTAATGGCCACCGTCTTTGCCAGGAGATCGATCTGCAGTTCATTTTGTTTGACCACATTAGAATTGTTAAACTGTTTTCTGCGAATGATAGAATAAATCCTTGCCATCAGCTCCGAAAGGTGAAAAGGTTTCGTAAGATAGTCATCAGCACCTAACTGTAGACCGCTAATCTTATCATCCAGCGCATTTTTAGCTGAAATAATAATGACTCCGTCCTGCTTATTCTGTTTTTTTAATTCTTCTAAAATGGTAAGGCCGTTTCCGTCCGGTAGCATGATATCCAGTAGAATACAGTCATATGCGTATGTTTCGATTTTGTCCATTGCTTCTTTGAAAGTCGCCGCAAACTCGCACAAATAATTTTCTCCTGAAAGATATTCAGAAATGCTTTTGGCCAGTTCGGCTTCGTCTTCAATAATCAGGATTTTCATCAGTTTAATGCTATTGTATTTAAATTCTGATGAAACACGAATGTTTCATTCTGCTAATATATGGCTTCAATTTTGAAGAAATTTTGAATTAAATATAAAGAAGTTGTAGCGTTTCTTCTTCCTATCCAACAGAACAAATATATTGAATTAACCTCTATGATTGATAGTTGATTATCTGGAATGATTCATTTTAGTAAGAAAAGGGGTAATCGAATAATAAATATCCGTTTATAAAGTCATTTACCCTGATTGCTCCTTATTTCTGAAAGGATTGCTTAAATGCATTTGGGGTAAGGGCCGTTTTCTTTTTAAATAATTTACTGAAAGACTGCGGATGCTCAAAACCCAGCTGGTAGGCCGTTTCAGCTACTGAAAATTGAGAATCAGACAGATATTCTTTGGCTTTCTCAATCAGTTTATCATGAATGTGATGCTGTGCATTCTGTCCTGTATGATGCCGGAGCATGTCGCTAAGATATCTTGGAGTGAGATTCAGCTGTGAAGCAACGTATTCCACTGTAGGGAGCCCTTCTATTCCTTTTTCTTTATCGAAAAAATCATTCAGAATATCTTCCAGCTTAGATAGCAGGTCATTATTGACGGCTTTTCTGGTGATAAACTGTCTGTTATAAAAACGGTTGCTGTAGGTAAGCAGCAGTTCGATCTGGGAAATCACAACATCCTGGCTGAAAGGATCTATTCTTTCGTTCAGTTCATTCTGGATATTTTCAAAAATACTCAGAATACTATTTTTTTCTTTTTCCGAAAGATACAGAGCTTCTGCTGCAGAATACGAGAAGAAGCCGTATTTCTTTATTTTTGCCAGTAAAGGATAAGATCTTAAAAAATCCGGGTGGATGTGTAGTGACATCCCTTCATGGGCTGCTTCTTCATAATCAACCCTTAAGACCTGTCCCGGTGCGATAAAGGACATTCCGCCTTCCTGAAAATCGTAATACCCCTGTCCGTATCTGATCTTCCCGTTAAATTTTGTTTTAAAGGAAATTTTATAAAAATCAGTTTTCATTCCATGCTCAAAGGTAGCCGGATTAAAACGGATTTCTCCATAATCCATAATGCTGATGAGAGGATGTTGCGGCACAGGTTTCCCCATCGCTTCATGAAGTGCTGATAATGAACGGAAATGAAGAGGCAGTTTTGGCGTTTTCATAGAACAAAGATAAGATGGATTGGTGAGAATTATTGAATTCGTATGTAATTATGAATGAGAATAAAGTATTGTTAGTGTTCCCGTTACCATAAGAATTGAGATTTTATTTTCTGTACATGTTTTTCTGAGCCTATTGCATTCCGCTCTTTGTATAACGCAACAGCATCTTTACCCGCTACATACCTCAGCTGGTCTTTTCCGTCTGTAGCTGCCTGATAGATTACTTCAGCAATGATTTCAGGTTTAGAATAATCAGCAATTTTCTCCGGGCTGTATCCTTCCTGTACCTTTTCCATTAAACGGCTGTACCCTTCATGTTGGGCTCCATCCAGAGAACGTCCGGCAAAATCAGTCTGAATTCCTCCCGGTGCCACGACTTTTACTCTCACCCCAAATTCTGCCAGCTCATATCCCATGCATTCTGAAAAACCGTCCACCGCAAATTTTGTTGCACTGTAAATAGAACAGGTAGGAAATCCAATGAGTCCAAAACTGGAAGTAATATTGATGAGCACGCCTTCTTTTCTTTGTCTGAAATAAGGCGTAAAAGCTTTGGTAATGCGGATAACTCCCATCAGATTGGTTTCAATCTGTTTTTTAATCTGTTCATCGGTAAAAGCTTCCAGTGGTCCGATCAATCCGTATCCGGCATTATTGAGAACCACATCTACTTCATTTTCTGCTAAAACCTCAGCAATAGTGTCTTCCAATTCTTTCGGATCCGTCACATCCAGTCGTAATACCGAAACATTTTCTAATTGGGTTAATTCAGTTTCCGATTCCGGATTTCTCATGGTGGCAATAACATTCCATCCTTTGCTGTGGAATAATTTTGCCGTTGTTTTTCCCAGCCCCGATGATGCGCCTGTAATAAAAATTGTTTTTTGCATGATATGATATTGTATACTGCAAAATTGCTGAGAACCCGGCATTTAAATGTAGCCAAATTGAGTGTGTTTGTAGCTGTTTTGACGGAACATCTTAAATCATTAGCTTTGGCAAAACAAAAAATCATCATGAAAGTCCTATTATTTCTTTGCACTATAATCTTCAATGTTCTTGGCGCACAAAACATGTATTCTAAAGACTATGGAAACAAAGAAAATCCGCCTGTGATCTTTATCCATGGCGGACCTGGTGGAAATTCCACTTTGTTTGAGTCTACCGCAGCGCAGCAATTGGCAGACAAAGGGTTTTATGTTATTGTATATGACAGACGCGGTGAAGGACGCTCGAAAGATGAAAATGCTACCATGACTTTTAAAGAAAGTTTTGAAGATCTTTTACAGCTGTATCAAAAATATCAGATCAAAAATGCATCAATTTTAAGTCATAGCTTTGGAGGAATTATGGCCACGCTTTTTACCAATCAATATCCGGAAAAAGTGAATACTCTCATCCTTGCAGGCGCTTTATTCTCTCAGCAGGAAACCTATGATTATATTTTGAAACAGGCTAAAGAACGGTTTAAAAACGATCCATCGAAGCTTCAGAAGATTGCAGAGATTGAAAAATTAAGCAAAAATTCTGCTGCTTACAGGAAGAGATGCTATGAAACGGCAAGTGATATGAATCTCTTCACCATGCCTCATCCTACGCCGGAAAGTAAGCAATTAAGGACTTTGTATGAAGCAAGTGATCTGTATAAAAACAACTACAGAAATCCCGATTCACCTATTAAATTTTATCAAAACGAAGCTCAGAATAACCTGGATAATAAAGGAATTTTAATAAGTATTAAAAAGAAAGGAATTCCCATTTTTGCGGTCTATGGAAAAGACGATGGAATTTTTTCCCAGAAACAATTAAATGATATGAAAAATATAACGGGAAAAGAAAATTTCAAAATCATAGACAATTGTTCCCATTACCTTTTTGCTGATCAGCAGGAGGAATTTTTAACATTCATAACCCACGTTTTGAAGTAAGATATTGAAAATTCTAATATCGTTTTATTATTTTATTATTCGAATAAACTATTGAGGCAAAGTCTCCAGAAAAGTTACTTTTAACTTCGTACCCCAGATTCCAGCCAATTATATTTATTTTCCTAACTCTATCCAGATTAAATAAATAAAAAACCCTTCGAAAAATTTCGAAGGGTTTTTATTATAGTTTTAATTAGTGCATGGCTTCACTTAAATCTATTTTTTCTTTGCTCTTTCTGTCCTTTATAAATAATATAAACGGAATACAGATTAAGAAAGCTAATCCTAAATAAAGGAATACATCCATATAAGATAGCACTGTCGCCTGTTTGGTGACGGTTAAATCCAACATTTTATAAGCGGCATTCAAGGCGGCATCGGGAGTCATTCCTTTGGCCATAAAGCTTGCTTTTAGTCCTGTTAACCTTTGCTGGACATCAAAGTCATTGGAGTCTAAATGGGAGACTAAATTAACCCTGTATTTCTGGCTGGCATTGGCAATAAATGTGGTGATGGCCGCGATCCCGAAAGATCCTCCCAGCTGTCTCATCATCCCTGTAAAAGCGGCTCCCTGACCGATTTCCTGTCCTTTCAGGGTACTTAATGATAAAGATGTGATCGGAATAAACAGCAATCCTAATCCGGCCCCTCTTACCATCAGCATCCAGAAGAATGCTTCCTTGCTCGTATCCGGAGTCAGAATTTTATATCCCCAGAAACTGTAAATAAAGAATGTAAATAATCCCAGAGATACTAAGATCTGCTGCTTTACCCCTTTCGAAAGCAGTTTACCAATAATTGGCATCATGAAAGCTGTTGTTAATGCAGCCGGAATCATCAATGCACCGGATTCTAAAGCCGTCCATCCTAAAATACTCTGAGTATATAAGGGAACAATAAAGGTAGAACCATACAATCCAAATCCTAATACAAAGGACATGACCGTTCCAATCCTTAAGTTACTGTTTTTTAAAACCCTTAATTCTACAATGGGATATTTGAACGTAAGTTCCCTCCAGAGGAACAGGATAAACCCTAATACTGCTGTTACGGTAAAGGTTACAATCATTCCGCTTGCAAACCAGTCTTCTTCATGTCCTCTTTCCAAAATGAACTGTAGTGAACCTACCGTAATTGCCAATAAGGCAATTCCTAGCCAGTCTACATCGGAAGCCTTACGTTTTTCAGCATATTTAGGACTTTTTATAAACTGTAAAGTCATTAATGTTGCTGCAATCCCGATTGGAATATTGATATAGAAAATATAAGGCCAGCTAAAATTATCAACAATATATCCTCCTAATGGCGGACCTAATGTAGGACCGATAATTACTCCCAGACCATAAATAGCCTGAGCCATACTTCTTTTTTCAATTGGATATGATTCTGTAATGATGGTTTGAGAAGTTACCAATAAGGCTCCCCCACCAATCCCCTGACACAATCTGAAAAATACCAGTTCCCAAATATTATCGGCATTCCCGCATAAAAATGAAAATACGGTAAAGATGATAATAGAAGCGGCAAAGTAATTTCGTCGTCCAAACTGCTGAGAAAGCCAGCTCGTCATCGGTACAACAATTACGTTACCAATGGCATAAGCGGTAATCACCCAGCCTACCTCGGAAAGTGTAGATCCCAGGTTACCTTTCATCTCGTTCAGGGCAACGTTCACAATCGTGGAATCCACAATTTCAAGCAAAGCACAAAGGATCGCTGTAATCGTAATGATCACCCTCCGTGCTCCATATTCTACTAATGAATCTTGCATAGTTTTTTACAAATGTTTGTATGAATGTAAAATGTATTAATGATCTTATATTTCGGCTAAAGCCGGTTGATTTTGATGTTTTTTATTGAACGGACTAAAGCCCGTTCCTATTGAATATGCGATCTCTGAATTTTTAAATCTTTAAATTCTTGAATCTTTCAATCATCAATACCCTTACATCACTACATATACTATTTCAATGAAACTTCAGCTTTCACATTCATTCCTGTTCTCAGTCTTTTAGCAATACTTGGATCCAGTTTTACAAAGTCTATTTTCACAGGAAGTCTTTGTACTACTTTCACGAAGTTACCACTTGCGTTATCCGGAGGAAGAATAGAGAATGTAGAACCTGTAGCCGGAGAGAATGAGCTTACCACTCCATCAAATTCCGTATCAGGGAAAGCGTCGATCTTGATTTTTACTTTCTGTCCTTCTACCATTTTATCAACCTGAGTTTCTTTAAAATTGGCAACTACCCATTTCTGGTCATTCTTCACTAAGCTGAATAACTGAGATCCTGCCTGTAAATATTGTCCTGCCTGGATTGAAACTTTACCCACAAATCCGTCTTCCGGAGCAAGGATAACTGTATAAGAAAGATTCAGTTTTGCATTTTCCACATCTACTTCTCTCTGTTTTGCTACTGAACCTGCAACGCTGATCTGTTGAGAACTTGCCGCTGTCTGAGAAGAAGCTACGTTAGTTTGTTGCGCGATCTGATTTCTCTGATCCACTAAAACCTGTAATTGTCTGTCCGCAGACTGTTTTGCTGCCAGCGCCTGCTCATATTGCTGCTCTGTAATAGAATGATCCTTTACCAGAATAGAATATCTTTTTAAATCCTGATTGGTTTTCCAAACATTTACTTTCGCTGCTTCTATCTGTGCATTCGCTGTTGTTACTGCTGCTTCTGAAGTATTAATATTCTTTGAAGTTGCGGTTGTAGTTGCCTGTGCGTTAGAAATATTGCTTTTTGCAGTAGCTAATGCTGCTTCAGCCTGTACCAAAGCCATTTTTTGGTCTCTGTTATCCAGGATGACCAAAGTATCTCCTTTTTTTACTGACTGATTATCTTTTACTTTTACCTGCGTTACATATCCTGAAACTCGGGAAATCACAGGACTCATATTAGAAGCAATCTGCGCATCATCCGTTTCTTCATGAACCTGTCCGTAAGAGTATGTTCTGTAACCATAAATCCCTCCCACTACTACGACAACTGCTAAAATTATTGGGAAAACCAAACTTTTTTTCTTCTTAGGTTCAGTTGTTACTGGTGTATTATTATTTTCCATTTTTGGTCTTAATCTTATTTAATTGTTAAAGTTCCTGTAGTTTGTAATAGTTTTCTGTAGGCCAGCGCTGCATCTGCTTTTGCATTGATAACTCCTACATTGGCTGCAATCTGAGCTGCATCCGCATCTAAAAGTTCAGTCATGGTTGCCAGCCCGTTATCATATTTATTTTTAGTAATTCTGTAATTTTCATTAGCCTGTTCAGCAGATTTTTCGAAAACGGCAATTCTCTTTTTAGAGTAATCGGTATTTTGATATTCTCTGTTGACGTCCAGCTTAATGTTATCATTTAATAACTCATTGGTAGCAGACAATTCCATTTCTCTTGCTTTTGACTGTTTCAGTGATGAGTTTTCCTTCCAGATATTGGATAAGTTATATGAGATCCCAACACCTACATTCACCGCATTGTATACGGTAAGGAACTTGGGAATATCTGCCGCTACGTATCCTCCTGTAAATGCAATGGAAGGAAGGTTTTCCGCTTTTGCGGCTTTACTTCCCAACTCTGCTGCTTTTCTCTGCTGATCTAAAGCCTGTAAATCCTTACGGTTTTCTCTGGCTTCATTCACATAGTAATCAACAGGTTTTACATCCTGGCTTTCGTCGATATAATTTTGATCAACTTCAATTTCCGTATTATCAGGTAATCCTAATAACAAGTCCATATTGATATTGGCGATGTTATAATTATTTTTGGCATCCAGCAATTGTAATTCAATATTGGAAGTCTGAAGATTTGCTTTTAAGCGGTCATTTCGTGCAATCACTCCATTGTTTTCAAGCTTAAGAAAAGTTTCATCTCTTTTTTGGGAAGCCGTAAGGTTTTCCTCTAAAACTTTAATCGACTGGTTGGCTTTAAACAGATTATTGTAAGCCTGAGCAACGTTGTAAGCAATGGCTATTTTATCATTTTCAGTGCTTAGTTTTGATGCTTCCACCAAATATTTTGCAGACTGAATGCCATATTTAATTCTTCCACCACTGTAAATAGGTACACTAAGATTCACAGATCCGTATGCAACCTGGTGAACTTCAGGACCTCCTGCTCCGGAAACTCCCGGAAGTTTTATATCAACCGTTGGTTTTATAGGAAGATACATATAGCTTCCTGAAACTTTCAATTCCGGCAGCTGTCTGTTTTTCGCTTCCAAAAGATCAGCCGTAGCCTCTTCAATTTTGGCGGCGTCAATCTTAAGATTCTTGCTGTTTTGAATTCCCAGCTGTACCGCTTCATCGAGGCTGAGCTGTTTTTTCTCCTGAGCATGTATGGTAGCCATTCCTAATAATAGGGATAAGGCAATCACTGAGTTATTAATTCTCTTCATAACCTAAAAGGTCTTTTAGTATATATTTTATATGTTTATTAAGTTCTGTGTAATACTTTTCTTCAAAGACGTCCTCTTCTTCAGTATCATTAAGGAATTCTTTGTACATATCTTTTGCATTGGATGCATAAAATAACGTTCCGCTAACGGTTGCATGAAGAAGATAAATAGGAGGATTTTTTGTGAAAATTCCTTTCTCCAGGCCGCTTTCAAGAATTTGTGAATACATAGAGATAAAACCCATTTTTGTCTGCTTCAGAAAAGCTACAATCTTTGGATTATCGGTGTAAAGCTGCTCACGCTGCATGATTCTGTAAAAACATTTATGATGTCTCACTCTTCCTGCAAACTGATCAACTATTTTTACTATTTTTTCCCATTCATTCATATCGGTTCGTTCCAAAATATCTTTCGAAAAGAACTGCCCTTCAGCAATTCTGTATTCAACCAATTTTTCATATAACTTCTCTTTAGAGCCGAAATAATAAGAAATCATAGAAATATTAACGTTCGCTGCTTTTGAAATCTCACGGGTAGAGGTTCCATCAAATCCTTTTTCAGCAAAAAGCTTTTCGGCAGCGAATAATATATTTTCTTCTTTTGAAACCATATCATCATCTATTTTAAGGGCGCAAATTTACATAAGATTTTCACAAAATCAAACGATTGATTGATAATTTAATTATTTTTTAATATTAAAAATCATAAGCGCCTGGAATTATTACATTTAGAAACTTAAAAAAAATTAATAACCTATTAAAAAAAATAGCTTTTTTAACATTTTCCATAGAAATATTCATACCAAATTATGCTCCGGAAGAATAAAAATCAAGAGATCATTATTTATGAAAAATAAAAAATGGTACAATCATCAAAAAAAATATGAGACTAAGATGAATAGATACAGGTATAGTAAACGAGTAATACCTTGAAATGAGCCTAATAAAAGCATCAAAGAAATGCCTTTAAATGGAATTTCCATGAATAACCAAAAAAACAATTCATCCATCATAATCTCATAACCCTTGATGAACAGGACTATTGCAGAGATTTCTCTGAGACACAAACGGTACATACAATTTCATATAAATATAGAAAATAATACGATATTATGAATGTGGATGCAATAGTTTTATTATGAATTTTTATGAATATGCCTAGAGAGTTTTATTCCAAGATCAGTCCAGATTATTTTAGGGTTTCCATTTCGGGTTAAATGCAGATCTGCCGTATTGATTTCTTCTAAAATACTTTCAATATTTGCACCGCTGATGAATTTTGAAAATCCGCTCCAATTGAAGCCGTTGGCATCTATCTTTTTATATACTAAAGGTTCAGACTGATAATTCTGCAGCAGAGCCAATCTGAAGATTTCAGAGCAATAATTGAGAAAATTCTTTTGTTTCTCTCTGTTCCACCCAGCAATTTCTCTTGCCCACATAATAATACTTTTAAGAAACTGCGGTTTCTTTTTTACCATAAAAGCATCACGCACCCACTGTACAAAAAGCTTTTCAAATTCATCGGTTTTGTTTCCGGACTGTAAAAGTTTTACGGCATCATTAAGATTTCCCTGTGCTTCGTGCACAACTTCTCTGGCTTTTTCTTCTGAAACAGAAAAACTTTTTTTCAGGTAATTTTCCAGATCTTCGTCATGTATTCTGGGAACTTCCACCACCTGCGTCCTCGATAGAATGGTGGGAAGGATATCATTGGTACTTTCAGCGGTAAGAAGAATCACTGTTTTGGCCGGCGGTTCTTCAAGGAATTTCAGGAATTTGTTTGAGGCTGCGATATTCATTTTATCGGCTCTCCAGACAATCAGGATTTTGGTTCCGCCTTCGTAGCTTTTCAGGGAAAATTTCTGATTCTGGTCATCCACTTCATCCGCAGAAATAAAGAGCTGTTTATTTTCGGAATCTAAAAAGGCAGTCCAGTCATCGTAGCTTGCATACGGCGAAGCGAGAATCATTTCTCTGAATTCTTCAAACTTATTTTTGCTTAAAGAATTTTTATTATCGGTATACACAGGAAAACTGAAATGTAAATCCAGATGATTTAAATGTTCCACTTTAGAAGCGGCATGCTCATTTTCGCGGCTAAAAATTTCTTTGGCATAGGCCAGCACCATAGGTAAGGTTCCATATCCTTCCTTTCCTACAAAAAGCTGGGCATGGCTCACTCTGTTTTCAGTGATGCTGTCTCTAAGAAGTTTTTTCAGATTTTCCTGTCCGGCGATATTCTCCCAATTCATGTTTCAAAGATAAAGAATTTTGCGAAAGGTGTAATTTGTGAGTGGATGAATTTTTCTTAATGATTGAATGGCCACCAATAAATCTCATGCAAAGACAGATATTAAGTAATAAGATGATATTTCCGGCTGTTATTTTTGAAGTAACTGTGTTTTATATCTTATTTTATTCTTAAAAAAAGGGATAAATAAATGAATTAACCACTGAAAAGTCACTACTTATAGCCCTTAACAAACTTTAACCTCAGGAAATTTTTACAATTCATTAATATTTAAGATATTTGCGCATTATTTTAAAAATAAAGAATGAAAAAAATCTTTGTACTATCATTCATATCAGTTGGATATTTCCTAAATGCACAGAGCTTGAGCAATTCTCCCTATGCAACATACGGAATTGGAGATGTAAAATATGATAATACGATTGAAACTACCTCTATGGGAGGTATATCAACTGCTTTTATAAGTGATTTCACAAGTAGTTTCAATTTTGCCAACCCTGCAAATAATGCGAATTTCGAGCTTACCAGTATAAGGCTGGAGGCTACCAACGAAAACAATTATTTCAAAACCAACTACAATGATACAAAGTCTACCAAACATTCTACGTATCTTTCTAATATCGCGATCGCATTTCCTCTGTCTCCAAAAGTAAAAATGGGACTTTCCTATCAGCCTTACAGCTCAAAAAGCTATGAGTTACAAAATTCTCAAACCCTTACTGACGGAACGGTAATCCAAAATAAGTTTACCGGAAGCGGAACGCTGAATACAGCACAGGTTGCAGTTTCTTATAAAGTAAATCAGGAATTTTCTGTAGGAGCAAGAGCCAATCTTTACTTCGGAAATCTTTATGATATTAATGAATTCAGTGCTACAAACTCTGAGT
>Ga0153980_1000718_pt1 | contig 14547 bp, 14 predicted proteins | sample TSGA064MetaG_FD_104722 | JGI IMG/M metagenome (GOLD analysis project Ga0153980, IMG submission 104722) | Attine ant fungus gardens microbial communities from Georgia, USA - TSGA064 MetaG | ecosystem: Host-associated > Fungi > Mycelium > Unclassified | place: USA: Georgia, Magnolia Springs State... | reverse complement strand
TACCGTTCTTTTTACAAGTGCCTCTTTTTCCAGCTCTCTCAGTTGTAGGGTAAGCATTCGTTCGGTGATTCCGCAGATACGGTCGCGGACTTCACTGAAGCGTAATTTTCCATCTTTAAGCCTATTCAAAATCAGGAGTTTCCATCTTCCGCCGATTCTGCATACTGCATAGGAAAGGTCACATTCCTGGATGTACTTTTTATTGATGTTATTCGTCGAATTTTCCTTTATTTTCCCCATAGCTTACAAATTTGTTAGTACCATACAATTCGCTGTATACAGTGCAAATGTAAGGTTTGAAATTTAATTTTGTACTCGGAAACTGAAAATAATCAGCAGTTCAGGGAATCATAGCGCTTACATTCCTTTTAATAAAGAATATTATATAACATAAAAATAAAACAGTAATGCAGTTAACATCATCTATCAATAAAATCATCAGTCATTTAGAAAAAATACAATCATTCAATGCACGGGATCCATTGGATGATACCCGAAAATATCTGGAAACCATGACGCTTCAGCTTAGCGAAAAGAAGGAACCGGTTGCAATGATAGAAGAACTGAATGTTCCTCAGGAAAATCATCAGATTCCAATTCGTATCTATCGTCCGAAAGGAAAAACCACTCAAAAATCATCAGCCATTATTTACATTCACGGCGGATGGTTCATTGCCGGTAGTTTTGAAACCCATGATGCGGTGGTCCGGAAATTAGCCAATCAAACAGGATCGGTCATCATCTTTGTGGATTATCGACTGGCCCCGGAATATCCTTTTCCTGCAGGTCTGAATGACTGTATTGACATCGTCAAATGGATCGCCGATCATGCTGAATCTTTGGGAATTGACAAGGATCAAATCGGAATTATAGGCGACAGTGCAGGAGGAGCCCTTGCAACGAGTGTTTCAGCACAGGTAGGAGAACTGCTGAAATTTCAGGTACTCATCTATCCGGCTGCCGATAACCAGCTCAATACGAAATCATGGGAAATCTATGAAACAGGTCCTGTATTAAACAAGGAAGGCGGCATACAGGCTTGGGAATGGTACCATCCGGAAGGGAAAAACAATCCGGATCCTTTAGCTGTACCTATTTTAATTAAAGATTTTAAAAATACCCCACCTACATTAGTAGTATTGGCAGAACATGATCCTTTGAGAGATGAAGGCGAACAGCTATCCCTGCATATGAAAGATGCAGGAGTTTCTGTTCAAACCAGTTTTTATAAAGATATGGTGCATGGTTTTATGCATATGGGAGCTATTCTGAATGAAACACAAGCCACTATACAAGAAATCGCAGTGTTTACTCATGAAAATTTAGAAAAATGAAAAAGTATGCTTACATAGGATGTTTAGGATTTATTGCCGTCATTACCACTGAATTCGGAGTGATTGGAATCCTGCCGCAGATTGCAGAACATTATCAGATCAGCATTGACAAAGCAGGGTACCTGTTAAGTGCTTTTGCATTAATTATTGCTCTTACAGGACCCTTTATGACCTTACTGACCTCAGGTTTTGACCGTAAAAAGCTCATGTTGGCTGCCATCGCTGTATTTCTTGTCACAGGAGTTGTCTCCTCATTCTCACCGCCTTTCTGGCTGCTGATGCTGGTGAGGATTTTACCTGCATTTTTACAGCCGGTTTATATTGCGACGGCCTTATCAGTGGCGGTTTCCAAAGCAGATAAAAAGCATGAAAATCAGTTAATGGGGATTGTATTCAGTGGAGTAGCGATTGCAATGGTCACAACGGTGCCTTTTGCAACATGGGTAGCCAGTATGTATACTTTTGAATACTCGTTCATTATCCAAGCCATTGTAAGTAGTATTGCATTGGCTGCAATTTACCTATCGCTTCCTTCTATGCCGGTAAAAGAAAAAAAATCATACGGAAGTCAGCTGAAAATATTGACTCAGCCTGTTTTTATAACCAGCACAGCCATGAATTTTTTCATGATCACCGCCTGGTTTTCTACCTACAGCTATTTTGCAGATTACCTGAACAAAGCAAAAGGGATGGACGGTACTATGATCAGTTATATGCTTTTCTTATTTGGAATTGTTGGTGTTTTCGCGAATTGGATTGCCGGAAAAATGCTGAGCAAAAGTATTCCTAAAACGACTGCTTTTTTTCTCTCCGGAACACTCATCATGCCTGTTTTACTGTATGTATCAGGTGATCATTTAATCAGCAATATGATTTGTATAGTCATCTGGGGATTTATGTATTCTCCGAGTTTCCTGAATGCTTCCACTTACATGATCTCTTCAGTTCCGGGTTCCATGGAATTTGCCAATAGCCTGGCCACTTCCTTCGGAAATCTGGGAGTTACATTAGGAACTACTTTAGGCGGCTGGATGATTGTTTCTCAGGGAGTAGTGTATAATCCGTGGATCGGATTTGTTTTCGGCCTGCTGGCTTTCCTGATGATGATCATGAGAACTGTTTTAGAAAGAAGAGAAAAAATAATGCTTCCCTGCCAGCAATAAATTGTAATAAATCTTGTTACAATGGATGATATGCCTTAATTTTGATCAGATTAAAAAATCGATCAAGAATTAAAATTAAAAGAAAAAATGAAAGTAGAAATCTGGTCTGATGTGATGTGCCCTTTTTGCTATATCGGAAAACATAATTTTGAGAAAGCCCTTGAAAAACTGCCCTTTAAAAGTGAAGTGGAAGTAGAGTGGAAGAGTTTTCAGCTGGACCCAACCCTGAATCCTTCCGAAACAAAAACTACCGTAGAATATTTTAAGGAAAAAAAAGGAATTCCCGAAGCTCAGGCCAGCCAGATGGTAAGCCAGGTGGCGCAGATGGGACAAATGGCAGGAATTGATTTTAATTTTGAAAAAGCATTAATTACCAATACATTTCCGGCCCACAGACTGATTCATTTAGCCAAAAAATATAACCTTTCTTCAGAAGTTGAAGAAGCATTATTTGAAGCCCATTTCATTAACGGTGAAAATGTGGGATCTATTGATCTTTTGGTTTCCATTGCAGAAAAACTGGGAATTGATCAGGAAGAAGCACAGAAAATCTTAAGTTCTGATACATTAGATCAAGAAGTTAATCAGGATATTGCTGATGCCCAAAACAACGGAATTACAGGCGTTCCTTTCTTTGTTCTGAACGGTAAATATGCGGTCTCAGGGGCACAACCTGTAGAAACTTTTGTAAATGCCTTACAGCAGACATACAATAAAACGGTAAGTCCATTTAAAGATCTTTCTGACGGCGGCGCTTCATGTGATGCCGATGGATGCAGTATTTAATCTATTGTATTGATGATAAAAATTAACAACGAACTTCAATACCCCGTTTCAGATACTCTTTTTGTGTTTGCATTAGATTCAGAAGCAGGAAAAGTTTTTGATGATAAAAATAAACTGGTTACCGGTATCGGAAAAGTAAATGCCGCTATCGAACTGACAAAAGAAATTCATCTCAGAAGACCCCAATTAATTGTTAACCTGGGTTCTGCAGGCAGCCAAAGCTTTCAGAAAGGTGAGGTAGTATGCTGTACAAAATTTATCCAGCGGGACATGGATGTAAGAGGACTCGGATTCAGTTTATATGAAACTCCATTGTCCGGAATTCCTCCCGTTTTGGAATATGGGCACCAGATGGAGGGTTTACACGAAGGAATATGTGGAAGCGGAGATAGTTTTGAAATGAATCACTCCGAAACAGAGTATACAATCGTAGATATGGAAGCCTATCCACTGGCTTTAGTTGCAATGAAGGAAAATATTCCGTTTCTGTGTTTAAAATACATTTCGGATGATGCAGGAAGTGATGCCGCAGATGACTGGGCGGTACAGGTGCATTTGGCCTCTGAAGCTTTTAAGAAAATATTATTCTCATAATTCATCAACAAATCCTGAAGTTTTTCTTCAGGATTTTATTTTCTATTTGTAATTTTACGTTTCTTCGTCCTATACTATGAAAATTACTTTTTACCAGCCGGTTCATCCTATCCTTAAAAAATATATGGAAGGATATTATTTTATGGAAAAAGACGAAGTTCATGAACCCGTCCGATACCTCACATTTCCGGATAATTATTTTATTCTGTCGGCCTGTCAGAATGTAGTTATTACCCAGGATAAAGGCTGGCTGGAAATTCATCGCTCTTCTTCAGAAAATATGGTGATTGATTTTGTTTCCCGATGCTCTGTGCCTACTGAAATCTGTTATGTGCAGTCCATTAATGAAATTACCGTTTATTATAAACCCTTGGGTATGTATCATTTTTTTGATGCAGACAGCGCTGAAGATCTACGGCAGAAGATCCATCTTTCAGATTTTAAAGAAATCATGAAAGATATCCTACAGGAAACTGAACGGAAAAAACAGATTGAAATGCTGGAAAACTACTGGATTTCAAAATTCCAGCAGAAAAAATTCCCATTGCCTTATACAATCCTTGAAAATTTTGAGTCTGAACTCAGTATTGAAGAAATTGCTGCCAAAAACAATATCACCCGGCAGTACCTCAATAAAATCTCAAAACGCTATTTAGGAAAACCAGCCTCTGAATTCAGAAAAATCCAACGATTCCGTAACGTGCTGATTTCAAATAAAAAATCCAGGAACCTCACAGAGCTTTCCTATGAACATCTTTTTTATGACCAGTCTCATCTTATTAAAGATTTTAGAGAGCTGACGAAAATAAGTCCCGGAAAGTTCTTTGAACATGTAGATACAGAACAAAATACAGTCTGGCTGTTTATTTAAGTTTCCATTTTTACAATGTTCATGATTTTCATTGAAATACTTTTGCAAAATATTATAACCGATTTCAAATGAAAAAATTATTAGTTGGGGCTGTCCTTTTACAATCATTATTTTCTTATGCACAGAGAAATAATGATGCAGCTGTATTTTCTGATATTACAGAAAAAGTGAAAGCTTATTATGTAGATCCTCAGGCCTATAAAACAGTGGATTCTTTATTTCAGAGTGAATCTAAAAACGAAGCCGTTGCCCAGCTGAATAAAAAAGATTTCGCAGCATTGCTCACACAAAAACTGAGAACAGTAATTAAGGATAAGCATTTTTTCGTGAAATATCTTGAAAATTATGCCCATGAAAAGCCTATCAATAATAAAGAGCGTGAGAAATCAGACAATTTCCAAAACAGCCTTGAAAATTTCGGATTTGAGCAGGTACAGCGGTTGAAAGGAAACATTGGATATATTAATTTTAAAGGGTTTGCCACTGTTGAATCCAGCAAAAAAATATTAGCAGCCACGATGGATTTTGTAGCCAATACCAATTCTCTGATCATTGATCTTAGAGAGAACGCCGGTGGAGATAATGAGATGCTTCTTTTATTCTGCAGCTACTTTTTTGATCAAAAAACAGAATTGTATACTACCTATTTCAGACATACCAATCAAACAGTACACAACAGTACACAATCTAAAGTTGCAGGTCAGAAATATCTTCATAAAAAAATCTACATTCTTACAAGCAAAAAAACTTTTTCTGCAGGTGAAGGGCTTGCCTACTTTTTGCAGCACTATAAATTAGCTGAAATCATTGGTGAAAAAACAGGCGGCGCAGCAAATCCGGTACAAGATTTTATCATTCAGAATGAATATTTATTACTTGTTCCGGCAGGAAAAGTAACCGCTTCCATCAGTCATAAAAATTGGGAACATACAGGTATAACTCCCGATCAGGAAGTAAAAGCTGAAAATGCTTTGCAGACAGCGCATGTCAAAGCTTTGCAAAATATTTTACAGACAGACATAAAAACAGAATTAAGCATACCAGAAATAAAAAATCTTATTAATACATTAGAGCAATAAATGGAGCACATGTCATCAATAATCATTCAAACAGCAGGAATAAAAGACCTTGAAACCATCCAACATATTGGCAGGCAGACTTTCTCTGAAACTTTTGCAAAAGATAATGCTGAGGAAGCCATGAAAAAATATCTGGAAGAAAGCTTCAGCACAGAAAAAGTGCAGTCAGAATTAAATAACCCTGATTCCCATTTCTTCATAGCCTGGGAAGAAGATCATCCGGTTGGCTATTTAAAAGTGAATTCCGGGAAGGCGCAGACAGAAATGCAGGATGAAACCAGTCTTGAAATTGAGCGTATCTACGTTAAAAAAAGCCATCACGGGAAAAAAGTAGGACAGCTTTTATATGATCAGGCACTGGAAACAGCACGCAGCTTACAAAAATCCTATCTGTGGCTCGGTGTTTGGGAACAAAATGAAAGAGCTTTGAATTTTTACAGAAAAAACGGATTTACAGAGTTTGACAAACATATATTTGTACTGGGTGACGATGAACAGACAGATCTGATGATGAAAAAAGTACTGGATTAAAATAAAATAGAGTGAAAGAGTTTTTAGAACAGATTAATCAGTACTATCCGCTGTCAGATAAAACGGTGGCTGCTCTTATGGATATCTGTTCCCTGGAAAAATACAATAAGAATACATTGCTCCTGGAGTCCGGGGCAATGGCGAGATCATATTATTTCATCAAATCCGGACTGGTGGGCTATTATACAACAGACGAACAGGGAAATACTATTTATAAAATTTTCTTTGAGGAAAACAGTTTTGTAGCTTCAACTTCCGCTATTATTAAAGCAGAACCCAGCGATTTTAATATCGTGGCTTTGGAAGACTGTACCGTGATACAATATCCGGCTAAAGCTTATAGAGATTTGCTCCATCAATACCATGATCTGGCATTGTTTCACATGTATTATTTAGAAAAAAACTGGGTCGTTAAAAAAGAACCGCTCGAAATATCTTTAAAATATGAAACGGCCAAACAGCGTTATCGGCTGCTACTTGAAAACACATCATTGTATAACCGGCTGAAACAGCATCACATCGCTTCCTATTTAGGAATTACACCCACCCAGCTGAGCCGCATAAAAAAAGAAATATAGTCACAAAAACTTCAACATATGTTGAGGTTTTTGTATTTTATCTGAGGTAAGTTTGTACCAGCAAATTCAATTAATCATTAAAAAGTTATCATATGAAAAAGGTAATGACCATTGTATGGGTATCAATAAGCTTTGCCCAGACTTTTGCTCAGAAAATAATCCATCAGGAAGTTTTCAGTGCAAAAATGAACAAGAAGATCAAAACAGTAATTATTACTCCCGATCTTAAACCCAATGTAACGTATCCGTCAGTATACATTCTTCACGGGTACAGCGGAAACCCGGACAGAACTATCAAGCAGGATATTCCTGATCTCGTAAAGAAAGTACAGGAATACAAAACCATATACGTTCTTCCGGACGGAAACTTCAATTCCTGGTATGTGGACAGTCCTGTAGTGAAAGATTCCCAGTATCAGACTTTTATAGGAAAAGAGCTGGTAGATTTTATCGACAAAAATTATCCCACGAAAGCAGAGAAAAAATCCCGCGGAATCTTAGGATGGAGCATGGGAGGCTACGGAGCCACCAATATCGGTACTTCGTATACTAAAACATTTGGTATTGTAGGGAGCTCTTGTGGTGCTTTGGATCTGACTTCTTTCGGAAAAGCATATACAGGATATCAGGTGGATAAAGTTCTTGGACCTATACAATCACTGCCTGCAGGATTCATTACAGACAACAAAGTAAAAATCATGGCGGAAGCCGATCAGCATTATATTTTTGACTGTGGAACAGAAGATATTCAGATGATTGAGCAGAACAGAAAATTTCATAATAAGCTTACAAGCCTTAAGATTGAACATTTATACATTGAATCATTGGGGGAGCATAATCCCGCTTATTGGAGCCAGTCATTATCCAACCAACTCACACTTTTCGAAAAATATTTCAGATAAAAAAACTTTATATAAATAATAGTAAAGCATATCATTACAAATGATTATGATCTGTTATTTACATTTGATTATATACCATAAATCCTTTCTAAACATTACGTTTAAAAAGGATTTACTATTTAAAAAAAAATCAACTATTTCAGATCTACTGGAAATTTTTAAAGTTTTTTCCCAGGTGTTCTTCGATTACAAAAAACGGATCTTCCGTAAGCGTATGGGCCCTCATATCCATTAAACTTACTTTACTCATCATCCTCAGCATGATTCTTTTTTCACAGGCAAGTTCAACCCCGTTTACATTTTTCACACCCGCCCGGAATGCAGACCTTCCGTGAGCACATAAATGATTGTTAACGAGGATAACATCCCCGGCCTGAGGAGTAAAATCTGAATAAATCAGATGCTTGGCTTCCTGCCAAAACTTATTCAGGGCATGATGCGCCAGATCAGTCTGCTGTATGCTGGGATTGAATAATTGCTCTGCAGCATCGAAACGCATAAAAGGCAGCTTCTGATTGCCATACAGCACCGCATCCAGTGTTTCCGTTTCCTCCTCTTCATTTTGCAGATTCGCATCCTTTGGAATTTTAAAAATAGGATCGAATAAAGGCCTGAAATCCTCCCGTATCGACTCATGAGAACGGATCGAGTATAGAGTAGAAGGTACCTGTTCTTCATTACGTACATACATAAAACTCAGGAAATCCGCCTGATGCTTCAAAAACGCATCTTCCGTATGCACATACAAATCAGTTGCAGATCCCGATCCGGTCTGAGTCTCACGCATGGCGTCATCCGGAATAATCGCATGGATTAAACCTCCGCCTTTACGTTGCGAATAATACTGTACCGGTTTCGAAGGAAGCCCGCCATGCAGCAGAGCACATGCAAAGCCATACAAATTGAACTTCGAATAGTCCGCCGACTGCCAGTTCGCCGGTGTACTGCCTATTTTTTCCTGGTCAATATCAAAAAGACCTTTGAAAATAAGCGCTCCATACTGATCTTTTGAAAAATCGCTGGAAAAATCAGCCAATTTTTTAAGAATGCGATCCGGCAAGAAGTAGGAGGCAAGCTGGTGGACCTGCGTTACAAATTCACGGTTTTCGAAACTTCCATATTTCTTTTCAAGATAATCTGCGGCTTCTCTGATCATCTTACGTTCATCATCTGTAATATCTATGGCTACGGGAAGCAATCTTTCGTCTGTAAAACTGCTTTCTTCTAAAATTTTTAGAGAATTCATTAAAAAAAATTTTGTGTTAGGATTAAAATATTATATTTGTTTTTAATTATTCTAAATAACAATAGCGTTGTCAAATTTATGAATTATTCATTAATGAACAAATAAAAAAACGAGTTTTTTAAATTTTAACACATTGACTTATAAATACATAAGCAATATGTTTAAGTATGAGCCATACGCCTGAAAATTAATAAATCATCATTACAAATAAGATATGAACAACCAAAAAATACCTCTCGAAGAGGTGATAAATGGAAACTTGACTCACTTTTCGGGGAAATTTGAGAACATTTTTCATCAGGATAATTATGATCATTACAGATCGGCAGTTAATGATACATTAGACCTCGTGGGGAAGTTTCTTTATAGAAACAACAAGCCCTTCAGTGGTATAGAAGCCGTACAAATGAAAAAAATGGTTCAGCATATCGACCTGAACCAGAAATTATCTTCTTATGAAGAACTATTAAGCGAAGTAGATGATATCTATGTAAAACATGCGACTGCTTTTCACCTTCCTCAATATGTTGCACATCTTAATTGCCCGATTGTCATTCCTGCGCTTGCAGGAGAAATCCTTGTAAGTGCCATTAATTCTTCGCAGGATACCTATGATCAGAGTGCGGGCGGAACTTTTATGGAAAGAAAACTGATTGACTGGACCGCTGAAAAAATCGGTTATACTCATGAAAGTGATGGTGTTTTTACTGCCGGAGGATCACAAAGTAACTTAATGGGATTGGTGATGATGCGGGACTGTTTCTCTCAGAAAAATTTAAACCATAATATCAAACAGGACGGACTTCCCCCTGAGGCAGGTCGTTTCCGGATCTTTATTTCCGATAAAGCACATTTCAGCAATTCAAAAAACGCGTCGATTATGGGATTGGGAGAAAAATCCATCGTTAAAGTGCCTACAGATGACCGCTTCCGGATGGACATCACCCTGCTTACCAAGTATATGAAAAGAGAAATCCTGATGGGAAATATTCCTATCGGAATCATTGCTACCGCAGGAACTACAGACTTTGGAAATGTTGATCCTTTGGAGGATATCGCCAATATAGCAGCTCAGCATAATATCTGGATGCATGTGGACGCCGCGTACGGCTGTGCTCTGCTATTAAGCGGAAAATACCGTCATCTGCTGAATGGCATTGAAAAAGCAGATTCTGTAACTATTGATTATCATAAATCATTCTTTCAGCCGATTAGCAGCAGTGCTTTTATTGTTAAAAATAAGAAGGAACTGCGAATCCTGAAACACCATGCAGATTATCTGAATCCTGAAGAAATGGATGAAGAAGAAATTCCTGCCCAGATCAATAAATCCATCATACAGAGTACCCGAAGGTTTGATGCCTTAAAACTTTGGTTTACCCTGCGAATGATGGGGAATGATGAACTTGCTGAATATACCGACACCGTGATTGATCTGACAAAAGACGTGGCAGAGATCATTACAGACGATTTTGAGTTTGAACTCCTGTCCGATTCAGATCTGAGTGTCCTGGTATTCCGCTATTTGAGAGCCGATATAGAAGATTTGAATGCATTGAATCAATACATAAAAATGAAACTGTTCTACAGCGGTGAAATCCTGGTCGCCAGTACCAAAGTGGATGGAAACTTCTACCTGAAGTTTACGTTCCTCAATCCAATTACAACCACAGAAGATATTCGTCAAATTTTAACTAAAATAAAACTACATGGAGAAGACTTTATTGCAGGTAAGCACCTCTAAACAGACGGCAGAAGAAATCACATTCCGTATTCTGCTGAACGGACTTCTAAGGGAATTAGGAAATGGTAAATTTTATGAAGGCGTTCCAACTTACGACCTACTTACTGCGCGGGCTCTTCAAAAAAGCAAGTATCCGCTTCATATAAAATTTGAGTGTAAAAAAAGTGAATTGCAGGTATTTGCACCTGTTTCATACCGGTCAGAAAGTGCTTTCCACGAATATGGATTTCCCATTTGGGCGGTTGACCGCAACAATGAAAAGGTTTTTGAACTGGAAATGGATCAGCTGATCGCCCTGATTTATAAAGAGTTTTCAGACCGTTTTAATGAAGAAGGATTCGACCGTTTTATCGAAAGAATCCACAGCAGTACCAAAAATCTGGAATTGACGATGGCTGCCTATTCAGAGAACGATGACCCATTAACTTATTCTTTTATAGAATCAGAACAGGAGCTTCCGGTGGGACATAATCTGCATCCATTCACAAAATCGAGAATGGGATTCTCCAAAGCGGATCAGATCAATTTTGGTCCGGAATTTAAAAAGGGAATGCAGCTGGAGTATTTCCTGGTCAGCAAAGATCATGTAGAAGCTTATACTGTACTGCCAGAATCCGCAAAGAAGATCCTGCAAGATATGGTTTCCCTGCCGGAAGATTTTGAAAATACCTGGCTGAAGGATGGTGAACAGCTTTCTGATTTCTATCTGATTCCATGCCATCCATGGGAAGCACAGTATTTTTTATCAACCAAAGTATGTTCGGAAATGACCAGATACCGCACGTTGATTTATGTAGGAGCGTTGGGTGAAAAATTTTACTCCACCTCTTCGATAAGAACGATGTACAGCGAAAACTCCAACTGGATGCTGAAATTTTCAATGCATGTTCTTTTGACAGGCTCGGTAAGAATCAACAGTGAAAAAGATCTGAAAAGAGGCTTTGCATCATCCATCTGGTGGAACCATGTAAGAGTTTCGTTTGAAAAGGAATTTGAACAGTTCAAATTATTGCTGGAAACGGCAACGGCGAGTGTTTATTGTAATGGAGAAACCATCGACAGTCTTAATCTGCTGATCCGTGAAAATCCATTTCAGCCCAACGATAAAGTTCTGCTGCTGGCAAGGTTATGTCAGGACGAACCCGGGAATAAAAGTTTTATTCAGCGTTTTTTTACCAATGTTTCCGAAAAACAAGGAACAGGATTGGAAGAAACCATTATCCATTGGTTTGAAAAATATATTTCTTTATTACTTTCTCCTTTAAACCACCTTTTCAGCCGTTACGGAATGGCTCCTGAAATCCATCAGCAGAATTTACTCATTGCGTTGGATGATCAGCTGATGCCTGAAACTATTTTTGTAAGGGATGGCCAGGGATATCTGATTCGGGAAAGTGCTAAAGAACAGTATCAGATCCTTTTACAAAATTATCCGGAAATCGGAACATTATTTATCAGAGATGAACGTCTTTTGGATATTATTTCCCACCATCTTTTGGTCAGCAATCTTTCTGCACTTATTGCATCACTGGGTAAAACAGGATGGGTAACCGAAAGAAACTTAATCAATATTCTGTACAAAGCATTCGAAAAAATCCATCAGGAACATCCGTCAGAGCTTACAAAATATGCGGTGGAAAACCGCTATTGGGGAACAAAATCAAACCTGAAATCAGCGGTTCTTGATATGGATGGCGGTGCCAATGCGGCGGCATTATCCTACGCAAAAGTTCCGAATCTCCTTCATAAATACTTCTATTCGGATCAGTTAATTCAACCGAAAGGAAATGATGTTTTCTTTAGCCGGTATTTCGCCAAAGAAGATGTAACGATTACCATTCGCCCTGTAAATATTAATACCGATCTGGAAATGCTTCATGAATGGTTTAACCGGGAACATGCCATTAAGATCTGGCAAATGAACTGGCCGATTGATGTTCTTGAAGACTATTACCGGACGATGTTACCGGGTAATGAGGCTCACAGCTATATTATCCTGAGCAATGGTGAACCTTCATGCAATATAGAAATCTACTGGGCTTCGAGAGATATCGTAGGAGATTATTATGAGGTGCTGCCTACCGATTACGGAACACATCAGTTTATTGCGCCTATTGATCCTAAGAAAAAATATGTATCACCATCTACACAGTCTATGGTAGATTATGTATTTGCGCAGCCTGAAGTCGGCAAAATGGTAGGAGAAGGCTCAGTTGATTCTTTAGCTTCCATGATGAATAAAGCACATGTAGGTTTTAAGATTGAAAAGGTCATTGAAATGCCTCATAAGAAAGCCAATCTTAATTTCTGCTACCGCGAATGGTACTGGGAAAAATTTCCTCAAAATAAAAACATAGAAACTTCAATAAAAACTCCTTCCCATGAATAAGGAACAGGTATATAATGTAATAGGCATCGGCATCGGGCCTTTTAATTTGGGTCTTGCCGCTCTTTGTCATCCCATTTCTGAACTGAAAACGCTTTTTCTTGACCAGAGAGACGGTTTTGACTGGCATCCGGGATTAATGATCGATCATGTAACGCTACAGACTCCTTTTTTATGTGACTGTGTATCGATGGCTGATCCTACTAATCCTTTAAGCCTGCTTAATTATCTTAAAGAAACCGACAGGCTCTACAAATTCTTTATCCGGGAAAGCTTTTTCATCCCTCGTAAAGAATATAACCGATACTGTCAGTGGGTCGCTGCACAAATGCCTCAGTGCCGGTTTTCAACACAGGTAATTGATATTGAGTATGTAGACGGTCTGTATATCATCACGGCCCAGCACACCAAAACAAAAGAGCTTCTGATTTATAAAGCTGAAAGACTGGTGCTGGGAACCGGAACTCAGGCTCATATTCCCTCATTTATCCCAAAAGAAGATCCACGGATCATCCATACCGGAAATTATCTCTACCGAAAAGAAGAGCTTTTATCCAAAGGGCGAAAAATTGCCGTCATAGGTTCCGGACAGAGTGCTGCAGAAGTTTTTTATGATCTTTTACAAAACCGCAGTGAAGATACAGAGCTGGGCTGGTATTCCCGCCCGGACCGGTTTTTCCCCATGGAATATTCGAAACTGACTTTAGAACTGACTTCACCGGACTATGTGGAATATTTCTTCAACAGAACGGAAACGGCAAGAAAAGATATTTTGAGTAAGCAGCAGAGCCAGTTTAAAGGCATCAATTATGATCTGATCAATGATATTTATGATTTCATCTATGATCTGAATATTGATAATGCCGATCCGAAGGTCAGAATTATTCCCAACAGCCAATTGAATAGAGTAGGCAACAGCAATCCGGCATCCATGAATCTGGAATTTATCCAACTGGAGCAGCAGGTACCTTATGAGCAGGAAGCTGATTACGTCATTCTGGGAACCGGATACCGCTATAATGAACCTTCATTTCTGAAGAACATCCAAGACAGGATTAAAAGAAATTCTACAGGCCTATATGATGTCAACCGGAATTACACGATCGACCAGAACGGCAGTGAGATTTATGTACTGCATGCCGAGGTTCATACACACAGTTACATTTCTACCGATTTGGGAATGGCTGCCTACCGGAATGCCTACATCATTAATGATATCCTCGGAAGAGCGCATTATAAAATTGAAAAGAAGATCGCTTTCCAGGATTTTGATGTTGAGAAATATGCTTCATTACCAACTACCACACCCTTTTAATTTACAATTATGAATAAC
>Ga0153980_1000716_pt1 | contig 14595 bp, 23 predicted proteins | sample TSGA064MetaG_FD_104722 | JGI IMG/M metagenome (GOLD analysis project Ga0153980, IMG submission 104722) | Attine ant fungus gardens microbial communities from Georgia, USA - TSGA064 MetaG | ecosystem: Host-associated > Fungi > Mycelium > Unclassified | place: USA: Georgia, Magnolia Springs State... | reverse complement strand
TTTGAACACTTTTACCTTACTTTACTGCACTAAGTTTCTATATTATCTTTTTAATACCTTCATTCTTGATTTATCCCCACAAACTCTTTAGTATGTAATTAGGACCTGATACTACATATTTAGTGTTATGAGAGCCCCAAAAAGGAAACAGTTTCCTATGTATTCAAACACTTCATCCAAAATCTCAAGTTGTACAATGGGGTTAAGGAATAAATAGTATAGGAGCTTAGACAATCAAATTATGTGACAAGATCAGGTAACCATAGAACATTCTGGAAGATCATATGACTGTGGACTAGTAGTAGTACAGCCACTATAAAATAGTATAAGTAGTAGTCCAATCTAACAAAGAACTCTATCGAGTTCTTCTTGAACATCCACCTAGGGTGATTACTAAGAGCATTCACTACCTATTGATAACACAAGAACTCAATACCACATCCAAGCACTGTTCACCTTGAACCCTGCTCAAAATCACTTAAAGGTGTAGTTGGCTTCATACCAGCCCTGCGAGTGATTTCCCCCTACCACACTTATTCTACACTCTTTCTTGCTAGGAAGCACAGTGCTCCCAAGCCTCTTGGATAGCAGGCCCTAGCTGTAAAGGGGACTTCACTATCAGTTAGGAACAGTGGATAGATGGCCTGGACAAAGCTCATGTCCCTGTCCAAGACCTGACCTCTATATCGAGTGGGCTTGTAATTAGCTCTTCACTATCAGCTCCATGCTACCAATCTATTGTGATTGGTCTATGCAGAGGAATGACAGGAACCTCTTAAAGGCCCATCTAGCTTAGAGATTCCCTTCTTAGGGATAATATTGTTTCACCCTTCTTAGTCAGTAGCCAGTCATAAGTACAGACAAAGAAGACCACTCATCCTCCTACAAGGAAACATCACCATCACCATTGCCATCGCTATCACCAATGTCTTGCCAACAACAACAGCAACAGAGAGAACACCCTTCAGTACCCGCCCCCCCCCAAACCAGAGAGGAGCAACTCCTTGCCATAATTGCAACCCTGCAGCAGCAGGTCAATACCATGCTCCTTCAGCAACAAGAGAGCAGGGTGGAGGTTGCAAGACCTCAAGTTTTCAGTGAAAGGATGGAAGAGGTGAGCACGTTCGTTAACATGGCTCGTCTATACATTAGGATAAAGATGACAGAAGAAGCAGCAGCAACCCAGGTGGTCTGGGTATTGTCATATGTGCAGGGAGGAATAGCAGAGGGATGGAAAGATAACTTGCTAGATAAGTTGGCTAAGGGAAAGTCAGAAGTGGAATCAGTGGAGCAGCTGTTCATGAAGATAAGGAACAACTTTGGGGAAACACCAGAGGAGGAGAGGAAAATAGAACAGCTAAGAACAATTGAGCAAGGAGGGAGAACCTACAACAAGTATGTGCAGGAATTCAAAAAGGTTGCTAGGGGGAGTAGCTATGAGGGAAGATCCCTCATCAAAGAATTCAAGAGAGGGTTGAATGGAAGTATTAGGAGGAAACTTGCAGAAGCAGAAGAACCACCAACCACCATTGGAGAGTGGCAAGAAAGAGCAGTAAGGCTGGATAGAAATCAGAGGCAAAGCAGAATAGAAGAAAGGATGTTGGGGAGGAATGCAGCATGCCCAGGGGGAAATGCACAGCCTAGAGGGGGAGGATCATATAGGGGAAGAGGGGGGCAAATAACATGGAGAACGGGAGGAGAGTACAGAGGAGGAGGAGGAGGAAATACGTTCAATAGAGGGGGAACTCAAGTGGGTCCAAGGAGAGATCCAAATGGAATGGATATAGATAGAGGAAGAGGAGGAGACAGGACATACTACATATGTGGAAAGTGGGGCCACATGGCCAAAAATTGTTGGGAAAGGCATAAAGGAAGAGTAGTGGAAATGCCACAGGAGTCAGCAAAAGAAAATGGAGGACAGTGAGCTCTCAGCTGGCCTCCAATAATCTGTACAGTGTATTGTGCCCAGAAAAGCTGGGAAATAAATCCAATTGCACCAATACAACTGAGAGAGTAAGAGATGTATGGCACACTCTACGACTACTAAGAGAAGTTTGGATGAAGGTGGGATTAGAGAAGCTAGAAAACCATGAAGGGGTCGTAGTAAGAGTACTGCTAGATAGTAGGGCAACAGGCCTATTCATGGATACAACCTTTGCCAGAAAAAAGGGGTTTAAAATGGAGAAACTAAAGAAACCTCTGTTAGTTAGAAATGTAGATGGAACAGTAAATGTAGGGGAAGCCATAACACACCAGGTAGAATGCAATATGTTCTTCAAAGGACATGTGGAGAGGGCAAGAATGGATATATGTAACTTAGGGAAAACAGAGGTGATACTGGGAATGCCATGGCTAGCAGCCCACAACCTAGAGATAGGTTGGGAGAAAGGAGAGGTAGAAATAATGCACTGCCCACCTATATATGGAAAGAGAAAGCAAAAAGAGAAGAGAAAGGAAGTAAAGAAAGTGAAAAGGGATGAGGACAAAGAAACGTTGAAAAAACTGGTATCTAAAAGATTTTGGAGGTGGGGGAAGGTATTTGGGAAAAAAAAGTCGGAAAGAATGCCAGTACAAAAAGCCTGGGACCATGCCATAGAGTTGAAAAAAGGATTTACACCAAAAAAGGGAAAGGTATACTCACTGTCCAGGGAGGAAAGGGAGGAGGTGCAAGCATTTGTAAAAGACCAGCTAAGGAAAGGATATATCTGCCCTTCCAAGTCACCCCAAATGTCACCAGTACACTTCGTAGCAAAGAAGGATAGTATATGGAAAATGGTGTAGAACTATCAATACATAAATCAGTGGATGATAAAGAATGGGTATCCCTTACCCCTTATTGCAGACATACTGAATGGGGTAGGAAAGAGGAAGGTGTTTACAAAGCTGGACCTGAGGTAGGGATACAATAATGTCAGGATCAAAGAGGGAGATGAGTGGAAGGCAGCATTTACAATGCATATTGGAGCTTACGAACCTACAGTCATGTACTTTGGGTTAACAAACTCTCCCACTACCTTCCAAACAATGATGAATAACCTATTCAGAGATCTTATAAACCAGGGAGACACAGCAACATTTATTGATAACATCCTGGTAGCCACAGACACTGAAGAAGGACATGATGAGTTAGTAGAGAAGGTACTAAAAAGGTTAGAGGAGAATGACCTATTTATAAAGCCTGAAAAGTGTAAATAGAAAGTAAGAGAGGTAGAATTTCTGGGAGTAGTAATTGGTCCAAGAGGGGTGGAAATGCAGAAGGAAAAAGTTGAGAGAGTACTAAACTGGCTGGCACTCCAAAATGTCAAGGAAGTGCAGAAGTTTTTAGGCCTTGCCAATTATTATAGAAGATTTATAAAAGACTTTGCTAGGATAGCAGCACCACTGCACATACTGGTCAGGAAAGAGCAGAAATGGAAATAGGAAGGGGAACAGGAGGAGATGTTTGAAAGACTTAAGGCAGTATTCACCACAGAACCTGTCTTAGCTATTCCAGATATCAATAGAGAGATGAGAGTAGAGGTGGATGCTTTAGACTACACAACAGGGGGAGTATTGTCAACAAAGTGTGAGGATGGAAAGTGGAGACCGGTGGCCTTCATCTCTAAATCATTGAATGCCACAGAGTGAAATTACAAAATTCACAATAAAGAGATGCTGGCAGTTATTAGGTGTCTAGAAGCATGGAGGCACTACTTGGAGGGAGCAAAACTCAAATTTGAAATCTGGACAGACCATAAGAACCTCCAGTATTTTATAACAAGCCAAAAATTAAACCATAGACAAGTGAGATGGACCCTATACCTATCACGATTTAATTTTACATTAAAACATATTCCAGGAAAGAGCATGGGGAAAGCGGATGGACTAAGCAGGAGACCCGACTGGTAGAAGGGAGTGGAAAAGGACAACAAGGACCAGAAACTGATAAAACCAGAATGGATTAGGGGAGCTGAAACAATAGTGGAGAAAGAAGACCTGAAAGAAAGAATCAAAAGGGTGCAGGAAGGGGATAAAAGGGTAGTGAAAGCAGTAGAAGAGCTGAAGAGAGCAGGAATAAAGACACTGAAAGACAAAGAATGGAAAATAGAGAATGAAATAGTAACAAAAGAAAGGAAGATATACATACCAGAAGAGGAACTCAGGGGGGAGATAATATGATTGCACTACAACACCCTAGTAGGAGGACATGGAGACAGATGGAAGACAGCAGAGTTGGTCACTAGGAACTACTGGTGGCCAGGAGTAATAAAGGAGGTGGGGAGATATGTGGATGGATGCGATGCATGTCAAAGGTACAAGAATCAAAGCAAAGCACCAGCAGGAAAACTGATGCCCAATGCCATCCCAGAAAAGCCATGGAGCCACATCTTGGCAGACTTTATTACCAAGCTACCATTAGCCCAGGAATACAATGCTATCCTGGTAGTGTGCGACTGCTTTAGCAAAATGGCGCATTTTATAGCCACAACGGAAAAAACATCAGCAGAAGGACTTGCAAGGCTGTTCCGAGATCATATATGGAAGTTACATGGACTTCTAGAAAGTATCATATCAGATAGAGGAGTGTAGTTTGTGGTGGGAATGATGAAGGAGCTGAATAACTTATTGGGAATCCAGACAAAACTCTCAATGGCCTATCACCCCCAAACCAATGGACAGATGGAAAGGATAAACCAGGAGTTAGAGCAGTATCTAAGGGTATTCATTGACCATAGACAAGAACAGTGGCTGGATTGGTTAGGAACAGTGGAATTTGCATATAACAACAAAATCCACATAGCAACAAAAATATTGCCATTCAAAGTGAACTATGGTCAGGATCCAAGAATGGGGTTTGAAGGAAGGAGAAAGGGGAAGTATGAAGCAGCAGGGAAATTTGTGAAAAGAATGAAGAAAATCTAGGAGGAAGCAAAAGCAGCACTAGGAAAAGCGCAGGAAGAAATGAAGAAGTTTGCAAACAGAAGGTGAAGGAAAGAAGAAGAATACAGAGTAGGGGACTTAGTACTGCTAAGTATGAAAGACTTAAAATGGCAGATGAAGGGGAGGAGATCAGAGAAATTGACAGAGCATTTTGTGGGCCCCTACAAAGTTAAGGGAATTGTCTCTAGCAATGCAATAGAGTTAGAACTACCTAAGTCTATTAGAATACACCCTGTGGTTAATGTAAGTAGAGTATGATTCTATAAACCACAGGTAGAAGGGCAGAAGAAGACACCACCAAAACCAGTCATTATTGAAGAAGAAGAGGAATTTGAGGTAGAAAAAATCATAAACAAAAGAACGGTTAGAGGGAAGAAAAAGTTTCTGGTAAGGTGGAAGGGGTATACAGTAGAAGAAGACACTTGGGAGAGTAGAGAGAACTTGGAAAATGCAAAAGAGTTGGTAGAAGAGTTTGAGAGAATATATGGAGAAGAGATTGAAGAACTAAGACGACAGGAGCAAGAAGAAGAAAAAAAGGAATTTAGTCAGGAATTATCTAGGAAGTTCACAGCAAAATTGCTATATGGATGGGAAAAAAGGAAGTACAAAAGGGAAAGGGAAAAAAGATGGGATGAAAACTGGAGTCAATGGAAAAATTCCTCAGGACGAGGAAACTTGAAGGGGGGGCTATGTTATGAGAGCCCCAAGAAGGAAATGGTCTCCCATGCATTTAAACACTTAATCCAAAATCTCAAGTCATACAATGAGGTCAAGGTATAAATAGTGTGGGAATTTAGGTAACCAAATCATGTGACAAGGTCAAGTAATCATAGAATATTCTGGAAGAACATGTGATCGTGGACTAGCAGTAGTACAGCTACTGTAAAATTGTATAAGTAGTAGTCCAATCCAACAAAGAACTCTATTGAGTTCTTCTTGAACATCCACCTAAGGTGATCACTAAGAGCATTCACTGCCTATTGATAACAATGTTATGTCTTCCTGTACCTTCCAAATTGCAGTCTTGGCCTTTTCAACTACTATCTTCATTTGCTCTGTGAACTTGTTTACTATTTCTAGTTCAGAGGGGCATTACCTAGGTTCAAAGCCTATATAGGAGGTTTATCCAGTATCGAGTAGAAATGGAGTTTGCTAGGTAGAGGTGTGCACATGGTTGTTGTGCTGGAATTCTGCTATCAGTAGTAAGTTGTGCCAGTTATCCTGTTGCTCATTGACAAATAGGCATAGATACTAGTTAAGCTCCTGATTGACACGCTCTGTTTGTCTATCAGTTTGCATATGCCAGGCCATAGAGGAGACTAATTGAATTTCTAGTAGTCAATAGAGTTCCCTTGTGAATAGAGCTATAAATTGAGGTCCGTAGTCTGAGATTATATATCTAGGCAGTCTATGGAGTTTCCATACCTGGTACAGGAACAACCTTGTTGCTCCTTCCATAATTACTATTATGTGTATTGGAATGAAGTGGGCTTTCTTTGATATAGAGTCCATCACTGTTATGATGGTGTCATATTTAGAGGACTTGGAGAGCTCTATCACAAAGTCAATACTAAGGGTGTCCCATCAGGCATTTGGTACTGGAATGGAGTAGAGCTCTCTGGCTGGGGGCTTTCTAGAGGGCTTTGTACAGAGACAGAGATCATAGGTACTCATGTACTACCCTATATACCTAGACATCTGGAACCACCAATAGTTCTGGAATACTAGCTCTAGTATCTTCCATCTACTGGAGTGTTCTGCAACCTTAGTATTATAGTACAAAGAGACTATCTTCCTGCACAAGTTGGAGGTCTAGAGGATATAAACTTTTTCTCAGAAGCAAAGCAAACCATCTATGTTTGACCATTCTAACAAATGAACTGTCTTTGAGATAGAATGTTGGAGTTTTTAGGTAGCCTTAGTAACTGGTTCTTCTAGGTCTCTAGAGTAGTTACTCTTGTGAACTTTGGATAGGATGCTCTGTTTTACTTCTGTTAGTTTTACTCCTTCTAGGGTATAAATGGCCAGGAACTCTGGATAGAGTAATACCATATTTTCATTATTAGAGGATCTACTATTGCTGTGGTCTAGTTTCTGAGATAAGGTATCTGGTTTCCCTATAGATTGTCCAGATTGGTAACAGAGGGTAAAGTTAAGCCTCACTAGATAGAGAGACCAATGTACTGGGGTAGGCTATTTTTGGACTCTAGTGACTTTGACAGAATCCATTGAGACCTTGTTTTCTGATACCACCAGGCCTAGATACTTGATGTACTCCTTCTAGAACTTATACTTCTCTGAGTAGAGGCAGAGTTTGTGTTCTGCTAGAATTTCTAGTATTCTCCAGACAGCTTTGGCATGCTGTTCAACAGTCCTGGTAAAGATGAGGATATTGTCCAAGTACACTACCACTATTCCTTTGGCAATAAGGTCTCTAAAGATGTTCATCATTGTCTGGAAGATGGCCAGACTGTTAGTCATTCCAAAGATTATCACTAGGGGTTCAAACAGGCCATGGTTGGTATAGAAGGTAGCCTTCCACTCATCTTTAGACTTGATGTGTATATTGTTAAAGCTCTAGTAGACATCCAGCTTGGTAAAGTATTTGGCTCTGTGGAGTTGCAACATGAGTTTAGAGATAAGGGGCAAGAAGTACTTGTTCTTCACCATTATGGAGTTAAGAGTCCAGTAGTCTTGCACTAACCAGAGAGAACTGTCTTTCTTTTTAATAAAGAACACTAGAGTGGCTATAGATGACTTGAATAGGTATATCTGTCTAGTGTGTAAGTTTTTCTGTAAAAAGGCATCCAGCTCCTTTTGTTCAATGGGAGAGAGGGGATAGACCTTCGTAGACTTAGGCTTAGAACCTAGAATAAGCTCTATTGTATAGTCCCAGTAGTGGTGCTCCAGCAAGATGTCAAAATCATTCTTGGTAAACATGGGTTCAAAGCCTCAGATATAAGGGGATTGTTATGACACAGCCAAACAGCTAAGTTATTATTTATATTTCTTTTCTTTTTCTTTTCATTTAATTAGAAAATCAACAGATGTATAAAAGAAAATGACTTAAAAAAGATATATGGAACTTTATAAATAAAAGTAAACATAGAATGTGTATAAGTAGTATATAGCAATTGAATAGGAACTCTATTGAGTTTTCCTTGTCAACTCAGACTAGGAGTAGTTCTAAGACATCATAATCTAAGTTCTTATACCAGAACTCAATTCTTCTATTGGTACTGCTCACCATAGAGCCCTGCTATCTCTTACTCTCTTATCTTCCTCAGTACCTAAGTGACATAACTCAGGACTACTACAATATAGTTGGGCCCTAGGCTTAAGGGGACTTGATAGTCAGTTAGAGACTATCAGTGAAAGTACAGTACCAAGCTCAGATATTGTGTCTAAGACCTGACCTCACAATTAAGTAGTGTTGTCTTTAGTTACTTGTATTCTTTTACTTTATAAACCTTGTGCTGAAGTTCCATTATAGGCTATACATGCAGAGAATTAATGCTATATCCTTAGAAAGGTATTTAGATTAGAGATCCTCTCCTTGGGGTGATAGTATAACCATAGTATTAGAGTAGTAGTAAGTAAGGTAGTAGGTGTCTAGTTAGGTGAAGATCTGATGCCCCAGTAGACATAACAGTAGTAAGATCATTTCTTATTTGACTTCTCTAGAGATATAGTATCATGTCTCTAGAGCAATATAACTCTCTCATGAGCAGGATGCTCAACCAACAGTGCACTCTTACCAAACTAAGAGTAGAGATAGAGGGAAGAAAAGGAAGGGTGTGTTGGAAGTGTAAAAGGTTTGAGCACCTAGCCCATAACTGCAGGAATAGAAAAGGGAAGATAAAGGAGAAACCAATTCCCCAGAATAAATTTGAGGTGATAGCAAGTAGGGTAATACAATACAGAGTAAGAGAAGAAGTAAGGAGACAGGAGATGGAAAAGAGAGAAGTACAGTGCTTCAGGTATTAGGGAATAGAACACTACAAGTAGGAGTGTTCTAATATTGAGGTAGAGAAAGAGAAGAGAAGGAATGAGGAGGTGGCACATACAGTTAGTCTACAAAAGGTACAGCAAGAGAAAAGACTGGTATACTCTTTATGGAAGAAGATGCAAAAGTATAGTGGCATGTGGAGTATGCTCCCGAGAAGCACAGCATTGGAACAGAGAGGGTGGACAACCAAGTGAGAAGTTGTAATGTTTGTGGAGTATAGAGGGTACAACTATAAAGACACTAAAACACAAGAGAACTAGGAGCAAGAATTTGTCTCAGGAGAGCATTTGAGAAATATATGGTATAGTAGCTATCTTAGAGCATAGAGATGGAGAGAAAATACAGCAAGAGAGAGAAAAGCAGTAAGTGTAAAGTATAGGTGGTACAAAAGAAAAGATACAGTAGAAGGAATATCAGAGGAAGATAGAAAGAAAATTTTGTGTCCAGAATGTGGAACTGGGAGAAAACAGCCATGGTGGGATTGGAAAGTAGCAGTATGCCCTATACAGGGAGAAGTATAGCAAGATGGCATATAGACAAGAGCTCCAAAAGGTACAACAAAAGAGAGAGGTATAGAAAGAGATATGAGGAGAACATTTAAGATATTGAGAGAAGTATGGTTAAATATTGGTGTAGAGAAAATAGATACACATGAAGGTGTAACAGTCAAGGCACTCTTGGATAGTAGTGCAACAGGAATGTTTATGGATAGGAAGATAGCAGCAAAACATGGGTTTAAGCTGCAAAAGCTAAAAAAACCAGTGACAGTCAGGAACATGGATGGGACAAACAACAGTGCAAAAGCTATTACCCATCAAGTAGAGGTGAACATATACTATAAGAATTACATAGAGAGAATGAGGATAGATGTGTACAATTTGGGGAAGACAGATATTATACTAGGGATGCTGTAGCTACAAGCACACAATCTAGAGATAAACTGGGAGACAGGAGAAGTAAAAATAACAAGGTACCCACCACTATGTGGGAGGAATACAAAGTTGAAGAAAGAAAAGAAAAAAAGAAAAGAAAAGAGAATGGTGACTTTAGAAAAGGAAAAGATTGTGAAATGGGTAGTAGACAATAAAGAAGATTGGAAAAGAGAAAAAGAAGTTAAAGCAGACCACAAAAAGATTGAGGAAATAGTGCTGCAGAAATTTTTAAAGTAGAAAAAAGTATTTGGGAAGGTAGAATCAGAAAGAATGCCAATGAGAAAAATCTGGGATCATACCATAGATCTCAAGAAAATATTCAAATCTAGAAAAGGAAGAATCTACCCTTTGTTTAAAAATGAAAGGGAAGAAGTTCAGAATTTCATAGAAGATCAGTTAAGAAAGAGGTATATCAGACCATTAAAGTCTCTCTAGATATCACCAGCTTTCTTTGTAGGCAAGAAAAATGGAGGAAAGAGTATGGTAATAGACTACCATAATCTAAATGACCAGATGGTGAAGAATAACTACTCACTTTCATTAATTACAGACTTAATAGACAATATGGAGAGCAAGCAAGTATTCACTAAAATAGATCTTTGGTAGGGGTTCAACAATATGAGAGTTAAGGAAGAAGATGAGTGAAAAGGGGCATTTACAACCCATGTAGGATCTTTCAAACTAACAGTTATGTTCTTTGGAATAACAAATTCACTAGCTACATTCCAGACAATGATAAATGAGATCCTGAGAGATGTAAGAACTTAGACAGTGATGCCTTGGAACTACTCCTAGTTCAAGTTGACAAGAAAAACTCAATAAAGTTCCTATTCAATTGCTATATACTACTTATATACATTCTGTATTTACTTCTATTTATAAAGTCCTGCATATCTCTTTTGAGTCATTCCCTCTTACATGTCCATTGATTTCCTAATTAAATGAAAAGAAAAGGAAAAGAAATATAAATAATGACTTGTCATTTGGTTGTATTATGACAAGAGACATGATTAATAAAGGAAAAGTTGTGGCTTTTGTGGATAATGTACTAGTGGGGATGGAGACAGAAGAAGAATATAATGAGATTGTGGAAGAAGTACTGAGGTGGCTAAAGGAGAACAACTTGTATATCAAGCTAGAGAAGTGTGTGTGAAAGGTGCAGAAAATTAGATTTCTAGAAGTTGTCATAGAACCCAATGGAATTGGAATAGAGAAGGAAAAGGTAAATGGAGTATTGAGTTGGCCAGAACCAAAGAATGTAAAAGATGTTAGAAAGTTTTTAGGCCTTGCCAACTATTATCAAAGATTTATCAAAGACTTTGCTTGAGTAGCAAGGCCAATGAATATATTGACAAGGAAAGACATGAAGTGGCAGTGGGGAAAGGAGCAGCAGAAAGCATTTGATGAGCTTAAAGGAATCTTTATAACTAGACCAGTATTGGCAGCCCTAGATTTAGACAAAGAATTAAGGGTAGAAGCAGATGCTTTAAACTATGCTACTAGAGAAGTACTATCAATAAAGTGCTCTGATGAGTTATTGAAACCAGTTGCTTTTATTTCTAAATCTCTAAGTGACATAGAGAGGAATTATGAAATTCACAACAAAGAAATATTAGTGGTAGTCAGATGTTTAGAGGCATGGAGACATTTCCTAAAAGAAATGACAATAAAATTTGAGATCTAGACAAACCACAAATATTTCAAATATTTCATGAAGGTGCAAAAATTGAATAGAAGACAAGCAAGATGGACATTGTACCTATCAAGATTTAATTTTACATTAAAGCATGTTCCAGGGAATAAAATGGGGAAGGCAGATAGCTTGAGTAGAAGACCAGACTGGGAAATAGGAGTGGAAAGAGACAATGAGGATGAGATATTGGTAAAACTAGAATAGTTAGAAGTGAGAAAAATAAGGTAGAAGTGCAAGAATAACAGCCAGACTGGCTAGGAACAGTAGAGTTTGCATACAACAACAAAGTACACTCAAGTACAAAGACATTGCTCTTTAAAGCAAACTATGGGCAAGATCCTAGGATGGGGTTCAAAGTAAAAAGGAAAGGGAAATACAAAGGAGCAGAGAGATTTGTGATGAAAATGAAGGAGATTCAAGAGAAAGCAAAAGTAGTGCTAGAAAAGACACAAGAAGAGATGAAAAGGTATATAGATAAAAAGAGAGCAGAAGTTAATGAGTACAAAGTGGAGGACTTAGTGGTGCTCAGTACCAAGAATTTAAAATACCAAATGGTCAGTAGAAGGATGGAGAAGTTGATGGAGAAATTTGTAGGGCCTTATAAGATAAAGAAAGTCATATTATCAAATATAGTAGAATTAGAACTACCTAGTATAGTAAAAATACATCCAGTAGTTAATGTCAGTAGAGTACAAAGATATGTAAGGTAAGTAAAAGGGCAGAGAAAAGAGTAACCAGCTCCAGTTGTAATTGAGGGAGAAGAGGAATAGGAAGTCAAGAGAATTCTGAACAAGCAACAAATAAGGGGAAAGAATAAATACTTGGTATGGTGGAAAGAATTTACAGCTGAATCTAATACTTAAGAAGGAAAAGAAAATTTGGAGAATACAAAAGAAGCAGTTGAAAAATTCAAAAAGGAATATCAGTAAGATATGAAAGACGTTAGAAGACAAGAAAGAGAAGAAGAAACATTTAGGAGAGGGAAATTACCAGGAAGGTTTACAGTGAGAAAATTATTTGGATAGTTGGATAAAAGATATGACAAGAAATACTAGACAAGATTAGAAAGAAATTGGAGAAGATGAAAAGGAGAAAGAACAAAGGAACAAAGAACAATAGAAATAATAAAGAAGAAGAAGGAGGAAATTGAGCAGGAAAACTTGGAAATCAAGGAGTGGGCAGAAAAAGATAACAATGAAGTAGAGAACATCTACAATCCCTACTATGAGTTGTAAAAATCCTCAGGACAAGGAATCTTGAGAAAGGGGTGGTGTCATGATATAGCCAAATGGCTAAGTCATTATTTATATTTCTTTTCCTTTTCTTTTCATTTAATTAGGAAATCAATGGATGTGCAAGAGGAAATGACTTAAAAAGAGATGCACAGGACTTTATAAATAAAAGTAAATATAGAATGTATATAAGTAGTATATAGCAATTGAATAGGAACTCTATTGAATTCTCCTTGTCAACTCAGACTAGAAGTAGTTCTAAGATATCACAGTCTAAGTTCTTACAGGGGTAAGGGAACAGAGGTCACTTATGTCTCTGTACTCCATTGCACTCCTTCTACTAACTGTTGGGAGGTGGTGGCTAAGGCTTGTATTGCTTCTTTAGAGAGCTCTGGGAATAACCTAGTGATAAACAGTTGGTCTCTGGACTCCCAATCTTGTCTATCAGTTCCATATGGGACTTCAAGTTTCTTCTCCTCTTCATTCAGAAGAGAAGAAGGTCCAGTCCAACAGTGTTGTAGAGTATATACCTCTTGTCTCTTCTTCAAGGTCTGTTCTCTCCAAAGGGTATAACATCTCTCACACTGGGGTGGACATTGCATTATATAGACTTTTTCTTTCTCCTAGTCAACTTCAGAGTTGTAATCTTTGAACCAAGTATAGCCAAGGATTAGTTTTTGCTTTCCTAGGCTAGAGACAACTAGGAGCATCTGTTCTGAGTGAGTTTTGTAGTGGAGGACTACATCTACAACTTCTGATATCTGACCAGCCTTGTTGGGGGATCTGTCGACATTGAAAACAGATATAGAGTGGGAAATAGTCTAGGTGTTGATTCCTTTGAAGTAGATGAAGTCACAATCAATAAAGCTTCTAGTGGCTCTGCAGTCTAGAAGTGCATTGATGGAGTGGAGTTTACTGGTATTGGTTATACTGAGTTCTATAGCCAGGACTAGGAACATTCTGTATATATTAAGGGCATTTACAGAGAGCTCTTTGGATAGTTGTCTTTTCCACTTTGGTCTTTAGAGTGTGGAGTAGCTGGCTAGAGCAGAGGGGTATATATCTTTGGGTTCACTATCACTTGGATTAATATCTTCTATCTCAAGTACAGTGAACCTATTTACTGGGAGTGACTGGGGTGTATATTTTACCAGCCGCTTTATGCAAAATCCTTCTTGACCAGAGGCTCCAATTCTTCTGCTGTAACCATATCCTTAAAAGCCATCAGATCTTTAATCAACTCTTTTCTCTACTCTACCATGAGTTGTCATATGTTGAGGCAATATAGACAATCTTTTACAAGATGGCTGGTCTCTCCACAATAGTAGCAGTTGTGTAAAGGAAGTGGTTTGGTCTTACATACCATGTTGATGTCTATAGGGACTCCAAGAGATTGGGGCAGAGGCAAAGGCAGAGGTTTGGAGGGAGCAGGCATAGGGAGTACTGGAGAGGTTTAAACCATAGTGAGCAGGGCCAGATGAGAGGTGGAAACTCTAGAAGAGAGGGGTAGTACTGAGCATTGCAAAGACTGGAAGGTCTCATTGACTAGCCAGGCTTGGTCGATCCTTTGGGCTGCTTGATACCAGGCCTCTAGGTCTATGTCAGCAGGTCTTCCATAGAACATAATGGCAATCTAGCTCTAGATATTCACCTTGAGTCCATGTCTAAATTTCACTACTGGAATCTGTATCACAAATGGCCACTTACTGATTTGTGATTGCTTGATTTGATAATCAAAGTGTTCAAAAAAGCAAAGTTAGACAAGCAGCAAAAGATGTTGTTAAGTCTGAGGTTTATCCTTAGACATAC
>Ga0153980_1000705_pt1 | contig 14687 bp, 15 predicted proteins | sample TSGA064MetaG_FD_104722 | JGI IMG/M metagenome (GOLD analysis project Ga0153980, IMG submission 104722) | Attine ant fungus gardens microbial communities from Georgia, USA - TSGA064 MetaG | ecosystem: Host-associated > Fungi > Mycelium > Unclassified | place: USA: Georgia, Magnolia Springs State... | reverse complement strand
TCTTTCCATATACTTTTTCCAGTATTTGCCCAAGCAAAGTATATCCAATCGTGGAATAGCGGTATTTACCGTAATCTTTCAGCTCAGTACAGCTATTGATGATGGAAGCCAATGTTTTTTCAGTAACACTGTTGGTTGGCTGCTGCGGATCGATCTCGATTAACTTGCCAAAATCTATATCAGGTAATCCAGACTGGTGAGAAGCAAGATCTGAAATTGTAATTTTATTTTTAAGATTTTTGTGTAAAACATAGGCTTTCGGAAGAAAATCATCTATATAATCTTCTGCATTTATCTTTTTCTCCATAATTGCCTGCGCAATTAAATTTGAAGTTAAAATTTTAGTGATGGAAGCAATTTCAAATACAGAATTTTTATTGATTTTAATTTGACTTTCTGCATTCAAATTCCCATACGCCGTATAATATTCTTCGTTATTATTGATAAAACCAACGCTGATGCCTACGTCAGGATTTTTACGATAATTATCCTGGATAATTGAATCGATCTTTTGGGAAATATTCTGTCCAAAAGAAAAGCTGCTTATTAATAACAGTACGGCTAAAAGTTGTAATGAAGTTTTCATGATATCGAATGGTTTAGGTTAAACATTATTTCGATACAAAGATGTGGGAGAAATTACAACCAGGCGACCGAGTAAAAGTAATCGGTCTTATTTGTTGAGAAAAATAAGTGCGAATCTTTAAAAAATGAAGTACGAGTAATTACAAAATACTGTTTTACAGATTTTTACGATAAAAAGTAGGTGTGTTTCCTGTGTGTTTTTTAAAAGCGGTATTGAAAGAAGATTTCGAATTGAAACCCACTTCATACAGAATTTCCAGAATAGTAACCTTCATTTTTGTTTCATCTTTTAAAATATTCATCGCTTCTTCTATACGATAGGTATTCACAAAATCGTAAAAATGCTGTCCTATTCTATGATTAATCAAAACCGAAAGTTCACGGGTAGAAATTCCGATAGCATCAGAAATATCCTGGATGGTTAAAGAAGGATTAAGGAACGGTTTTTCTTCCATCATATACTTCTTTAATTTCGTTAAATCTGCATTCAGCCCATAGTCGCTTACCGTTTGTGACTCATTCTTTTTTTCTTCTAAAACAATATCGGCGGCCAGCTGTAACGTTGAATCTATATTTCTAAATAAACCGGGATGGTTCAAAGCTTTGTATAAATACCAGCAAATTATAAAGAGCTCAAAAACCAGGATGCCAATTTTTATCCATTCAGAAATGTAGGGATAATCAGAAAATTTTAAAATGTTTTTTAAAATGACAATCAAATAGAGAATCGTCAGCACACTTGTAAATTGAAACAGCCAATGGTAAGAATTGATACTGCTGCCTGCATAATTTTCCAGATACAGCTTTTTCGCCTTTTTTAACAACATAAAAACAGCCATAAAATAGGCCACGATCTGAATGTGAAAAAGAATATGATTGAATTGCAGCTCTATCCTGCTTTGACGGTGCTCAATAAAATTAATTTTAGACGCAAGATCTACCAAATAAAAATGAGGCAATAAAACCAGATTGACCGCTAAAAATGGAAGCAGATGAAACAAATGTTTGGGTTTAAGTTTAAAATCGGAATAACAAACCGACAATACGTAAAGATAAAAAGCCGGAATCTGCAGAAAAGCCAGGCTATTTCTCAACATACCCAGATTGGAAGGAACATCAGCCACAAGGCTTATTAAAGGATCACTGATATCTATTGCCGTGATGATAAGAAAAAAAGCAAAAAGACGATTGCCGGTCTTATGTTCTGTCTTTACTGTCACCAGAAAAAATGCAAGAAAAAAGGAAATGAACAGTGAGATTACAGTGACAATACTTAATACATTCATCTTATTTATTCTTAATTCTTTTATTCATCATTGAGTTTCCGTTCCGGATAGTCACAGGAGCTTGATATTCCAAACTGAATCTTACAAATATAGAAATTAGATGGAAACTGTCTTCATTTTTCTAAGGAAAAAACACTGGCTATGCCCATTACTACACCCTTGGGTAGTCCATTGTTATAGGATACTCATAAAAAAAGAGTGACTAAAAGCCACTCTTGATTTGTATAAAGTATTGATTTCTTTAATTCGCAGCCGGATCTATAAGCTGAGTGGTAAGATATATAGATTTTAGAAGATTTTTACCATCAAAAAGCAAGATTGTATAATATTTCCCCTTTTTGAACGTAAGTTTTGTTCCTCCCGGAAATTCAGTACCGTCTCCAAGCTTTTCTGCGCTGGAAGCATATGTAGTGAATTTAGCCGCGCTTTCCTGAAGAGTTGTTTTGTTCATCACCAGGCCAAAAGGCAGGCCTTCAACGATCACAGGCTTATCTTCCGGAATATCAAAAGACATTTCCGTAATGGTATTGTTTTTTCCTAAACTGGAATAAAGCTCCAACCCTGATGGAGTGATCCATTTGGCGTATTTTTCATCATTGGCATCTTCATAAAAAATCGTTTTCGTCTTTAAAGCAGACGCTATTTTATCGGGTGTCTGAGGAAAAATAAATTCGGAATCCTTGTTGAGTAAAGAGTGTAAACCTGCCGTTTTTTGTGAAAAAGCAGTTAAGCTTATAAGTTGAAAAAAGACAGTTAAAATTAAAGTTAATGGTTTCATCTGCATAAAGAATGTTTATTAATTTTTTTTAATGAGTTTGGTGTTTAAAGATATTAAAATTAATTAAATCCATAAAAAACAGAACATGAAATACACTTCAATAGATCCTAAAATCACAGCCTAGCAAAGGCTTCGGAGCTATATTATAGAATTTTTATCAGGACAGACTTTATTTTGTAAATTGCTGCTGGATCATTTCATGGTAAAATCCCATGAAAAAATAAAACGGTCTTCATATATTACAAAAACCAACATTAACAATCTTAATATGAAAAAATTCATTCTTGCTTTTATGGCCACTGCATTTTCTTTGATGGCAGTCGCTAACGCACAAACCAATCGTCTGGCAAAAACAACCTGGGAACTTGAAAAGAGAAATGCCGACGGCAGTATCGTTTTCAAAAAAGCGAAACCCATTAAGTTTCCCGATGAACAGGGAAAATTCAATTTCCTTCAATTTGAAGCAGACAAAAACTATCACACCGGAAATTCATGCTTTCACATGATGGGAACGTACAATATTTACTCAGATGGCCAGGTACAGATAAGTGAAGGCATAGCTGATATGAGCAGTGGTTGTGATGAACCGAAAGCTTTGTCCGGAACCTATGACTTCAAAATAGATAAAGGTAGTCTTACGCTGATTCCTGCAAAAAATTAAAGCACTGAACTTTCTAAGCAAACTATTTATCTCATTAAATAAAAAAGCAGCTGATTATAATGAATAATCAGCTGCTTTTTTATTTCCTAAGTTCTATTCTTTAATTTCTAAGTCCTATTCCTGTGTTTTTATGATGGGCAGAACCCATTCCGTGAAAGGTATTATACGTATAATAAAGGTCTCTGAAATAAATATCCGTATCCACTTCGTGTTTCTCAATGAATTCGTTTGTATTTTCTGTTTTCTCTGTCTTTTTCAACTCGTACATATATACTTTTTTTTCTGCTCTGGCTTTCTTTTCACAATGGCAGTATAAATGATCATTTTCCCTGTGTTCCTCAAGGCTAAGAGTACGTACTTCAAGATTTTCAAAGTTCTTATGGCGGTCAAATGTATGATGATCCAACGTAAACCAGGGCTCTCCGTGATATAAAAAATGATCTATGATATCCGGGTGATTATTGTTTTTTTTGTCAGCAGTTGTAGATGAATAGTATCCTTTGCATTTTGTACAAAATGCTATTTTAATTTGTATCGACATAATAATATGATTTGCAGTGTAGCTTTATTATATCAGAAGTTGTGCCATACATTTCAATTTAAAAATCAATTCAGCAGACAATCGTTTATGCGCTGATTAACAGTAAAAAATATTTATCACATATTAAAAAATTATCTACTGTTTATAAAATTAATGAAATATTTTCCTAAATGACAGGAGAGCGAAAATTCTTTCATACCCATAAAAAAGCCCCTTTTTTCAAGGAGCTTTTTATGTAGTGCAGCTTTTTTTAAGCTGCCCGAAAATATTTGAAAATTACGGTTTCCAAAAAGACCATTTACCTCCGTTAAAAACGGCTAATCTTTTTGCACCTGCCTTATTGACATACACCATCATTCCCGGTGAAGGACTGGGAATATTCTGCACATCTGCCACGATAGGCAATACCATTGATTTGGTTGAGGACTCCAAAACCATAACACCGTTTGCTGTACTGGATGGTGCCCCGATAATAACTTTTTCACCCAATGCCTCTGTCACCTGGGCCGTAGTAGGCTGCGTGGCAAGGGCAGTAGTTACATCAGCATCCTGACCGCTAAGATCGATCCAGGCTCCGTTGTAATATTTTATGCGTGCTCTGGTGGGATCAGTTGCATCAAGAACCAGTGTTCCTTCTGCGGGAGTAGCAGGCAGCGTTCTTACATAAGGTAAAATAATTCCTTTATTTTGGTTGGGAGCAAATTCTAATAAAACAGAAGTTTTTATAGATGCTGTACCAAGTGCATCTCCCATGATAATTTGAGCGTTTGAAAATACGGCTGTTCCTATTAATATTGATGATAGTATTGTTTTCATTGTATGATTTTTGTGGAAGTTGTAATAATAATTAATCTGAAGGTTTTCAATGTTTAAGGACAGGTTGCAGTACTAAAACAGCTCCATGCGGTTCCGTCATACAGCTTTAAACATTTAGCAGTGGTATCATACACCATCATTCCTTCCTGTGGAGACACTATAGCATTGACCTGAACCGTCGTTAATCTGGAAATTACAAATCCTTTCGTATTGGATTCCAATACCATATGAGCTGATTTTCTGCTCGCCGGCCAGTTCCCGTTGTTCGGGGTAACTTTCTGTAAAAGCGAAAAGCCTACTTTGCTGTCTGCCCCTGCTGTTGCGGTATTTGCATCATTATAACATACACACTTCTGGATAAAATAGGCATTGGTTTGCGGATAATAGGTATCACCAAATATAGGTGAGGAAGTAGACACAAAATTATTGGTAGAGCCATTTGTTCCCTGCTGCTTGATTTCAAATTTGAATGTTTCTGTAGGTTCATCAAGAAGATCATTAACCGATGCGATATTTATGGCTATTCCATCTTCATCATTTGTTGGGCTCGCATACCCGGGTGTTACTCCCCCATCGTAGTTTCCGGCTGGTATCGTTACTAAATATATATTGCTGCCCGCTGTATGCGTAACTACGGGAGTACCATTGGAATTGGCAACCCCGGTAACTGTAATATCACTGTCTGACGCCAGGGCCGTGCCATTCGCAGGATCTATCAGCTGAAAAGCCACTGTAGTCGCAGAAGTTACCGCACCACTGATTCTCATAAACAGATTGCCATTACCGGAACCTTCACAAGATGATAAAGCATTCGAAAATTTTAAATCAATAAGCGGATTTAAAGTAATTCTAATATCATCCAACAGGTTTCCAACACCTGGACTTCCCCCATCTACAATTGCTCTGAACCCTACCCTGTACACTCCTGAAGTACCTGTAAAAGTATAGGTCCCCTGATTCGTTGACCATACAGCTGTATTTGAAGGTAATGCTGTTGACCTAACAGTAGCGATGTTTGCCTGGTTTTGATCTTCAATAACCATGGCAGCCTGCTCTGTAGTCTGTATTCTTGCCCTGTGTCTAAAAGAAAAACTGATAATATCTCCATTGGCTAAATACATATTCTGATAGATCATAGAACTTACATAGGCATTCAGCTCAACAAAATTGGTTCCCTGAGCAGCAGTTACATTATTAAAGCCGGTTCCCCAGACTTCAATAGGGTGACAGTCTCCGGAGAAACCTGCTGTACAGGCTCCCACCTGTGTAGGATGTGAGGTATACCATGGAGAAGTAACCGTTGATCCGGCATCAAAAGTGGCTCCAAAGCCAAAATTAGCATCATTTTGCACTACTGAAGCGGCTGGAACACCAAATTCAAGACCGGGATTCACGATAACCCGGGTTTGGGCAAAACTTTTTTGGGGAAGAATAAGAAATAAAACAATAATGAATACAGAATATAGCGTATTCAATGAAATAAATGAATTTCGGGAAGAGATTTTCATAATGGTTATAGTATTTTAAGTATAATTATAAATTTTCGCAGGCTTGCAAGGCTACTTTTTTCATAGGATCCTTTCAAATGAATTGTACAGTATTTCAGAAATCATAGGGGTTTGAGCCCGGTTGGAAAAAAGTATTGCTGAAGACACACAGGAAATATGCACTAAAATTTTCCGTATCCCACTGTGTATAATGGTACTTTGCTGTCATTATCATTTTTTTACGGATACAAAATAATAACATAATTGGTTTAAATAAACTATTTCATTATTAATAAATTATGATATAATAATTACATTTATTCTACATTATATTTAAATTTTAAATTAAAAACTACATTTTACAGAATTTCATACTTTTAATTTAACAATAAATTTAAACTATAGATTATCTCAGGTTATATTTTACAGGAACCGATTATGATAGATTATATTGGGTACTTCAAACTATCGTTACATTAGAAATTAGTAGTTAAATTCACATTTCACAGTAAGATTTTATCTGTTGAATGTCAAAAATTACAGTCGAAATTAGTTTTAATTCAAACTAATTTTTAGTATATTTGTTAGTGTAAGTAACACCTGATATTTTCAGGTATACGACTTATGACCTGATTATTTCATCATTATAGTATGCCTGCAAAAGAAAACGATATATCAGAATTAGCCTTTGAATTAGGATTGGCAATGGGGGAAATGAAAAGCCGTTTGCGGCAAAAAATCCAGGCCCGCATTAATGAATATGATCCGGATCTTTCTTTTGAACTGATAGAAATACTCGGTCTTCTTTGGCGAAATAACGGAATAAACCAACAGGAAATAAGCAATACAATAAGTAAAGACAAATCCAGCATTACGTACCTGATCAACAGCCTGGTAAAAAAAGGATTGGTTGAGCGGCTGGAAAATAAAAATGACAGAAGGCATAAACAGGTTTTCCTGAGTGTAAAAGGAAGAGAAATTGTAGAAACTGTTTATCCCTGGGCATTAGAACTCTATAAAAAAGCAGCGGATGGCATGACCGAAGATGAAATAAGAAAAGCGCTTTTATTAGTAAAAAAAATGACCACCAATCTTGAATAATCGTGTTATACATTAATTAATATGAGAACAATACTTGTACCGGTTGATTTTACATCAACAACAGAAAATGCTGTAAGACTTGCTGCTGAATGGGCAAAGCAATTTGAATATACCCATATTATTCTTTTAAAAACGTCCAAGGAATCCGAATTTGATTATCTGCATATCGCAGAAGGGCACGCATTTGTTAACGAAGAAAATGTCAACAGCTTATTGGAAAAAACCTCATCGCTGTTGAATACACTAAGCAATATCATCCTTGAAAAGTCACCGGACCTGAAAGTTTCAACTGCAGTAAGTGAATGGACTCTTACCAAAAGCATCCATGATCTGCTAAAGGATCATCCGTCAGTAGAGCTGATCGTTTTAGGAAGTGACGACCAGTCTTCTTCAAGTGACAGTTTTGTTTCGGAAAATATCATCAGCATCGCCAGAACCAGCCCGGTTAAAACTTTAATTGTTCCTAATGGATACCGTTATAGCACAGTCAAAAACATACTTATTCCCTGCGATGTAAACGGGATCAAAAAATTAGATAGGCTTTTCCATCATAAATCTGTTATTCAGCAGCAGGATGTTCACCTTATGTTCTTAAATATCCACACTACAGAAAAAAATGAAGGTAATGAGGATAAAAAGAAAGAGCTGCAGGAATATATTCATGAATATTTAACTGAAATCCCAAGCAGCATTCATTATTCCCATGATGAAAATATTATCAACGGAATTCTGAACTTCGCCTCGCTAAATGATACGGATTTGATTATTGCTCTGCCGGGAAGACACAGCTTCCTGTATTATATGGCAAGCAGAAGTATTTCTGAAGGAATTTATCAAAATGTTAACCAGCCTGTTTTGATATTAAAATAGTGATCTGTTATTAAATTAAATCAGATCATTCCGTTAATCTGTTAAACCACTTTATATATGCTGTTACTGCATTCTGAATAAAATCTTTTTCCGAATTGTCATTAAAATCACCCTGATCATTAAAAAGCTTGGATGTATTTGGAATATATACTTCCGGCTGCTGCATAGCCGGCATATTAAGAAAAACAAGACATTGACGTAAATGGTGATTGGCTCCAAATGCGGAAAGATTCCCTGGCGAATTGCTGAATACTGCTGCCGGTTTATTATTCCATACACTTTTTCCGGCAGGCCTTGAACCAATATCAATTGCATTCTTCAGTACTGCAGGAATGGATCTGTTATGCTCAGGCGTGATAAAAATAATACCTTCCATTTCCTTTATTTTTTTTCTAAACTCAATATAAGACTCTGGTACCTGATTGTGGTCATCAAAATCCTGATTGTAAACCGTCAGATCATCCAATGCAATTATTTCAAATGTAAAACCTTCTGGCTGCATTTGAAGAATCGCTTTTGCTATTTTTTTAGAAAATGACTCTTTTCGCAGACTTCCTGCTATGATTCCAATTTTATTTTCCATATTATTTCATATTTATTTAAAATTATTTCAAGAATTACGCCAATACAAGATTATATTTCTGATTAATCATTCTTCCTATTAAGAATATTATTCACATTCATCTTCAAATTCTATTAAAACTGGATGTAGATATTTCAACACCTACTTATGTTATTATATCATTCAGTGAAGCGTTAATTTTCCTATCTTTAACATTACCGACAAAACAAAATGTTGCCGGTACAAGAGCCATGTCGAAAAAAACAAAAGATTCAACGATCATAACTTTTTTTAAAAAATTAGGGCCAGGCTTAATAACCGGTGCCAGTGATGATGATCCGTCCGGTATTGCCACTTATTCTCAGGCAGGGGCACAATTTGGACTTTCCACTTTATGGACTGCCCTGCTCACTTTTCCACTGATGGCAGCTATACAAGGTATGTGTGCCAGGATAGGGCTGGTAACGGCACAGGGACTCACTGTAACGCTTAAGCAACATTATTCGAAACCTATTCTTTATGGGATGCTTCTTTTCAGTTTTCCGGCCATCACTTTAAATATAGGTGCTGATATCCAGGGTATGGGCGCAGTGGCCCATATGATCTATCCCAGGGTACCGGTAGCTGTGTTCTGCATTATCATAACTGCTTTGCTGCTTTTTATTATTATCAGGTTTTCTTATCAGAAAATTGCGATGATTTTAAAATGGCTGTGTCTGAGCCTGCTGCTTTATATCATCGTACCGTTTATGGTGGGTCAGGATTGGCTGATGGTAGCGAAAAAAACCTTTATACCGACTATGAAGTTTGATAAGGAATTCCTATCCATTATCGTTGCTATTCTGGGAACCACCATTTCGCCGTATTTATTTTTCTGGCAGACTACAATGGAAGCAGAAGATCAGGCGCATAAAGGAGTGGTATTGGTTGATAAAAAGATTTTAAGTGAAATGAAAACAGATGTAAACCTGGGGATGCTGCTGTCTAATCTGGTAATGTTTTTTATGATTCTTACGACGGGTACTGTTCTTTTTAACGGCGGAATACACCAGATAGATACTGTAGACCAGGCAGCGAAAGCACTGGAACCATTAGCCGGAAAACTTACTTATTTCATTTTTGCTACGGGTGTTTTGGGAACTGGTTTGCTTGCCATTCCTGTTTTGGCTGGATCACAATCTTATATGCTCGCAGAAACGTTTGGATGGGATGCCGGGCTTGATAAGAAATTTGCTCAGGCTAAACCATTTTACGGCTCTATCATCGTTTCACTGCTGGTAGGACTGTCTCTTGACTTTTTTGAAGTCAGCCCGATCAAAGCATTGCTATATACTGCAATTGTATATGGATTAACGGCTCCGGTAATGATTGCAGTTATCATGCATATCGGTAACAACAAAAAAATTATGAAAGAGCATACCAACTCAAAGCTATCTAATATTCTAGGCGCAATTACTCTGGTTATCATGACTGCAGCTGCAGTGGGTCTGATTTATTTTATGGTGTAAAGTATGACCCAAAACTCAGATTTGCGACATTGGATCCGGTTATATGATCAAATATATTTTTCAACCCTATTTCCTGATAGAGTGAAAAAAAATTATGGTGATTAAAGTGTTAAAAAAAGAATAAATTATCGTTCAATATTATTTTTTTTTGAATATTTAATTGGCATAAACGGCCTTATTTTGATAGACATTGATGCCTGAAATTTTATTATCGGGGATATTATAGATGATCTCCACTGAAAAACAGGAAACGGTATACAGCACATATTTAAGGTTGCGAATAATGGTTTCATTCACCCTATCGCCCTGATTGATAACAAGATCACATTGTGCCTGATTCGGTAGATTTTTGAAATCGTAATAAGAAATATTCATAGTTGTGATGTTAAGGGTTAGTTTTTGTTTCTGCTGAAACCTATACAATTTCTTTACCAATTTAAAGTTGAATATTTTATTTTGATGTTTTTCAGCTTCTCCATAAATTTGTGCAAATTAAATTTCATGAACTATACACTTGAACTCAACACCCAGAACCCTGACTCAAACATTGTTTTTAATACAATCATGTTTGATTCGTTCAAGGTGAATATAGTTGAAAGATACATTGGACGTATAAATTCCAGTCAAAATTTGCGTGATGTTCTGTTTAAAGTACGAACATTGGATGATCAGATCATTAATAGAAGGGACGGTAATGTAAGAGTAAAGATTAAAGGTGATCATTTTGAAACCTATCAGGAATTATCAAGGATACTCAATTCTTATGATTATAAAAATAAACTCATCAACAGAAAAGATGCGGAGCAGGATTATATTCATTTTATTTTGAGCTTAGTGATTTCCAATTACCAGCTTTAATTACTATATCAGCGCCCTGAAAATGATGAAACGGAACTGAACGCTTTCTTTGTCGGGAAAGAATTCGGATTTCGGCACAGGCATTACGTTTGATAATGCTTTATTTCGAAGTGAATGATGCTTTTAGTTATATGCTATGAACTACTAACAAGGTTTAACCTCTGATGCTGTAAAGTATCAGAGGTTTTCTATTCCCCAAGTTTTCTGGAATTTCTGCAATAAAAAGCCCATACATCCTGTACGGGCTAAGTTTCTAAAATATTATTATTCTTTTCTTTGAAGTTCAAACTAAAGATTTCATGGTCACTTCTCCTGAAATCCTTTGATTAATTGCCACCCGTCCAATGCACCAAATCGTAAGGATAATAAGGATTGTCTTTAAAGCTGCTGTCATCAAGACCCATTACCTTTACTAAAGCCGCTAATTCCCATGCCCAATATCCGGAATAGAACTCTGTTTTATGGCTTTCATAAGCTGTCTGAAGGTTTTCTCTGGTATAGAAATGGTTTTCTAAAGTATCTTTTACAATCGCTTCCGCTTCCTGCTTTGAGGTTGATTTTAATATTGCTGATAATTTCTGAATATATATTTCACCGGGAAACTGCAACGTATCTGATATAGGATGTGGATGATATTTTAAATGCACCAAACCGTCTAAAACAAAATCTTCATAGCCTTCTTCCACATAGCGCTCTGATATTTTTTTAAACTCTTCCCGGTCAATATTTAATAAAATCCCTATGGCTAATATTTTTGAACTGTGCGTATATAAGCCATTTAAGAGAGTTTGCTTATTAATAGCAAGGAGATAAAATTTTAAATTTGTTAAATAAAAATTTTGCCAATTTTCATTGATTGACTCCCCCATCGAATACCAGTAAGATATATAGGTGTATATATCTGAAGAAATATTATTGCCGAAATTTTTCAATGCGACCAAATTGTTTTCCTGAATATACTGGTCTCTTAATTTGTATGCAACGCTTTCCCTATTCTTAATAATTTTATTTAATGTTTTATAAAAAAATATGCTGTCCTTATTTCCATCTCTGCTTTTTAATCTTTTTACCTCATCAGGAACCTCTTCTTCCCTATTTTCCTTTTCTGATTGCGGCTGTTTTTTTGAACCAAATAAATTATTAAATATTCCCATGATATTATATTTTTTTCTAATATAAAGTTTTTAATTAAAATAAAAAATCCATTACCTTCGCGCCAACGCCACTGCCTATTACTCCTCCAATAATTCCTCCTACTACACCACCAACAATAACGCCTACCGGACCACCGACAACTCCTATGGCTGCTCCCAATTCTGCTCCGGCCCAGGCTCCCGCTGCTCCCCCTATGGCAGAACCTGTTGCCTGCTGGGTTTTATTTCCAAATTCTCCTTCTTCTGCATATGCGCTTCCTATGCTGTAAGCGTCCATAATGATACCTACAACAATAGCTCCTTTTCCTACCACTTTCCCCACTTTGGCTACGTTATCTGCATTCGCTACTAAAAACTTGTTGGCTGCCGCTATATTTTTCTGACTCTGAATACTTTCAGACACTGAATTAATAAGATTAGATGCCTTACTGTTGCCTGCCACAACATTAGCAGGCGGAAGTTCTATTCTGTTTCCCACATTCCCATTGGCATCTACTTCGTAATGTGTAATGCTTCCTGTATTTCCGTCTACTTTAGTCGCAATTTTAGTTACTCCATCACCACCATTATTCATTTTATTCAATACTCTTATTGCATCTTCAGCAGGCATTGCATTTTCAACTCTGGACATACCGTTTGCGGTTGGCTGGGTAAGATACGGATCAGACATTTGTGTTGGCAGCCCGGTTGCAGGATTTGCAGGATTCATTCGGGGAGGTATATTTCCCGCATTGTTGGCCATAGACGTTTTCACTTCGCCTAAAATATCGATATTGGCTTTGGGGTCATAAGCAGGCAAATCTAATCCCTGATGTCCATTTCCTAAGACTGATGGTATCTGCTGAGTGGGGGGCATTTTATATCCTAACCGTTTTAAATCTTGAGCCACTGCAATTTCGCCCCAGTTTCCCAGCTGTGTCGTATTGGTCAAACCACTCGTAGGATTTGCCCGGAGATCGGCCGCAAAAGTTCCAAATGTATTTCCGAGACTTGAATATCCGTTAAATAATCCATATCCCGCTCCTGCTAATGAATTCCCGATTAAAGCACTGGCAGGCACGTTGAAATCTATTTTTATTTTTCCTGTTTGTTTACACAGTAAATGAGCATCTTCAAATACAAGCTTAAAACCATTCACTTTTACTCCCTCATTACATTTATCCCAATAAATGGGGTTATAAGTACAAGGACCACCAGTGATTGAACAAGTGCCGAAAGGTTTTATATTTTCACCGGGTATGGTGTCTGCTTCGCTTACCAGTTTCTCACCATATATACTGCTATTGTTGTCGTGTGTTACAGCAATTTGAGTAGGGATTTGCCCTTTGTCACAACTTAACCATGCATTATTGGGTATGTATTTTTTTGCCATGATAATTATTGTCTAAAACGTTCATCATTACTACGCTTTTTAGTCTTTAAGAAAATTATCCTGTGAGTAAATCAAAAAGTCATTTTCCTTTAACCCACAGTGATTTCCTCGTTCGTATATTGGCCTAATTCCTTTTTTTCTTCTTCAGAAAGTCTTTTAATCTGATGCGCTGAACTGATGGAATACCAATGAGAAACTGCAGTTTGTAAAAACATTTCTGCTTCGTTGAGCCAGCCGTCTTCCGCAAATTCATAGCGCTCTTCCATATCTACTTCAAGGCTTGCATCAATATTATACACATTTGTAAGGTCTTTTAACATCCGTGCAAACGTTTTTCTGTCAAACCTTTCCTTATCCAGAACGGCTGTATTCTTTATGACCACCGGAGATCCGTTCTCTGTTTCTTTCTCAGTTACAGAGTGTATGTTGAGAGGCAGATCTACTTTCCCAAAATATTGTGTAAGATTCAGGGGCTTATCTTCTTCCGTTGGATGTATTCTGTACCAATCCTGGAAAAAGAAACGCCAGGTACTGTATCCTACAAATGTTTTTAAAAACTGTTCTTTATTTCCCAATAATTTCGATGTTTCTTCCGCCATCACCTGCAGTACCTCTTTATAATCCATATATTTAGGACTGATTTCATCCAGAAACCCTCCTTCCCATTTCTGAGATAACTTTTCAAAATGATCTATATCTTTACAATTTCCATTGAGATCGGTGATGATCACCAAATCAGACTGTAATTCTTCCATATCGGCAGACCAGGTATGGATCATTGCAGAGCCTTCCATTACCTGATGATGAAGTTTGTATCTGAATACTAAAGTAGATTCCGTTGTTTCTATTAAAGATAATTCTACTAATTTTTTCTGAACAAATTCAGACAGTTTACTGCCAACAGCAGTTCTGTTTACACTGGTTATAAAAAAAAGCTGAGACTTTCCTTTTTCTGGGATACGAATCTGATTCATACGATTTAAGATTGATTAATTTCTACTTCACCTCCGGTTACAAATGTTGTCGTTCCGCCTCCTATTTTAGTATCTGTTGAGCCACTGAACGAAGCATCAGCAGACGTACTTTTGATCGTTACAGGTCCTGCGGT
>Ga0153980_1000703_pt1 | contig 14719 bp, 13 predicted proteins | sample TSGA064MetaG_FD_104722 | JGI IMG/M metagenome (GOLD analysis project Ga0153980, IMG submission 104722) | Attine ant fungus gardens microbial communities from Georgia, USA - TSGA064 MetaG | ecosystem: Host-associated > Fungi > Mycelium > Unclassified | place: USA: Georgia, Magnolia Springs State... | reverse complement strand
TATTTTTACTGTACATGGTTGGTGCTTCACAGAAGGGGTTAGTAATTCTAGGAAAGTAATAGGGATTTTCATTGAAAAAATCTTAGCTACTGTAACAGATAAAATTATTTGCGTCTCGATGTATGATAAAGACTTAGCACTTAAATATAAAGTTGCACACATTTCAAAAATAGAAGTGGTATATAATGGCGTTAAAAGAGTAGAGACGATAAATAAAAATTTATTACATAAAGATGAAAGTGGATTGAAGGTAATAATGGTTGCAAGATTTTCACTACCAAAAGATCAAGAAACTGTTCTGAAAACCCTACCATATCTACATGAAGATATCACGTTTTATTTTGTAGGTGATGGACCAACTTTTTCAAAAATAAAGCATCTTGCAGAACAAATAGATGTTAATAATAGAGTTCATTTTCTAGGGCAGCGGGATGATGTGCATAGTTTGTTAGGAGCGTGTGATATTTTTATTTTAAGTTCTAGATATGAAGCATTACCCATCAGTATTATTGAGGCAATGAGTGTAGGGCTGCCTATTATAGGCTCAGATGTTGGCGGTATAAGTGAATTAATTATAAATGAACAAAATGGATATTTGTTTCAAGCAGGTGATTGCATTGATTTAGCAAAAAAAATAAAACGACTTAAGGATATTAGTTTAAGAGAAAAAATGAGCATAGCGAGTAAAAACTACTTTGAACAAAGATTTACTTTAGATAATTGTATTGAAAGTACCTATCTTATCTATAAAAATGTTTCCATTTTGGATTGATTATCGTGATCGTGTAGATAAAAGCAGGAAATTAAATTTAAATATTACATGTAAATTTTAGCTATTTATTATTGAAATAAGGTGAAATAGGTGAAGAAGGTATTAATAACGGGAGGGGCAGGGTTTATAGGTGGTAATTTTGTACACTATATTTTAAAAAAATATCCAGATTATAAGATTGTTAATTTGGATGCATTAACCTATGCCGGTAATTTAGCAACATGTCAACCCATTCAGAAACACACTAATTATAAATTTGTTAAATGTGATATTACTAATCGTAAATCTATCTTTGAGCTATTTGAACAAGAAAAGTTTGATGCAGTTGTTAATTTAGCAGCAGAATCACATGTGGATCGCTCTATAAAAAATCCTGGAATCTTTATTAAAACTAACGTTTTAGGAACACAAATATTAATGGATGCCTCAATTAAATTTAATGTCAGACGGTATCACCAAGTATCTACAGATGAGGTTTACGGAAGCTTACCCCTAGAATGTCCTGATCTATCTTTTACAGAGGAAGCCACATTGAATCCATCGAGTCCTTATTCGGCATCAAAAGCTTCCGCGGATTTATTAGCTTTATCGTACTATAAAACATATAATCTACCGCTTACTATTTCGCGTTGTTCAAATAACTATGGTCCATATCAGCTTCCAGAAAAGCTAATACCTTTAATAGTTTCTAAAGCATTAAAAGATGAACATTTACCTATATATGGAAAAGGGAATAATATCCGAGATTGGTTACATGTATGGGATCATTGTGTTGCAATTGATTTAATACTACATAAGGGTCGAATAGGTGAGATCTATAATGTTAGTGGACAAAATCAACGGACAAACTTAGAGGTTGTCCGAACAATTCTGAACAACTTAAAAAAACCTGAGTCTTTAATCACATATGTTAAAGATCGCCCGGGTCATGATTTACGCTATGCTATTAATTCTAGAAAGTTACAAGAAGGATTGAGATGGAAACCAACTTATAATTTTGATTTAGGCATTAAACACACCATACAGTGGTATCTAAAAAATAAGGAATGGTGGCAAACTTAATAAAGAAAGATTGGATTAGTTAGAGAGAGTACAAACATACAAAGAAATGTACTATTATCTTATATTTAATTTGAATGAAAGGTTGTGAAATTTTATGGCTGTTTTAGTTACAGGTGGAACGGGGTATATTGGGAGCCATACCGTTATTCAACTCGTTGAAGCGGGTAATGAAGTTGTGATTGTTGATAATTTATCAAATAGCAATAAAATTGTTTTGGATCGCATCGAGGACATAACAGGGGTTAGAGTTACATTTTACGAAAAAGACCTAATAGCTTTAAAAGATATTGAAATTATTTTTAAAGAAAATAAAATTAATTCTGTTATCCATTTTGCAGCCTTAAAAGCAGTCGGAGAATCAGTCGCAAAACCTTTAGAGTACTACAGCAACAATTTAATCGGAACTTTGAATTTATTACAAGCTATGAAAAAATACCAAGTTAATAAATTAGTTTTTAGTTCGTCGGCAACGGTATATGGAAATCCAGAAAGTTGTCCAATAAAAGAAAGTTTCCCATTGTCCACTACCAATCCATACGGTGCAACAAAATTAATGATAGAAAATATACTAAAAGATATTTGTCAGGCAGATCCAAGTTTCAATGTAGCCATTTTAAGATATTTTAACCCAGTAGGGGCACATCCTAGTGGAAGAATAGGAGAAGAACCTAATGGAACCCCAAACAATCTTATGCCTTATATTACAAAAGTGGCCATTGGTAAGTTAAGACAACTCAATGTTTTTGGAAATGACTATGATACTCACGATGGAACTGGAGTTAGGGACTATATCCATGTTTTAGATTTGTCATCAGGACATTTAAAAGCCTTACAAAAGCTTGATACCCTTTGTGGATTGGTCATCTATAACTTAGGAACTGGAGTTGGCTATAGTGTGCTTGATTTAGTTAAGACTTTTTCAGAAGTCAGTGATAGAGATATCCCATATAAAATTGTTGAACGCCGAACTGGTGATATAGGGATGTGTTTCGCCGATCCATCAAAAGCGCAAGCAGAATTAAATTGGCACGCTCAATACGGAATAAAAGAAATGTGTCTGGACTCATGGCGATGGCAAAAGAATAATCCTAATGGATATGAAAAGCATAGTAGGTAGAGCGGATTAGTAGCGAAATTTAGTCTATAGGCCAATTATTTAATTCCATTAAATAGGGCTAGTAGTTAGTGTTTCCCTAATTGAATATTTATATTCATATATAAAAATTATGCTCTTATTAAACAACTGTATTTTTATTAGTAAAGTAGTCAGATGGTAAACAAAATTTATTATGGTAAGCGTGATAACGAGTAAAAACTAACCAAAAACGTCTTTTTACTGGATAAATATTCGGGTAGTCAGTATAAAAACAATGGTAGTTACCGCAGATAATCAAGCCCAGATATTTCAAAAAAATTAAAGTCTTGAAAAAGATAATCTAATCCCAATAGCGATACTTTTACGAAGTAAATTTTACTTTTCAAATAAAATAACAACCTTAATTTCATTGCAAAACTCATAGAGAAAATCCTATTTTTAGGTGTAATCTCTATGAGTTTTATTTATACTAATACAGTACAAGTTAAGAGTCACATTATTATCTAAATATTAACTTTTGAGAAAAAGATAGAGTTTAGTTAAAAAGACTATACTAGTAGATAAAAGTCGTATATTAGGTCATTATGTATAGAAATGCTTTTTATCAACTTAAGAATCTGCTAAAATATAAATGATATGTACTTAAAAAGGAGAAAAATTATTTATGGTTGATTTACATTGTCATCTTATACCTGGTGTGGACGATGGTCCGACTACTGAAGCAGAAAGCTTAGAAATGATGAAGGTAGCAATTCAAGAAGGAATTACGGTCATTGCTGCAACTCCTCATCACCTGAATGGAAAATATATAAATAATCGCGAGGATATATTAAAAGCTGTAGAGCAATTAAATGGTTTGGTAAAAAGCCATCAATTACCTCTTAAAATTGTTCCAGGACAAGAAATACGTATCAATGGACAATTTGAAGAAGATTATGATAACGAGAAAATCGTAACTGTTGGCGGTAATACTCAATATGTTTTAGTTGAACTTCCCAGTAATCACGTGCCTCGATATGCAACACGTTTATTTTATGATATACAATTAAAAAACTTAAGACCCATTATCGTTCATCCAGAGCGAAATTCCGAGATTATTAAGAATCCAGAAAAATTAATGCAATTTATTGAAAAGGGAGCTCTCGTTCAAGTGACAGCTGCTAGTATTACAGGTTGTTTCGGTAAGAAAATTCAAAAATTTAGTTTTAAACTCATTGAAGCAAATGCTGTTCAAATTATTGCGAGTGATGCTCATAATATAACGAGTCGAGGTTTTCAAATGAAAGGAGCCACGCAACTATTAAAGAAAAAATATGGCTCTGACTATGTGGAATCGTTATTAACAAATGCACAACATATTTTAGCTAATAAAGTTGTGGTTCCTTCTCTACCAGAGTCAATGGAACGTAAAAAATTATGGGGTATCTTGCCTATTTACTTTTAGGGTTTTAGCTTTAATAGAGCTTAATTACAAAAGTTTTAGGTGTTAGGCAAAAGTAGATGCAGTAGACTTTGGGTAATATAGCTAAGTGTCACGGCTCTTTAGCCTAGGCATTTCTGACGTTAACAGCTGAGCTTAATATTGTTTAGTTAATAGCAGGATTAAGGATTAAAAGATTGGGTATTTATAAATGTGTACATAATATTATAACTATGTCTCTTTTTGTATTAATAAGTCTAAACTCTCCCTTACAAGATATATATTTATGATTTGACGAACTGGTTAAGAAAACCAGTTTTTATATTTTCTTTATAAACATTTAAGAAAAAATTAACATTTAATTAACTTAAAAAATGGTACAATTAGTTAGTATAGAATTCGACATAATTTGAGTCTAAGTTTAAAATAGGACTTATCTTGAAATAGATTTAAGAGGTGATGTTGCAAAAAAGTATAATAAATTATGCTACCATATATGTCTTGTTTTAGTAAAATATAACTAATTTACTTATATATTTATAAAAAAGGTAGTGAAAATTGATGGAAAATGTTATAATATGGGTTGTTATTTGAAGCTTAATATGTTTATGACAGTGGGATGACAGTAAGAAAGGGAGATTTTATGTTTTTAGGTAAAATAAATAGTTTTTTTATGAATTGTATTTATGGGATATTTGGTTTGCTGTTTCTATTAATATTATGTATTCTGATTTTTATTGATAAGAGTGTTGAGTATTATCATTCAAATGCAGTCGAGATGACTAATCTTAGCCTATTGGTTGGGGTTATTGTTTTTATAGCGTCATATATTTTTTATGTGTCTCGCTTTCAGTTTAAAGATCGGTTTCAAATAAAGAAAGTGTTCCTAATATTATCAGCTGTGCTATTTATCTTGCAGTTGTTTCTCGTTTTAAATATTGCGTTTAGAGCAGGGTGGGATGTTGGAGTTATTAATAGGAATTCTAATATTTTGGTAGCAGATCTAGATTTGAATTTTAGTATGAACTATTTTCAACGGTATTCTAATAATGTGTTTATGCTATTTATCTATACGATCTTTAAGAGAATGGGGTTGTTTTTATCTCTACCTGGATTTGGGTTATTAATCCTTATGGGTATCTTATTAACCAATATAACGGTTTTACTAACCAGCTTAATAGCTTATAGATTAACAGATAATAAACAAATAACCATGCTTACTTATGTGATAGCTGCTTTATTATTTGGGTTATCACCTTGGATTACCGTTCCTTATTCGGATGTTTATTCGGTTTTATTTCCAGTCTTAACGCTATTTGTTTATGTTTATTTAAAAGATAGTAGGCATTCTGACTTGAGGTGGTTTTTAGTTTTTTTAATCCCTATCCTGGGCTATTTGATTAAACCACAAAATGTGATCATCTTAATTGCGATTATAATTACTGAATTACTTAATCTAAAAAAATATAAGATAAGCGTTAGAAATATAGCAGTCCTATTATTGATCGTCGGCGTATCTTTTGGTAGTATGCAATCTTTAAAGCTGGTATCCATTAGATCTACAGGGGTCTATCCAAATGATGAACTCCGCTATCCGATGATTCATTGGGCAATGATGGGTTTAAACGAGCGTACCAATGGGGTGTTTGCCCGTGAAGATCCTGAATTTACTTCTAGCTTTCCTGGAATAGAAGCAAAGAAAGAGCAAAATATGCTAGAAATAAAGCATCGTTTGTCTAAGATGGGAAAAACAGGTTTTATGAAGCATATGACGAGGAAAACACTGACAAACTATAACGATGGAACCTTTGCTTGGGGAAAAGAAGGTAATTTTTATGCTCATCTTTTTCGCGAGCCTATACCTGTAGTTTCTAGTTTTATGAGAAGCCTTTATTATAATGAAGGAAGTTTACATCGCTATTTTGCCACTTTCCAGCAATGGATTTGGATGATGGTCCTAGTGCTAGGTTTTATATCATGTTTGATAAAATCGAAGCTAGTGGATAAAAAAGTGGAATTAAACGTCTTATTATCCATTATCGGGGTGACCTTGTTTTCTACCATATTTGAGGCTCGAGCCAGGTATTTGTTTTTGTATGCTCCCTTTTATGTTCTCTGTGCCATGATCGGTTTATATAAATTACAACATAAAATTAACAGACGGTTTTTTAATAAAGGAGGATTCTAATGAAGTCAATTTTGTATTTAGTCGTTCCCTGCTATAATGAAGAGGAGGTTATTCATGAAACAAGTCATCAGTTGCGTTTAAAAATGAATTCACTGATCGAAAAGGGGGCAATCAGTGAAAAGAGCAAAGTTATGTTTGTAAATGATGGGTCTAAAGATAGGACGTGGGAGCTCATTGAAGAGCTCCACGAAAATGATCCCCTTTTTTCTGGGATCAATTTAGCTAATAATAGTGGGCATCAAAATGCGCTTTTAAGTGGGCTAATGATTGCCAAAGACCACGCAGATATGGTGGTATCATTGGATGCAGATTTACAAGATGATGTAAATGTCATTGATCAGTTTGTGGATAAATACCATGAAGGATATGATATTGTGTATGGGGTCAGAAGCAGTCGTGAATCTGATTCTTGGTTTAAAAGAAATACAGCGCAAGCTTTTTATAAATTTCAGAGTTTGATGGGAATCAATTCCGTATATAATCATGCTGACTATCGGCTAATGAGCAAACGAGCTTTAGAAGGGTTAGCCCAGTTTAAAGAAGTCAATTTATTTTTAAGAGGAATGATTCCGTTAATCGGGTTTGAATCCACTACAGTGGAATATACTAGAAATGAACGCTTTGCAGGAGTTAGCAAGTATCCTTTGCGGAAAATGCTGGCTTTTGCGTGGAACGGGATTACCTCTTTTAGTATTAAGCCCATTCGTTTTCTAACAGGAATTGGGTTTTGTATCTTCTTTGTCAGCTTGTTGATTATTAGTTATTCTCTTGTTAGAAAAGCTTTAGGATATACAGTGACAGGATGGACCTTTTTATCTTGTTCTATGTGGCTACTTGGAGGAGTTCAACTACTTGGTCTTGGTATTGTGGGTGAATATATGGGCAAAGTTTATAATGAGGTTAAAGCAAGACCCCGTTATATCATAGAGGAAGTTTTAAATGAAGAAGATCATTAGTTTTTTTTTCAATAAAGAGTTTATTTTATTTGTGATCATTGGGATTATTAACACCTTTAATGGCACTGTCTTCTCCTATATTTACTCAACATTTTTTAACGAAAATATTGCGTTTATATTTGGCTATCTATCAGGTTTAGTGATTGCTTATTTTCTAAATAGTATTTTTACCTTTAAAGCGGCTGTTGCCTTAAACAAATTTATTAAGTTTGCCATCGCCTACATTCCTAATTTTATCATCCAGAATGTGATCGTCATTATTACTTTTAATATCTTGGGATGGCATAAATTAGTGGCTTATCTGGCAGCCGCAGCTATAAGTGTGCCCATTACGTTTGTTATTTTAAAACTCTTTACTTTTAAAAAAGAAACAAACAATTAACAAACAGTTAGTTGTTGATTTACTGAAAATGAGTTAAAATAGCAGAAATATCCAACTGTAAGTAGCTGTTAAGCTGATGAACATGGTTCATTATAATAAAAAAGACTATAAGAGAGCTGGAAGTAAAGTTTTATGCACTAGACTGGATCCACGATGCCCAACTATAATATGCGGTTATGGCGGCTAAATATAAAGAGAAGAAGATTTTTTATCAACATGAAATTCAAACTATTTATGTAAAATCAGCCGGTTATCAAAAAGTTTTTGAAACCATTGAAAGACTGCACAGCGAGTGTTATTTTTGCGATAGACAGGAGCCAAGGTTCTTAATTATGCATCCGTTGAGGTTGAGGAGCTTGGGGCACTTCCTGAAATTGAAAAAAATACAAACTTTGACAAGCTTTCTGAAAACTTTATTTATCTCTTTATTCAACCAAAACTGATGTAAAAAGTTGGAGGCAGTCCTTTCACTGATTTAGCCTCATATTAAAAAAAGCCAAGTTCATAAATAAGAGGAGGTAATAATTATGTTAGATCTCATCATGATTATTTTATTCCTATTAGGATTTATTATAGGAAAGAGGCGAGGACTTATTAAACAACTAATGCGTTTTATTAGTTCATTTGCAGCCCTGATTATCACTTACTTATTTTCCAGTTCAGTGAGTGATATCATCAGGACAGTCATCCCATTTCCCAATCTTAATCTCTTTTTAAAAAATTTAGTTGAAGATACTTATTATTATATCATCACTTTCATATTACTTTTTATCGTGGTTAAAGTTATTGTGTCACTACTAGGGTCAGTGTTGAGTTCCATAGTTCAAGTTCCTATTCTCAAACAATTTAATGCTATTGCAGGTGGGGTATTCGGTTTTGTTGAGGTCTATATTATCCTGTTTGTCATTTTGTTTATTGCCAGTTACATCCCTGCTAATGTGGTCACCTCTCATCTCGATAGCTCGTTTCTAGCTAATCTGATGCTGAATTATACACCTTTTATTCAAATTTAATCTTTTAATTAATCGACAAGTCATTAATTCTTATCAGGATTGATGACTCTTTTTATTTGCTTAGTCTGGCGAAAATGGACGATTAAAATACCGGGAGCAAGATTTAATATAGGTAAAGAAGTTCCAGAGTATAGTCTTATGCTTGAATTTGGTATTTGAAAGATTAACGTTTATCTATGCTTAGGCTACCTATCAACTCATGTACCAAGAGGTGATGTTAATAGACTAAATTTTAATCTACAGCTACTTTTTCAGCCAACACTTCAGCGGAAATCATCTTAACAGCTAGCTAAGTAGCCGATAAAAAGACTTTTTTAAAAGAAATGCTAAACTTATTAAACCTTCCTACTCTCCAATATAATAAGGGAAAGTGGTTGAATTAAGAACATTCAGAGAAGATGTTTATAAGTGTCGAAGAAACAGATTCTAAAGGTGAATAAAAAAATTTTAATTTGGACTTGACTACAAGAGGGGGACGTGATATTCTTTTATTGTAAGCGGATACTCAAATAAAATATTTTAAAGGATAGTGAACGCTAGTATTAAATTTAATACTAAATAAAAGCGTGCTAAACCTATTAATAATAGATGCCTTTTTAAGGTCTTTATTGTTGATAGGTTTTTTGTTTTTTAGCAGAGGTGGTGACAACTGTGAAAGTAAAAAAAATACTTAATAATAACGTGATAGTCACTCAAAATGAGCAAAATAAGGAAATGATTGTCATGGGAAAAGGACTCGCTTTTGGCTTAAAGCAAGGCGATGAGATTGATGAAAAACGAATCGATAAAATTTTTTCTTTGGGTAACAGCAACGAGATATCGAGATTTAAACAGTTACTAGCCGAGGTACCGGAGGAATACTTAGAAATGGCTGAAAGAATCATTGACTACGCTAAAGAACGGCTAGGAAAAAAGCTTCACAATTCTATTTATATTACGCTAACGGATCATATTAATACGATGATTGAACGAGCTAAAGTTCATGCTTATCTTAAAAATACGATGCTGTGGGATATTAAACATCTGTATTGTGATGAGTTTGCTGTGGCGCAAGCTGTGGTGGCAAAAATAAATCAGCAAATAGGAACTTGTTACGATGATAATGAAGCAGCCAGCATTGCCCTTCACTTTGTAAATGCTCAAACCGAGCTAGATTTTTCGTCGACCCTGAATATAACTAAAGTTATTTCTGAAATCTTAAATATTGTGAAATACCATTTTCGCATTGCTTATAATGAAGATTCTTTATCTTATTACCGATTTATCGTTCATTTAAGATCTTTTGCTCAAAGGCTATTTTCAGGAACTACTTACGGTGATATCAATGATATTGAACTATTACAACATATTAAGACGAAATACGAAGAAGCATATCGCTGTACTAAATTAGTTGAAAATTATATTTATCAAACGTATCGCTATCATCTGCAATCCGAAGAAAAAATGTATTTAACCATTCATATTGAAAAAGTAGTTAAAGATAGTCAAAAGTTGTAATGAGAATTATTAGTCTCAAGATGAATAAAGGCTTGATCCGGTTGTCTGTACACTGAAAAAAATGTGAAAGGGGTGATCATATTTAAACTGCTTTTAGGGTGGTGACATTAAGTTGGCCAAACCTTCAGTCTTCTAAAATTTTAGAAAATGGAGGAATTAACTATGAGTAAATATGAAGCTTTAGCAACAGAAATTGTGAAAAATGTAGGTGGAAGAGATAACATTATTAGTTTAATGCACTGCGCTACTAGATTGCGCTTTCGCTTAAAAGATGAAAATAAAGCTAATGATGAAGCCATTAAGAAGATGGATGGCGTCGTGACCTTAATAAAAAGTGGGGGTCAATATCAAGTCGTCATTGGCAATCACGTTGCCGATGTCTATGGTGAAATTTGCGAGCTGACAGGAATTAGTCAAACCACATCTCAGGAAGTCCAAGATAAAAAAAAGCGTTCTGTTGGAGCTATTATCCAAGATTATATGTCAGCCATTATGACGCCCACCTTAAGCATACTATGTGCTAGCGGGATGATTAAAGGAGTGTTGTCTATTTTAAATATCTCCGGCATGTTGGCTGACACTCATGCCTTATACCTACTTTTAGAAGCTGCTGGAGATGCTTTGTTTTATTTCTTCCCGGTTTTTTTAGGGTATAATGCCGCAGTGAAATTTAAAATGACGCCATTTTTAGGAGCGGCAATTGGCGCCGCTTTGATTTATCCTGATCTTCAGTATTTAGAAGGCGTCTCTTTATTTGGCATTAACATTAGTGGGATCAGTTATAGCAGTACCGTCATTCCCATCCTTTTAATCACCATGCTGGCAGCTCCTTTAGAGCAATATTTGAAAAAGGTTATTCCTGATGTAATTAAAACATTTTTAGTGCCGATGTTAGTATTGATGATTGCAGTCCCCATTGGGTTTAGTGTCATAGGGCCTGTGGCTAACTTGATTTCTGACGGTTTAAGCATTGGACTCACAGGCCTTTCTAGTATTAGTTTACCATTAACTGGATTTTTACTAGCTGCTTTCTGGCAAATCTTAGTTGTTTTTGGTGTCCATCACGGCTTAGTTATTGTTCTTATAATGGATTTAATGGTTGGTAATCCTAGTTTATTAATGCCAATTCTGGGAATTCCAAGTTTTGCTCAAACCGCAGTGGTCTTTGCGATGTGGCTCAAAACAAAAGATCAAAAATTAAAAAATGTCGCACTTCCCGCTTGGATTTCTGGGATATTTGGGATTACAGAGCCTGCTATTTATGGTGTGACCTTGCCGAGACTTAAATTCTTTATTATTAGTTGTATTGGGGCTGCAATTGGAGGTCTTTATGTGGCAGTGACTCATGTTACAACTTATCAAATGGCTGGTTTAGGTGTCTTTGCTCTTCCAGGTGTGTTGAGTCCTGAAGCTGGATTAGGAGGACTGGTTAATTTTATGGTTGGGATTATTATCGCCATGGTGTTTTCGGGTGTGACCACTTATCTGTTATTTAAAGATGGTGAATCGATTGGAGCAAAGCAAAATGTTAAAAAAAAAGCAGCGAAATAAATAAGGTTAGTTCGCCGCTTTCTGGAATTATAATTCCCTTAGATGAGGTTAAAGACGGTTCCTTTTCTAAGAAAATACTAGGAGAAGGCGTTGCTGTTTATCCAGAAAGTGGAACGGTTCTAGCACCAGCTGATGGAGTTTTAACCACGGTCTTTCCTACGGCTCATGCTCTAGTCCTCACAACTGATACAGGCATTGAAATTTTAATACATCTAGGGTTAAACACCGTGCAATTACAAAGAAAATATTTCTCGCCTCAAGTTAATCAGGGAGCTGTGGTAAAAAAAGGACAAGTCTTATTAAAATTTGATTTAAAAGCCATTGAAGCGGCTGGTTATTCACTGGTCACACCCATTATTATTACTAATACCGCCGACTATACCGATATTGTCGAAACTAATGTGCAGGCGATTACTGCAGGTGAGACACTACTTACGATTATTAAATAAACTTAATTAGAAAAAGGAGCGTAATCAAGATGAAGATGAACCCTCAATTTCCAAACAATTTTTTATGGGGTGGAGCTACTGCTGCCAACCAATGTGAAGGAGCCTGGCGTGAAGGAGGAAAAGGAGTGAGTATTGCCGACTTGATGACTGGCGGTACAAAAGATTCACCGAGACGATTGACTCGAAAAATAGAACCAGGTACTTATTATCCGTCTCATGAAGCTATTGATTTTTATCATCATTATAAAGAGGATATTGCTTTATTTGGCGAAATGGGGTTTAAAGTGTTTCGTTTATCAATTAATTGGACGCGGATTTTTCCTAACGGGGATGATGAGATGCCTAATGAAGCCGGGTTAGCTTTTTATGATCAAGTGTTTGATGAATGTCATAAGCAGGGAATTGAACCGTTGGTAACATTAAGTCATTTTGAACTTCCCTATGGGTTAGTGGAGAAATATAATGGCTTTGCTGATAGAAGATGTATTGATTTCTATGCTAAATACGCGAGGACTGTTTTTCAAAGATACAAAGATAAGGTAAAGTATTGGCTGACTTTTAACGAAATTAATTTTGCAACTTTGCCTATGGGGAGCTTAAATTGCCTCGGTATTTTGGATGACAAAACGACAGATATTCACCATCCTTACGACGATGAACAAAGAAGATATCAGGCGTTACATCACGCTTTTTTAGCTAGCGCTAAAGCGGTTAAACTAGGTCATCAAATTAATCCGGAATTTAAAATTGGTTGTATGATTGCTTATTTAACCACTTATCCGCTCACCTGTAAACCAGAAGATATGTTGCTAGCGCAACAATTTAACAAAAAGATGAATCATTTCTGTGGCGATGTCCAAGTAAAAGGAGAGTATCCTTATTTCATGAAGCAATACTTTAAAAAGCAAGGCATTCACATTGAATTTGCCGAGGGAGATGCGCAATTATTACGAGAAGGAACAGTGGATTATTTTACGTTCTCTTACTACATGACTAATTGTATTACAGCTGATGAAACAGCAACAAAAGGGCAAGGCAATTTATTCGGTGGTGTTAAAAATCCTCATCTAGAAGCTAGTGAATGGGGTTGGCAAATTGACCCTATTGGATTGCGATATACCTTAAATGAAATTTATGATCGCTACCAGATTCCAATTATGATTGTGGAAAACGGGTTAGGCGCTCATGATCAACTCGAGAGTGATGGCAAAATTCATGATCATTACCGCATTGACTATATGAGACAGCACATATTTGAAATGGAAAAAAGCATCCAAGATGGTGTTGATTTAATTGGATATACCCCTTGGGGCTGTATTGATTTGGTCAGTGCCGGCACTGGAGAAATGAAAAAGCGTTACGGATTTATTTATGTGGACAAAGATAATAACGGGAAAGGGAGTTTGCAACGCTTTAAAAAAGATTCCTTTTATTGGTATCAAAAAGTGATTAAAAGCAATGGGGCTGACTTAGATTAGCTATGATTCAATGACTGTCTATTCAAAATAAAAAGATCAAAAACCTTTAGTTTTTCTTATCACACTTTTACCATAACTAGATACCAAGGTGAGTGAGCATCAAAATAGGTTTTTTTAGTCAACCAGTAGGTGCAAACTAGAGTTATTCCCTGAGAAGTTCAAGAATCAGTTTTACATTTATTCGTGGTAGCTTAAAGTTTTAAACCTCTTTAATAGCTAAAATTTTTCTGTTCATAAAAACATCGTTTACACCCTCAATAAAAAGAACGAGTGGTTTTGTTACAATGCTCACTATTATAAACTAACATTCTAATATAAGGAATGGACACTGCCACACTAGAAATTGCTGATTTAATGACAACAAAAAGCCGAAAGATTACCTTTCTTTCGACTTTTTAACATGCAATAAATTAGTATCTCATGAATAGCTTAACCAAACAAGATATCTTTGCTAGTTTACAGGTCTCCAACCACTAAACGCGATATATTGGTACAGAGGAATTGTGCCTTCACGAAGAATAGCACCATCGTTATCAGATCCCATGACACTACTTGTAAGCTTTTCTTTCATAATATTCGCTGTTCCCATTGGCACTGTAATATATCTTATGTGACAGAAGCGGAACGGATCAATTCCAAAAGAGAGATTAGGGTTAATCTCAGTAAACTCGATACTTAATCCATAGTTATTAATAAATGCAAAATCAGATATTTGTCTAATGGATCCAGGAATTTTTACGCTCAGTATGTATGGCCTTGTCTGAAATGCCACTCGTCCTATAGATGTTACAGAATATTCTATGCCATTATTTGACACAGTCGAAGGAATAACTACTTCAAGACTTGATCCAGTGT
>Ga0153980_1000700_pt1 | contig 14744 bp, 17 predicted proteins | sample TSGA064MetaG_FD_104722 | JGI IMG/M metagenome (GOLD analysis project Ga0153980, IMG submission 104722) | Attine ant fungus gardens microbial communities from Georgia, USA - TSGA064 MetaG | ecosystem: Host-associated > Fungi > Mycelium > Unclassified | place: USA: Georgia, Magnolia Springs State... | reverse complement strand
GACGGTTCATGTTTCATACTCCTGTGTGCACCGTGCAGACCTTGCACGATCTTCAGAATACTTCTACACACGCCAGTTATCATATCCTATCATGGTCACAGTTTATTCAATGCTTCAATGCCAAAACATGGACCTTGTTCCCTTCCCCTCATATCGTGATCATGTCGAGATGGCAGGAGGCACTATAATGCCGAGTTATCTGGACGTTGATGATGGGACAAGCTGGTGTCTGTTTTCTCTGGACGTACGAAATATATATGGTTCTCCTTTTGAAATTATATTCGAGCGTGAACAGGCCGGTAAGTAACAAATGATGGGCTTTTTTGATGGCTCATTGATGCTCTTGCATCCAAGATGCTCCTGCGGAATGTACTACGTCTATCATACCCCCTGGGTCAACTTCAAGGTCTGTCGAGGACCTTCTGTAACCACGATTTGATCTGATGATAGCAATAGAGTCCTTTTGCCTCTGAAAAGGATTGAACTCTCGGAAAGAGAAATCTCCGAGCTCATACCTACACTCTCGGGCCGACAATTTGTGGTTACCAAGGACAAACTCTCCGAGGCTGAGTTACAGCTACAGAGAGAGCTGTTCTGGTACCGGGAAGCCCTTTTCAAGAGTGTGCGTGGCCACTGGAAGGAGGTTCGTGGTTCTTTAGCTCTACCACTCTTGCCGTGCAAAGTTCAGAACGGAGACTCAACTGGATTAGGCTGGCGGGACACGAGCAGGAGAAATATCACTACGACAACAACGCCTAACATTGCCGATGTTGGAAGCTCTGCGTTCTGATATAGCACGAGTTGATCTTTCCCTGGCCTCGATCGACGAAAACAAGGATGGAAGAAGAACGAGCGCACAGAAGTGCCCTCTACAGCCTAATGAATTCCTTGAGCTCAGGATAAAGGTCATGAATCTATCCTGTAGGTTGCTTCTTCAGTTTTAGGTTCGCATTTCCACTTACACGGCAACAGCGCGACCTTTACCTCTTTGTTTGTCCCTCGACCTTGAACCAAATGATTGTCTCATTTACGAAGGCATCATCACCGATATACCGATAGGCAGCCTTAAAAAAAGGAGTTCTAGAGATATAATTATTCCCGTCTGCTTCCTCGCGGACGGTCAGTTCGAAATTATGGCACGAGTGAGTCCAGTTGGGCTTCAGTACTCGGACACCAGACCTGCCAAGGCGCAACTTGTTGCTGTAGTCCGTAGTCGATAACAGTCATCACGGACCTCGTTCAGTCACCTCTCTTACGATGTAATGCCTTCTAGAATATACGTAATACATATTATTGACATTTCCAGCAGTTGATAGGGGAGCTCATAAGGAGGGTATCAAACAATGGTTAGTCATATTCCGAACCTGCTTGCGTGAAGGTGGCAGAATATACGAGGATGGTAGTATAAACGAGTCTGCGACATGATTACGGTCATTGTCAATGAGAGTGCTCGAAGACATACCCTCCACCCAAAATTGACATCGCTGATGCCTTGGGGTCAACGACTCCCGAGTGAGCAAGAACGATAGGGAGGGCAAAACCAGTGACCACGGTAAGAGATGTCAGGAAGCGACCCATATCAACCAGACCACCTCCATTCTCACAGGACGAGAATTCATCCGAACCACAATGTGAGAAAAGAGCGTTTGGAAGGGGAGCAAGAACAAATGTAAGTGCTGTTGTACATATTATAATCAGATATAAATGCCCTGGAAGGTTAACACATACCAACGAGGAGTGGGAGCCAGTTTGACCAAAGCGCACAAGAAAGGATGATCAAAAGAAACCCAACAGCAAGGACAAATGAGAGCAGGATGACAACTATCAATTTGCTGTTTAAACATCACAATCTGTTTACAATAATGATTGAACTGACTTCTGAGCCTTGCTGCCATGAAGCGTAAGACGGAGGTGTGGATTATGTAATGTACTAGCCCTCTCGGGGCTGAAATCGCTTGCACGGTTACTGGAACCCTCTGAGCGTGCAACAATTTGTTATCCCTGAGCTCATTCTTGAAAATATATCCGTCACCTACAAGTAGAAAAAAAATAAATATTACTAAAAAAGATTACAGGTGAGAGTTAGATGTTATATCCTATATTATGTCGTTCTGTATCAGAATAGACGACCCCAGCTTACATCATCGCAACACTATCGTACAGAACGGCGTGAAAGCCGGCTAGTCACAACATTCTTCCGTCGCGAATCTGCGAGGGGAGGAGGGGGAGGTAACGAAGTTCTTTTCGAGACAAAAGTTTTCTTCTGTGGTAGAGGTCGAAGTGATTCAACGATTGACTGCCGCCTGTTTGGCACAATGTGTGGAATCTGAGAATCTGGGCTATCGTGAGGTGTAACCATAGAGGAAGTGCTTGATGTAGGTGATCTGGAGGTGATCTGGAGAACGGGCGTGGAGTCTTGGAGAGGCATACTTTCCTGAGCCAGCTCACTGAAGTCATGACCCTCATCTTCATCTAAGCCAACCCCGGCAAGATGCGTAGCACTCTGTTTGGGTATCGAGCCCTCATTTGCCCTTTTGCGAAGGAGGGCTTCCCGATTCTTGGTCAGGTCCCAATGATCGACGTACTTCCACGTTTTCTTCTGTGGGGTCTTTCCAGTAGGTACATCAGGCTGTGTCCCATACTCTACAAGTTTCTTCGTGGTGGCGTGCACTGACTCTATATCACGATTGAGACTATTGTGGTGGTTTAATGAGGCCTCCGAAAAGGAAGCGGTCTAGATCGTCAATTGTCAGTTTTGCTTGGGAAATTTGAAGATCTGGAACATACTTCTGTCCTGATGGTATTGAAAGCGATGCCCAGATTATTCGAGCTGGAAGCAAGAGCACTCTGGAGTCGTCCATAGTTGGACTCAGTCTCCTTACCCAGTGTTTCTGTTGTATCGAGCCTGATTCGCTTCGCCCTCGAGTGATGGTCAAATGCTAGATAAAAGATGAATATGGGGTCTTAAAACGGCTTCGAGAAGACATACCCTCAGAAGTGGATGCTGCATATGCTGACGTCCGATCCGTTACCCAGGCAGTATGTGATGAAATCGAGGTCGATAGTTGATCACGCAGTTTTTGTGCCGCTTTGCGGTGAGTCAATTTCGTTTGTTCCAATGTCTGTGATAACATGAGTAGTAATTCTGGCTTCAGGCCATGTTCTTACCTTGAAGGTGCCATCGCGATTTCGCTTTGCGGAGGCACCCTGGCCATGGAGATTTGTCTGGGTAGAGGTCCCAGCGTCAGTCATCTGTCCAACTACCCGATTGTGCTGTTCCAAATACAGCTCTAACACGTTTTGTGCTTCAAGGTTCTGGTCCCGTAGATCATTCATGTTTACTTCCAATCGTGAATGGTGCTCATTCATGAACCCATCTAACATCTCCGACATATTGTGCAGCAACACCCCCTTGGCCCTATCTGCTTTGACCTTTTCACTCTTGAGCATTCTAATAAGGGCTTCATTCTGTTCTCGAAGGCGCACGATTTCGGTTTGTGCAGCTTCATTTGTTAGCTGTCGTGTTAGCTCTAAGGAGGTCAATCCGTCTTTGATGTATCCTTGAATTTCTTGCAGGACAAATTCAAGAACGGAATGAACGTCGTTGAGTGCCTTTTCCACTGCCACTGTCCCGTTCTGGCTTGTCATTTCGAGCTCATCGCATATCGAAGAACTGTATGACATGAGATTAGCACCCCAAGAGACGAACTCGCTCTTGAATGTTGTTTGCATGCCAGCTAGGGCATCGCGAATCACTTCAAGAGCCTCTGATTCCGTCGTGTTGTGGTGTTGGATTGTTTGAAGAGTGATTTGAATATGGGATAGTTGTTCAACAATGATCTGAGATTGTGTCGACAATTTTTCAATCTCGGTTTCCCCAACTTCCTTCGCCGCCGCCTGGAGTTGAGTCGTAACTTCTACCGTACATCGAGAGAGTTCGTCAAGCTTCTTAGAAAGACGGTTTGTCAGAGATGACAGTGTCTCCCCGCATTCAGCAACGGCGCTAGAGTTAGAATCGAAAACGCCGGATTTTCTTTCTGACAAATGAACAACTCTTCGTCAGCTAGCAATAAGAAACGTAGGCTCATACAGACCCAGCTTCCTGAAAAGCCCACTAATGTCACGTAAGCTCTCTGCTGCAATATTCTTCAATCCTTCGGCCACCGAATTCAGCCGTACCTCCGTGTTTTTGTGTGCCTGGCATACCACAACCTCATCATCTAGAGCGGCCCTGGTCTCTGACAGCTGTCCTTCTGTATGATTGAGTGCCGCTGTAGTCCTCTCTAACTTGCTTTTCGTGACCTTGAGTTCCTCGTCTCGTTTCATCAGGAGTCCGATACTCTGCTCAAATTCTTCTCTTACTGCCCTCAACTGGCCTTCAACAATTTCAATCTGTCTCTTGGCCTCTTGTAACTCTGTCTGCCTGAGTTCCTGCTCGGCGTTCAGCTCGTTCCAGCTTTCCTCCGAAAAGAAGATCCCGTTTTTCTCTCGTGCTGCAAGGAGATCATGCTTGAGCCGCTCAATCTCGGCGATATATTCTTTGAGGAGGCCGTTCCGTGTCATACGCTGATTAACCTCGGGTTTGTTACGGATGGACTTGGCACGAAGAGCGTAGTCCAAAGTTGAGAGAGTCTCCTCCATGTTCGAGCGCGCGGGAGATATTGTCGCAACGATGCAGGTTTTGGTTCGACCGCCGAGTGAATCTTGAAGAAGGCGGGTTAGTTTGGATTCACTGTAGGATGTAAGTATATGCGCCTAATCGGAAGGTTGAACGTCCTACCGATACGGTACATGGGCTGCGTTGTCAACTAGAGCATTGATGACACGCCCAAGAGTTAGAAGACTCTGATTTATCATCCCAGCTTCCCGAGCTCTCTTGTTTTCAGCGCCTGATCGCCCAATGTTTTCAGAACCGGCGAGATCAACGAGGTTCATCTTGCCAACTTTGAGCAGATCATCTCCGATATTGGAGGTCTCCTTAACATGAACGGTGATAGAAAATATTGAGTGTGAGCGACTTGAGTGGTCGTTGAATCGGGTAGCAGCAATTTGTCGTCGCTCGCTACCTTTGTTCAAGAGAGCTAAAGCGTCCTTGCAGTCTTTGACTGCCGTTTCTTCCAAGCCCTGAATAAAGACACCCTTTTTCCCTGCGTCATCGAATATTTTGAGTTCTGCAGCCTTCTCCTTGCCACTAATGCCCATGGGCTGGGTTGAACTAGTCGGGGGAGAGAAATCGGATGCAAGTAGATCCCGTAATTCTTCGTTGTAGAGTTCAATATAGGATATCTTGACGCTGTAGTCAGCCTTTGAAGTTTCAAGGGAGTGGAACAGGCGAAAGAGGACCCTGGGAATCATCCCTGCGTCTGGCGAGGGATTACCCATAGGGGTTGGCTTCAGGTCCCCATGCATAGTGTATCTAGGTAAAATATTGAAATGAGGATTGAGGATCAGAATTATACAGTAAACGTACGTTTTCCCAGTGCCAGTCTGTCCGTACGCAAATAACGTGCAGTTATAGCCCATAAGTACTTCTTCAAGCATCGGACTAACAACGTTGTGGTAAACCATAGCTTGATCTGCTTCCGGACCAAAGACAAGATCAAATGGGTAGGTGCGCAAAGGTGGTAAGGTCACGATTCCCAAACTTGATTGAGGTGCTCCAGTCTCAACAGAGATTTCTTTGCTCCTGGCTCCGTTCGATGATACGATTATAGGAGAATTCTCTTGGATTTCGCGGTCGGACCTTCGGCGACATCGAATGACCACTTGAATGCTTGATTCAGACGATTCAGATATTTTCTGGGATTGTGTGTTCAGACTTGAGGATTGAGTTGAACTGGGGTTGTCCCTGGGGCTGGGTTCGGAAGGTATGGGAGCCCTGATGAGTGGTCGAGGACGTGAAGCATACATTGCTGGCGCTGTAATTCCTGTCTTTTGCCTGGCAGCCGGTCTTTTTGAGGCCATTGGAAGTTGGAATACTGGTTCTTCCGATTGCAACAGTCGACGCGACGTATCACGTGACTATGCCTGACTACACAAGTCACATGCATCCCCCAAAAACAGTCGTCCTTTATCTCTATGGGCAAGCGCAAAAAGTCTTCCAGAAAACCGGCATTGGTGCGCCAGAAAGCATCCCTTGGTGAGTTTGCTTTGGTGGGTGTACCCCGTTACTTATATCTGGAAAGAAACCAGTTTTACCTGTCTATTCTGTCATCATGAAAAATCTGTCACTGTACGCATGGATCGAAAGGAAGGTGTGGCAAACCTAGTGTGCCGTGTTTGTGACCAACGATACCAAAGTAAAGTTAACCGTAAGTGCTTATTACTTTTTTCCACCAAACCCGGGCCAGTCACTCCTTAACTGACCCGCTTGATTTAGACTTGACTGAACCCATTGATATATACTCCGAGTGGATAGACGCCGCAGATGCTGCACAACGTGAGGAACCCCCCCGTCGCTCTGTTGCATCAACAAGCCGCGGTGTTACTCGAGCTCCCGCCTATGAAAGCGATGATGAGTGAAACCTCTTAGTTCCAGTGTTTGGCAACGCTCTGTAGATTTTGTATCATATTTACTTATTTAGTACAACTCCGCAACCTCTGCAACATAGTCAGTCTAACGAGTGATGGAGGTAACACTAGCAAACATAGGCAGTCGTCACTTTACAACATTTCATTTACAAATTTGTGACGCTGCGTCTTCCGACTACCTTCCCTTATACCCTCCTAATATTCAACCATCTGACGCATTCTTTGATTGTATCCTTTCTCTGGCGCCGTCGCTATGACGGGCCCGACCAATGTGAAAGTAGTTTGTCGGTAAGCTTATTCGATGCAATGCATGCTTCCCCAGTTTAATATCCTAGAGTATAGATTCCGTCCCGTAAATGCTATCGAAACTCGGGAAGGCGGCGAAGTTGTAGTCGCCTTTAGTGACAATCTCCAGACGGTACAGGTGAAATCTGCCCAGGTCAGCACTGGGCCAGAAAAGGATGGGTTTACGTTCGACAGGGTGTTCCCGATGGGAACTAAGCAGCATGAAATTTTTGAATACGGTGTTAAAGAGTAAGTCGTTTGGTTGTAAATGTACTTCGCCTTCTGATCCTTGAATGTAGCATCGTTAAAGGTAATCCAACCTTAGTCTCTGCATCGTCTTCGCCTTGCTCATTCAGTCACACTCTGCCCTACCATCCAATAAACTCAACGATGCTCGTGTTCTACTAGATGTTCTTGATGGATACAATGGGACAGTTTTTGCGTATGGTCAGACTGGAAGTGGAAAGACCTTTACTATGATGGTGTGTCCTCACCTTCGAAATAATGCTAAAAAAACGTTAACTCTAAATCACAGGGGGCTGATATAGACTCGGATGAGCTGAAAGGAATTGTACCCCGGATCACTGAACAAATTTTCCAATCGATTGTAGAGAGCGACCCTCACCTCGAATACCTTGTCAAAGTGTCATACATGGAAATTTATCTAGAGAAAATCCGTGACTTACTTTCACGTGGGTGTTGACCTTTCTGCTGTCTTGCGTTGATGTAACGTATTTGCAGCCCAGAACGATAATCTGCAGGTGCACGAGGAAAAGTCGCGAGGTGTCTACGTCAAGGGTTTGTCGGATTACTATGTAAGCAGTGCAAGGGAGGTGTATGAGATCATGAGAACTGGCGGCGCAGCACGGGTAGTAACATCAACGAGTAAGTATCTCTATCTGAAAAGCTTGAGCAGTCTCTGAAGGAACCTCAATAGATATGAATGCCGAATCTTCGCGGTCCCACTCAATATTTCTGATCACCATACAACAGCGTAATACGGAAACTGGGGCACAGAAAACAGGCAACTTGTACCTTGTTGACCTCGCAGGTTCGGAAAAGGTTGGAAAGACTGGTGCTTCGGGACAGACCTTGGAGGAAGCCAAAAAGATCAATAGATCGCTCTCTGCTTTGGGTATAGTCATCAATGCATTGACAGAAAAAGTCGGCCAGTTCTAGAAAATTTTATCCATACTTGATCACTGATTTTCTAACCATCCTTAGGCCAAGCATATACCTTATCGTGACTCCAAGTTAACTCGTATTCTTCAAGAATCGCTTGGTGGAAATTCCCGAACAACCCTTATCATCAACTGCTCACCCTCGTCTTACAATGAAGCTGAAACATTGTCCACCCTTCGGTTCGGCATCCGTGCTAAGTCCATCAAGAACTCTGCCCGCGTCAATGCTGAGTTGTCTCCTCTTGAGCTCAAAGGCCTTCTCCAGAAGGCCCAATTGGCCAACACATCGTACCAGAAACATATTCTGAGTTTAGAAGCCGAACTTGCTATCTGGCGCTCTGGTGGCCATGTTGAAGAAAGCGAATGGATTCTCATTGGAAAGAGCGGCGCAGTTCCACCAAAAAAGGCACCGACGTCACCCACGCCTTCTGCGTCGATACCTAGTTCTCGCAGTATGACGCCGGTCAACCCGGTTATCGAGGGCTTAAGAGACCTGGATAGTCGGCCTCAGACACCAACAGTTGTTGCTCTCGAGAAGGATGAGCGTGAGGAATTCTTAAGGCGGGAGAACGAGCTCAGCGACATTTTGGCAGAGAAGGAGAGTTCCCTGACAGCAGCTCATAAATTAGTCAAGGAACTCAAAGAGGAACTTGCGTTCTTGAAGGAACAAGAGACGTCTGTCAGCCAGGTATTGCTTCCTCCTAAAAAGCTAGCGCAGGGTACGAAAATTAATCTGGGCGACAGGAAAACAAGCAGATGTCCACGAAACTCAATGAACTTCGATTGCAAGTCGAGCGCCTTGACTATGAAGCTAAAGAGGGCACTATCACCATTGAAACACTGCGTGAGCAGAATAATGATACAACTGCTGAGCTCGAGGCCCTCAAGAAACAGTTTACGGATTTGAAGACAGTGCAGAAGGATACTTCAGCGGACGACAAGGAGAAGCGTAAACAGGAGAAGATGGCGATGATGATGGCGAAATTTGATACTGTAAGCGTCGATTCTGGTGACTTTATCATAAGATCTGATTTGGAGTTGTTTTGAGCAGCAAGGCGCTTTCTCCGAGAAGGACGAGCAGTTGCGACAGCTTCTTATAAAGCTTGATAATATGAATAATGAAGCAGCTGAAACATTGTCCTCCGACGATCTGATCGCCATTCGTAGGCAGCTTGCGGAGAATCAGACAGTCCTCAGAGAGACGTTTAATAGACTTCGCCAAAGTCAGCAAGAGACCGAGATGGCTGTAAGGCGAAGAGATGAGCTGAATGCTCGGGTCGCTCAACTAGAAGCAGATTACGAAGAGTTGCTAGGCGAGTTTTGAGTGCTATAGGTCGATCAGAGTTCGGGCTGATCGTTCACCTCTGTAGAGAAGACAATTCATGAGGAAGAATCTGAAGATGCAGAGTCCATGCAGGACTTCAAGGTGTGTATTATACAATTTCTTCTCTATCTAGATTAAGTCTTTTGTTTGTGCCAACAGAACAAGCTCGAAGCTCAATATGCTGCTAAAAGGGATGCTCATATAAGTGAAGCTGCCGATCTCAAGCAACAACTTGAGATGAGGGCCAACGAGATGAGGGCACTTAACGGTACAATTGACAGTCTCAAGAGTGTCAATGATGAGCTGAAGGTACGCCTCAAAGAATAGCCTGAGCCCACTTGAATCAAGGATCAAACAGCGCGCCTTCGCTGTGACATCCGCTGGTATCGAGGGTGGCAAAAATCTCGCCGAGAGCGCACAAGATCTGGAACGAACGAGGAAGGCAATCAATGTCCAGCTCGCGGAGTTTGATGGTGTCAAGAAATCACTTATGCGCGATTTACAGAATCGTTGTGAGAAGGTCAGTGCCTCTATTAGCTATTAGCCGACTCTGATCGGCTATCACCTAATACAGGTTGTAGAACTAGAGATTCAGCTAGACGAGATCAAGGAGCAATACAATAATGTCATTCGTAATAGCAACAGCAAGGCTCAGCAGAAGAAAATGGCTTTTCTAGAACGCAACCTCGAACAGCTCACCCTCGTCCAGAAACAAGTATGTAGCAGTTGTCCTTCAACAAGCATACTCATCTGTTTTCATGATAGTTGGTCGACCAGAACTCCATGCTCAAGAAAGAGGCTGGAATTGCAGAACGCAAGCTTTTGGCTCGGAATGAGCGCATTCAAAATCTGGAGGCTCTCCTTCAAGATGCAGATCGCCGCCTGTCGGCTCAGAACCAGAAATTTGAGGCACAACTTCAAGCGGTCAAAGAGCGACTGGATCAGGCTCGAGGTTGAGTTTACCATTTCCTAGTCCGAGCAAGTCTGAAGAATTATGTAGCCCAAAAGGCACCAGCAGCTTCGCCGCTGAGCTTTGGGCGGATCGCGAAGCCGTTGAGAGGTGGTGGTGGAGCCGCATCGCCTTACACGACAGCTCCCACTGCTGCTTCACCAATCCCAAATCCTCTGGCCCGTGTGCAGAATGAAGATGCTGGGTGAGTTCTATGCTCTCTCTTGACATAATCTATCTCTAACGGAATTGGTGGTTACGTATTAATTTATCTGGGTTTAGTGCTAGCTGTAAGTAATCTCTCTTCATTTGCTCGTTTATGGCTAGGTTGTAACAGAACTAATTCTTTCAGCCAAACGGGCGTCCTGGTTCTTCAATTCACGGTAAACTGAATAGATTATCATTTTTACTTGTATTCTCTGCTTTTCCCGCATAAATCGTTTGTATCTCACATAGCATATTTACTCCCAGAATGCATTGACAATTCATGGACACGGTTTGCTCTCCGGGTACAGACCTCATACAGACCTCACCGAGACGAAGTAAATGCCAAACATGAGCCATCAGTCGATTTCCACGTGATGGACAGGCTCCCTGATGCCTGCTATTTATCGACAAAGAGTTCGATGTTCATGAGTTCTGATGTAGCAAGAAATCTCGATCACGGTAAATGTATTAATCAACCTTATGTTTTACTATTTAAGGGATGTTAGCCGGAGTGACTGGTTGACCAGGGGGGATAAAGTTAAAAGGCAATATTCGGTTGCACTCAGTCGTAGATAACATCTTCATTAAAATACTACCACGGGCATTGTAGACCACTTCCAGCAGTACCAGAGGAGCAATTGTGAGAATTATCTGACAACAGCACAAGCTTCCGTCATCTGCGGGTCTTATTATGTCATTTGATGCGCTATGTGGGGCGGTAGGTCCCGGAGACGTGTACGTTTCCAGCCACTTCTGAAGCTCTCAAATGGTTAGGTTGAAGACAACATCAGAAGCAACCACTTGTCTGCCAGACTTGACGGGGATCTGAAAATAGATTAGGATCTGAATTAGATGTGCATTAGCATATTTGATTGGGTTGAAACGCAGTATGCAATTTTTTTCTGGAAAATCCCTTCGTTGTGCCAATTTATTTCCGGCAGACACATGAATGGGGACTCTAGAGTGACTACTTACGCTAAGGGTCCTGACTTCCCTCTTTTTTTGCCGCCGATGCCTCATTCGCGTTTTGTGCTCCTTCCACCCTGCTCAGGCCTTTGTTGCCTGAGAGTCAATTACCGCCAACCATGTGAGCATTTTTCATGCATACTGCATTACAACTTTCTGCCTGCTCATCTTCATTCTTTGACCTGACCTGCTCACTTCAGAGACTGATTCCTTCGTTCTTCAGCTTGCGGAAATCCACAGACTGAACATATCCGCCCTGCCATATTTTTGTTTCGTGAGTGTAAAAAATTAGTTGACTTTTTCTGACTTTCATACGATTAGCTTGAAAATTATTGCACACAATGTCGGCTGTGCATTCCCGCAACCATTCACCCTCTCGTTCGCCTACTCATGTGAGAACTCGTCCCTACTAGCAAGGGGAACCACCTAACAGGATTCTCTAGACGCAGTCTCAGCGATTCATCAATAGCGGAGAATCTTACATCGTTACTTGTAATCCCAGTGGGCTGCAAAACTTCAACTCAGGCGGGCAGGTCAATACCCATGACGTTAGTAGAACTTTGACTCTAGCTGACGTTGTGTGAAGTATCAGACTATGGGACATACCTATCCGAGGAGTACCCCTGGATCGTCAGTGACTAGCACACATGAGATTTCTCCGCCTCGGAGCGCCAAGCAGCGCGAGATTGATTGGACCTCGTCCAGACCAACAACCAGCAGAAGCTGGGATGAGGTGCGAGGCATTTCAGACTATGGCTGTTCTTTTGGATTCATTGGTACTAGAATTCTGTAAGTAAGAGGCAACCGCTCGTAGGTCAGAATGGATCATTATCGATTCCTCAGAATGTAAGTAAAAGTGCAAGTTGGTGCTCCATGAAGAAGCTGACCATCTTTCCAGGAGCAAACCTTGGTTTTGAAAAACGGTCAGAGAAAATCAACAAATGAAACTGTTATTTCCCCGTCCTTCTGACCATGTGTTGTAGGTTTAGTGTCCTCAAACTCGCCAACTCGGCCTTATGCAGGCCACCAGAAATCTCCTGTTGCTACTAATTACAACGCGCTTGGGGCTTCACAAAGGTCTCCTAACGTAGATGAGCTTAGTTCAGCCATGAGGAGCATGGTAGTTGAAGACGACCACAATCTTCAGAGGCAAGCTGCACTCAACCTATCACGAAATTTTCCTTCGGCAAACCAAATGATTTACTCGTCTATTCCCCGATTGGATTGTACTTCTTCCTATCAGAATTCTCGCGATACTCTTTTCGATTACTCATTTAGTTATGATCCCTGCCGCCCTAATTCGGATCCTCCAGCGTATTCATCATCAACCGGAATCAGTGGTTCGCCGGCTTTGATTTACCCTAGTATCTCTCTTTCGGACCCTTACTGTCAATCAGGATATACGTATGAGTTTCTTGCCAACCCAAGGCGTCCTGTACCCCAGTATAATCAAGCTATGGCGTATGGGCACACAGGTACCTCCCCCTGCGCCACGTCTCAGGCCATTCAGCTCAGTAGCCTTCCTGTCGTCGATAAAATAAATGTCCAGGCGAGTTGTCTCAATGAATGAAAGCACATTGTCTTATCCTGTCTGTTAGTACCCGACAAGTCTTCCCACTACCATGTTGACCCCTATGGCACCAAATATTCCATCCCGCAATGGCCAATTTGACTCGACTACCGGTCATCTGGCTTCTTTTACAAGATTCCCCTTTCGACAGTTCGATCCGATTTATTCAAGAGGTATATCAACCCATCCTAATAACCTCCGTCTCGCACCGATGGTCCGAAGCAATCTCCTGGAAGAACTTCGATCTAGGAAGTCTCGCAGATTGGAACTATCTGTAAGTTGAGTTTCCACTTGACTCTTTTTCTCGACCTCAACCTCCTAGGATATCACTGGATACGTGTCTGAATTCAGCATGGATCAGTATGGTTCACGATTCATACAGACCAAACTGGAAAATGCAGGCATCGAATCGATTCGAGCTGTATATGACGAGATCATCCCAATATGTGCCCTGATGCTTATGCAGGATGTTTTTGGCAACTATGTAAGACTGAGGTCATTTCCGGGGACATTCACTGACTACTTTCTTAGGTTATCCAAAAATTGATGGATTTTGGCACACAGGATCAGCGAGCTGGCATAGTGCTAATTGTTGAAAATGCAATTGTTGATCTATCACTCAATGTTTATGGTTGTCGGGTTGTTCAAAAAGTGGCAAGCCCCCTTTAACCTTGTGGGCACGGCTGATTTGTACTGATGGCAGGTGATTGAGCTCTCTACAGTGGAGCAACAAACTCAGCTTGTTTGCAAGATAGAACCTTATGTGCTGACAGTGGTCAAAGACACAAATGGTAACCATGTAAGATAGAATAGCATTGATGGTTTATCAGCCTGGTCTGAATGATCTTCTTATAGGTGATCCAAAAATTTGTCATGACAGTGCCACCAGAGTGTCTTTCTTTCTTGAGGACCTTCCGCAAGGCTGCTCCTCAACTTGCTATACATCAGTTTGGCTGTCGTGTCTTGCAACGATGCTTAGAATACCTGCCTAATGATTATTGCCGCGGTATGATAGATGAGTTGCTCGGCATTGCTAACAACCTAATGCAGGATCAATTTGGGGTTAGTCTGATTTACGTTGCACCGTTTACATACTGACAACCAATCCAGAACTATGTTGTTCAATATATCTTACAGCACGGCCAACTGCATGACTGCGTAATCATCGCCACCCGTATGCAGGGACTTGTTCTTGAGATGTCCTGCCATAAGTTTGCGTCAAATGTCGTAGAGAAGATACTAGTATATGCAGATCACGACACGAAGCAAAAAATAATCTCTGAAGTCCTTGGTAACGAATATGGTAGTGATCCTGTTTATGCAATGATGCTGGATGGATATGGCAGTGAGTACAGACCTGAATCCTTGCCCTTGTCTAACTTCCAGTTGAAGATTATGTTATTCAAACAATGCTCGATCAAGTTCAAGGGGACCAGCGAGAACTTCTGTGTGGCCGTGTCAGATCACACATCAAGCGTGAGCCAAAACCAAAGATCGAACCCAAGCATGTCATCGCTAGTAAGTAGCAACTTATTATAAAGTGGATGTCATTGTATTTACATTTTATCTTTTCGTAGTCGAAAAACGTCTACTCAGTGACAGCTATAATACCAACGGAATCTAATATGGCCATACATTTCTCACATCCATCTGTACTTTGAAAAGCCTGCGTCATTTGTTCCTACCTTATTTACTGCAAGTTTGAGTCGATCTTGGTTTACAAGTTAACGT
>Ga0153980_1000696_pt1 | contig 14814 bp, 11 predicted proteins | sample TSGA064MetaG_FD_104722 | JGI IMG/M metagenome (GOLD analysis project Ga0153980, IMG submission 104722) | Attine ant fungus gardens microbial communities from Georgia, USA - TSGA064 MetaG | ecosystem: Host-associated > Fungi > Mycelium > Unclassified | place: USA: Georgia, Magnolia Springs State... | reverse complement strand
GATGGTTATGATTTATATTTAAAAATTACACTGTTTAAAAACTTTTCAACTGGTGTAGTTCAGCCTCTTTACTAGTTAATAAATGTTAGAGCAATACATTAATCAAACAGCCACCATTTAAATCTTTAATTACCATTATGCAAACAGTAACAGTTAAGTTAGATCAGCCTATATGGAAAAAGAAAGAGATAATAGTTAATTATTTATCATTTTAATTTACATCTTCGTCATTATATGTTTGAATTTATAAGGTAAAGTAGTTAATAATAGTTTTAGTAGACGCCAAGTGAGACTTTAGAAAACAAGATGAAACCAATAAAGTTGGTGATTAATTAGTTACAATAAGCTTGATAAAACTTGTACACAAGAAAATAAAAGTTTGAAAGCAATATTTAGGTCAATATTGGATTAATGGTAGTTTATTTATAACAACGGAGCGTGGCTTTCAGTGTTTCATAAAGGCTTTAGCAGTAAACTAGTACTAAATTTAATTAAAGGTGGATTAGAATGTTAGTAGATAATTTAATCAAGAGAGTGATAAAAAATAGTGAAGCAGTAGAGCAGCCAGCAGTAAGAGGTCATTATACTTATTTTGTTAGCATTATCGGGGTATTGGTCAACTTCCTTTTATTTGTTATTAAGTTAAGTGTTGGGCTTTTCTCAGGAAGTATTGCCATCATGGCTGATGCCTTTAATAATTTAACCGATATCGCTTCCTCTGGAATCATGATTGTTGGCATAAAATTAGCTAACCGTCCGGCTGATAAAGAGCATCCTTATGGTCATGGGAGAATAGAATATATTTCTGCCTTAGTAGTGGCCGTTTCAGTAATGGCATTTGGCTTTCAATTAGCTAAATCGTCTTTTGAACGGATCCTAAATCCAGAATTTATTACTTTTGATTGGCTTTCTTTTTGTTTACTTTTTGTTTCAGTATTATTTAAAGTTTGGTTGAGTCATTTATTTAAACAGATCGGTCATAAAATTAATTCATCTTCTCTTAAAGCAGCAGGAGTCGATGCTTTAGGTGATGTTTTAATTTCAGGGACTGTTCTACTTTCTTTCGCCATTGCCCCGTTTATTCCGTTTTCCATCGACGGCTATGTGGGAGTGGGAGTAGCCTTATTTATTTTATATATGGGCTTTAACTTAATCAAAGAAACTTTGAGTCCTTTAGTGGGAGAAGCACCCGATCCCCAACTGGTTGAAAGCATTACTAAATCCATGTTAAATTATCCTCATATTACGGGTGTTCATGATTTAATTATACACAGTTATGGAGTAGGACGAACCATGGCTTCTATTCATGCTGAAATTTTTGCTGATCTTGATATTATGGAGATTCATGATATATTAGATCAAGCAGAACGAGAAATATCGGCTGCTTTAAATATTCACTTAGTGATTCACATGGATCCTGTTTCAGCGGAAACAGAAGAAGTACGTAAAGTAAAATCAGAATTACAAACGATAATTGATCGGCATCCCGTGATTGTCTCCATGCATGATTTCCGATTAGTAGGAAAAGAACCAAGGAAAAACTTAACTTTCGATTTAGTGGTAGACGGCTATAAATTGTCAAAAGAGTTTACTGATGACCAACTCAAAGCAGAAGTGACGGCTAAAATCAAAGAAAAGCACCCTGATTATCACTGTATCATCGTCATTGATCGCCATTTTGAAATCGAAAGGAGTTAGGTATATGTGATTGGGTTATAACAAGAGTTAGTGGTCTTACATGAACCCCATGCTCAAAGGAAGCAATTGGCAGACAGAAGTATTGAAATGTTAAAGGACTCATTGGGAAATATGGCTGATGATATTCAACACGTAGGAAGTACGTCGATCGTTCACATTAAAGCGAAACCGATCATTGATTTAGCCGTTTCCGTATAGGAATTTGCGGATGTCAAAAGCAGATTATCCCAACTGAAAGAAGCAGGATTTTTCCATGAACCTGTTTATGACCGAGATTGGCAAATCTTCTTATTCTGTAAAGATGAAAAGAGGGTTCATCGTACTCATCATATTCATGTATTTAAAGTAGGTAGCCAACAATGGCAAGATTATCTTAACTTTCGTGACTATTTAAATCAAAATTCAAAAGTTGCGGCTGAGTATGAAGCGCTAAAACTAACACTGCAAGTTCAATATAAACATGATCCCTTGGCGTATACAGAAGAGAAATCCGATTTTATTGACAGTATCTTATCTATAAGAAGTCGTTAACGTGGATTCACATCAGTCTAAGAGTTAGATTGATGTCTTTTTGTTTGGAAAGAAAGTTCTTAATAAAAGTATGAATAACTTAAAAAGTAGCTTAATTACATCCTTCAAGGGTCAATTTATAGCATAAGTCAGTCAGCTATATTGACTTATGGCCAGATTACTGTTATAATTTGTTCTATAATATATATAACTAACTGGAGGCGTTGCTAATGTTAACGATTAATGGTTTAACGAAGTTTTATGGGAAAAATAAGAAAGCTATTGATCAGATTAGCTTTACGGTCAACAGTGGCGAAATTGTGGGATTTGTGGGTCACAATGGCGCTGGGAAGACGACAACTTTAAAATCTTGTGTAGGAATTATTAATTATGATGAAGGAGAAATTAAAATTGAGGGTCAGTCGTTAAAGGAGCATCCGGTTTCTTGTAAACAAAAAGTTGCTTTTGTTCCGGATACACCAACGCTATATGAGTATTTAACGGGCTATCAATATTTAAATTTTATTTGCGACCTTTATCAAGTGTCAGGAAGTGTTCGCCAAGAAAAAATACAAGATTTAGCCCTCAAATTTGAAATGGAATTAGCATTAGGACAATTAATTTCTTCTTATTCTCATGGGATGCAACAAAAATTAGCGTTAATGGCAGCTTTCGTCCACGGCCCTAAGTTATTAATCTTGGATGAACCTTTCGTTGGGCTTGATCCTAAAGCTTTTTTAACTTTAAAAACGTTAATGAATGAGTTGTGTGACCGAGGAGGTGCTGTTTTATTTTCTAGTCATATATTAGACGTGGTAGAAAAGCTTTGTCATCAACTTATTATTATCCGTCAAGGTAAAATTGTGGCAAGCGGTCAGCTTGATAAGATTTTAGGAAGTAAGAGTTTGGAAAATGTCTTTATGGAATTGACGGAAAACGGGGCTGATTTAAATGATTAGAAAAATAGTGAGTCAATATTTTTTAGGTTATACAGGAGTAAACGAAGCCATCCATACGAAAAACAACGTAAAAAAGTTTCGTAGTATTGGCATCTTAGTGTCTGTCTTATATGGATTAGGGATGATGTTATGGGCTTACGTTTATCAATTGCAACAAATGCTAGGCGTATTAGCCGGATTAGGATTGGAGGCTGAACTGGTCACTTTAGGAGTTGTGGCCGCTTTGCTGTTTGGGTTAGTCGGTGCGTGGTTAAAGAGTGCCAATATTTTATTTGGCAGTCACGATTTACCTTTGTGGTTAAGTTCTCCAGTCTCGAGGTTTCAGCTCGTGTTAGGCAAGTCATTGACTGCTTATATGTTTGAACTATTGCCGACATTGGCCTTCATGATGCCCCCCCTTTTTATAGTAGGAAATGCCATTCAAGCTGATTTGACTTATTATCTATTGGGAATGATCGGCGCTTTGTTATTACCCATTCCAGTTTTTATTCTCGGGACAGGGCTTGGGATATTAACTCAAGTATTATTTAAAGGAATCAGCTCCAAAAAGACTATGATGCAAACGATCTCGCTATTTATTTTTATTATTGGGATTATTGTTTTTTCCTTTACCGCTTCCAGTTTTGATTGGGAAGGAATGATGGAAGCTTTGACCTACTATCTCTCTGCTCCAAGAGGTTTTCAAGCTTTGACTAGGCTGTATGTCAATTTAATTTTTCACAGTCGTATACTAACGGTCGGGCTTTACTTTATCTTTCAGCTGTCAGCTATTGGTGTTTTTATCGGCTTAATTAGCCAATATTATGATCAAATTTTGAATTTATTTAAGCCTAGTGGGCAGAATGGAACCGTTGGCAAGGTCGTTTATAAAGAATCTGCTCCTTTTATTGCCTTATACAAGCGAGAATTTAAACGCTATTTCTCTTCTTCTGTTTATGTGATTAATACTTTAATGGGCAGCGTTTTGTTGGTCGTGTTTACCATTGCGATCGTGGTGACGAAAGACTCGGTTTTAAATATCGTTGAGTTAGTAGGAGTGGAATTGGGCTTGGACTTGGGAGAAGGATCGATGGCCATGATTGCGATCTTAATCAGTGCCTTGATGGTCATGTCTTGTACCACAGCGTCGGCTATTTCTTTAGAAGGAAAACAATTTTCTGTTTTAAAAAGCTTTCCCGTCTCAGTGATGACGATATTAGGGGCTAAGATTGGCATAAATTTAACCATTTGCTTAGGAGCATTAATCATCTGTCTGCCTGTTATTTTTTGGATACTCCCTTTTACGCTCATTGAAATGGGGCTAACGGTTTGGCTAACCGTAGGGTATTCACTTTTTACTGCTTTATTAGGGTTAGTAATTAATTTAAAGTTTCCTATCTTTGACTGGCAAGTAGAAGCCGTTGCAGTCAAGCAAAGCGTCTCGGTATTCATCAGCATGGTTAGTGGAATGATTGCCATTGCGGGCCCTATCTTTGTAGGTATCACATTTTTCTCCGTTGACTTGTTGCTATTATTAGTTGGAGTCGCGCTGATGGTGACGATTGTTAACATAGGGCTATTTATGTTTTTAAAAATAATTGGAACAAAATGGTTTTTAAGTCAAGAAATAAAGTAATTAAAGCTTAAGTCAATAGTTAGATAAAGGTAGAAAGGAGGATAAAAATGATTATAGAACTCCAACCCTATGGGAATAAACCTATTTATGAGCAATTAATGTTAGAAATAAAGCGCGGGATTATCATGGGAGAATTGCAGCCAGGTGAACACTTGCCAAGTGTTCGATCATTGGCTGCTGATATTGGTATTAATATGCATACGGTTAATAAAGTTTATAAACATTTACAAAATGAAAATATTTTGTTAAAAGAAAAAAATTGCTTTGTGGTCAACCCACAAAGGCGATTAATTCCAACAACAGATGTACAAAAGCTCATTAAACAACAGATTTATGAATTAATGCTGGAGAAAAACCTGTACCATATTTCAGATGAAGAAATGATAGAGATGATGAAATCTATTGAAAAAGAACTGAAAAATTAGGGGGAGATTTTATGTCAGAAATTTTAGCTCTCATAATAATAATGGCTTTCACATTAGTTTTGACAGGGATTATCATGGGCATTACACCCTATATAACGAGAAAGAATACTCAATTTGGAGTCATATTACCGGAGCATGCCCATGAGCATTCAAAGATTAAAAAGTACAAAAAACAGTTTGTCGTGTTTAATATTGGCTTTAGTTTGTTAGGTGTTCTCTCGTTGTTTATCGGGCTAAACCCTAACCTGTCAGAAGAGCAAGCCACTCATTTTGTAATTTGGGGTGGAACAGCTATTATCACTATTTTTATTCTCGTTAGTTTTATCCTTTATTACCATTATCATAAAAAAATAAAGACCTTGAAGCAAGAAATTTATTGTGACAAAGAAGTGGTCACAGATGCAAGAATTATGGTAGCAACCAATTTTAGAAGTGGTAATCAACCTATTGCAGTCTCTAATAAAGGGTTTATTTTAATCGGAATGATCGTGATCGCCATTACGGCTATTTTGCCCATTATTTATTATAATCAAATTCCAGATCAAGTTCCAATTAATTTTGGTCTTGACGGAACTCCTACCTCCTACTCAAACAAGAGCCCTCATCTTTTTGCCGTGATGCCCATTACCCAGTTGCTGTTGCTACCTCTTTTAATCTTTGCTAATTATAGTTTTAAGCGAGCAAAACAACAGCTTAAACCTAGAAACCCAAAAGTTTCAATAGAACAAAATCGAGCGTTTCGCTATGCTTGGTCTAAGTATTTAGTAGCTGTTGGAATCGGAATTTTAATCTTGTTAGCTTATATTCAATATATGATGATTCTAGCTTTAGATCATGTGGGAATCTTTTTATTCGTTACTTTTCTAATCGTAGCTCCAACATTAGGATGGCCGATTTATTTGGCTCTCAAATATGGTCAAGGGGGAGAAAGATATCAGCCAAGTCACCTGGCTAACCACCAAGAAAGTTCCCATCAGGTAGTGGATGATGATGAATATTGGAAATTAGGGGTCTTTTACTTCAATCCTAATGATTCAGCTATTTTTGTGGAGAAACGTTTTGGTGTCGGGATGACCTTTAACTATGCTCGCTGGCAGACATGGGCTTTTGTAGTTGGAACTATGGTTCTGACCCTTTTAACGGTTGTCTTGGCTATGTCTATGATTTAAAATATAAGGAATCAGTTGAATAGCTGATTCTTTTTTTCTGTAAAAAATGCTAAATATTAGTCATAATTTTAATAAACTTATTAAATTACCCTTTAAAATGTTTGAGTGGAAGTAAGGGGCTAAGGTTTGGTGGCTCTAAACAATGGAAAAGACCAGAACTTACTGAGCTTTGCATTCTAGCAACTGCATCTTATTTGTTGTCGAAACACATTATCCCTTACAAGCTTTCGGGAAGTGTTCTTTTTTGATGAGTACATTGCCATTAAAGCTAGTGGCTTGTTTGTGGTTGGGATTGTTCACTTATTAAAAAGAGCCGATTATATAATGACTCACCTTAATGAACGAGATTGGTCAAGGTGAAAGCTGCTTTTAAGGTAAGCATTATTTCTCAGGAAATATTTTATCAAAAAAAGTCAGATGATTAACAAAGTGTATAGTTCCACTAATATCAAGAACTGTTTAAAGAATATTCAAGTTAAAGTCTTTAATAATAAAAATTTTAATTAATATACAATCTTGGATGTTGTACCAAAAGTTAGTTCAAAAGGTGCAGCTTCTTTTTTATTTTGGTGACTGGGCATCAAAGATGTTATTTAAGCACTAAAATTCTCCTGTTTTTGGTCGAATCTATAAATGGTTAGGAAAAACCAGCTTAATAGGGTTACTAAATGGATTAAGTCTTGTTTTATTGAATACAGGATTGGTTGTTTTCAGGGATATCTGAACGCTGTTATTAACTTAACGGCTTAAATCTAAGTTTTAAACTTAAGTTTACGTTGGTTGATTTATTTTGAAATAAAGGAAAAGTAAAATCTGTTAAAAAGTACCGTTTAATTTTACTTTTTTTAATGACCAGTTTGGTGTATGATGAAAAAGTGGTGGCTCTTTGTAGACTTTTAAATAGCCAAGCTAATTTGAGAAGTTAATCTCACTAGATTTTATTTTTTGACAGTGTTTCTTTAGGTAATATGAGGTGTATTAATCAAATTACATCATAACATTATAATTAATTAATCTAGTTTGAGCATATTATTTCTTAAGGTCTGTTCTTTTGTGTATAATTAAATTAATAAAAGTTACCAATACTTTTACCTGACTCGCTTTAATTGTACAAAAAAGTATGGAGAATGAAAGCGAATCACTTTAAAAATATGTATTAATATAAATAAATACGATTTTAAAGTAAGGATTGAATAAGGAAGGAATGATGAAATTGCAAAATATTGTAAAGCTATTAGAAGAAGCAATTGTATCGGAAGTTTCTACAGTAAAAGTTCTAGATGAAGAAGGTAAGATCGTTAATGCTGATTTAATGCCAGATTTATCTGATGCTGAATTAGTAGAGCTAATGGAGAAAATGGTTTGGGCTAGAGAGTTAAACCAGCGTTCTACCGCATTAAATCGCCAAGGAAGACTAGGTTTTTATGCTCCGACAGCGGGTCAAGAAGCAAGCCAAATTGCTAGCCATTATGCCTTGGAAGAAGGCGACTATTTACTGCCTGGATATCGTGATATTCCACAGTTGATCCAACACGGACTGCCTCTTAGAGATGCTTTTCTTTGGTCAAAAGGTCATGTGCTAGGAAATATGTATCCAGAAAGTTTAAAAGCCGTACCACCTCAAATAATTATTGGGGCTCAGTACGTCCAAGCGGCGGGTGTCGCTCTTGCATTAAAAAAGAAAAACAAAGCTAATGTGGCCGTTACTTATACGGGTGATGGTGGATCGTCTCAAGGTGATTTCTATGAAGGAATTAATATTACAGGTGCATATAAAGGTCATGCTATCTTCTTTATTCAAAATAATGGTTATGCAATTTCAACTCCTCGAAGTCTGCAAACAGCAGCGATTAGTTTAGCGCAAAAAGGAGTGGCAGCAGGAATTCCAGGTATTCAAGTTGATGGAATGGATCCGTTGGCAGTTTACGCGGTTACGAAAGCAGCTAGAGATTGGTCAATAGCCGGTAACGGACCTGTTTTAATTGAGACATTGACGTTTAGATACGGTCCTCACAGTTTATCAGGAGATGATCCTAAACGTTATCGTACAAAAGAAACCGAGCAAGAATGGGAAAAGCGAGATCCTTTAAATCGTTTCCGCTTATATTTAACTGAAAAAGGATTATGGACTGAAGAAAAAGAAGCAGCAGTTATTGAAAGAACAAAAGAAGAAGTTAAAAATGCGATCAAAGAAGCTGATTCAGTTCCAAAACAAAAAGTTTCCGATTTCTTAAAAAATATGTTTGAAGTTACCCCTACATTAATTAAGGAACAAATTGAAAAATACGAAGCAAAGGAGACTGAATAAATCATGGCTGAAATGACAATGATTCAAGCAATTACAGATGCAATGAAAGTAGAAATGAAAAATGATCCCAACATCGTTGTTTTTGGTGAAGATGTGGGAAAAAACGGCGGTGTATTTAGAGCGACTCAAGGTTTGCAGGAAGAATACGGTGAAGACCGAGTATTTGATGCACCTTTAGCAGAATCAGGAATCGCCGGAATGGCATTTGGAATGGCATTAGAAGATTATCGACCAATTATGGAATTACAATTTTTCGGATTTGTCTTTGAAGCCATGGATGAAATTGTAGCTCAATTAGCTAGAACTCGTTATCGTATGGGTGGAACACGTCACATGCCAGTTACCATTAGATCTCCATTTGGTGGGGGTGTACACACACCTGAGCTACACGCCGATAGTTTAGAAGGTTTAATTGCTCAGTCACCTGGAATTCGAGTTGTCATTCCATCAAATCCTTATGATGCTAAAGGGCTGTTAATTTCTGCTATTCGTGATAATGACCCAGTTGTATTTTTGGAACACATGAAATTATACCGTTCATTTAGAGAAGAAGTACCAGAAGGTGTTTATACAGTACCATTAGATCAAGCAGCGATTGCTAAAGAAGGTAGCGATGTGTCTGTCATTACTTATGGTTATATGGTACGTGAAGCTTTAAAAGTAGCTGAAGACTTAGCAAGTAAAGGAATATCAGTTGAAGTGTTAGATTTAAGAACAGTTGCTCCGTTAGATGTTGAAACGATTATTAAATCGGTTCAAAAGACAGGGCGAGTTGTCGTCGTGCAAGAAGCACAAAGACAAGCTGGAGTTGCTAATACAGTCATTTCTGAAATTTCTGAAAGAGCAATTCTTTCTTTGAAAGCACCGATTGGACGCGTTAGTGCACCGGATACAGTTTTCCCTTTTGGTCAAGCTGAGAGTGCTTGGTTGCCAAGTGCTAATGATATTGAAGCAGAAATTATAAAAGCAATGGACTTTGAGTAAGGAGGAAAGAATATGATATTCAAATTTAAATTACCAGATATTGGTGAAGGAATCGCTGAAGGTCAGATTGCTCGTTGGCATGTTAAAGCTGGGGAGACCATTGAAGAAGATGAAAGTTTGTTAGAAGTTGAGAACGATAAATCAGTTGAGGAAATTCCTTCACCTGTGACTGGAAAAATTGTAAAAATTGTAGTAGAGGCTGGAACAGTTGCTCGTGTAGGTGATGTTTTAGTAGAAATTGAGACCGAAGGGACTGGGGATCAGTCTGAAGAAGATAGTGTAGTTGAGGAAGAAATCATTGAACCGACACCAGCGGCGAAAATTGAGGGAACGGCTCCTGTAGCGACAACTAATGATAGCCAGCGCTTAGTATTAGCTATGCCGTCAGTCAGACAATATGCAAGAGATCATAGTGTGGATATTAGCTTAGTAACCCCAACTGGTAAAGGGGGGCGAACGACTAAAGCTGACATTGACCAATATCTAAATGGTGCAAGTGCAGAGCCAGTCGTAGAGGTTGAAGCTCCAAAAAGTGAAGTTGTATCTGTTGGAACGGTTCAGCCAGTAGCAAAAGTAGAGACTAGTACTACAGATGTGCAAGGATTAGAGACTCGTGAAAAAATGACGGCTACTAGAAAAGCAATTGCTAGAGCCATGGTCAATTCAAAACATACAGCTCCTCATGTGACTCTTCACGATGAAGTTGAGGTGTCAGCTCTTTGGGATCATCGACAACGTTTTAAAGAAGTGGCTAAGGACAAAGAGATAAAGCTAACATTTTTACCTTATGTCGTTAAAGCATTAACAGCTGTTATGAAAAAATTCCCAGTGTTAAATGCACAAATTGACGATAGTACTGATGAAATTGTTTATAAACATTATTATAATGTAGGAATTGCTACAGATACCGATCATGGCTTATATGTGCCAAATATAAAAAATGCTGATGCAAAAAGTATTTTTACCATTGCTAAAGAAATCAGTGAAAAAGGTCAACTAGCCCTTGAGGGTAAACTAACTGGTCAAGATATGCGCTCCGGTACTGTGACCATTAGTAATATTGGTTCCATTGGTGGTGGATGGTTTACGCCTGTGCTTAACTATCCAGAAGTAGTGATCTTAGGTATTGGGACCATTGCTAAGCAACCTGTCGTTAATGAACAAGGTGAAATTGTGGTCGGACGAGTGATGAAATTATCACTAAGCTTCGATCATCGCATCGTTGATGGGGCAACAGCACAAAAAGCAGTCAATTACTTGAAGGAGCTACTAAAAGACCCTGATTTATTATTGATGGAAGGATAAGGTGAAAAACAATGGTAGTAGGAGATTTCGCAATAGAATTAGAGACTGTCGTTATTGGTGCCGGTCCAGGTGGATATGTGGCAGCCATTCGAGCTGCCCAAATGGGACAAAAGGTTGCCATTATTGAAAGAGAGTACATTGGTGGTGTTTGTTTAAACGTCGGTTGTATTCCGTCAAAAGCTTTGATTAATGCGGGTCATCGCTTTCAAGAAGCGCAACATTCTGAGGTTTTTGGGATTACAGCTAAAAATGTAGAATTAGACTTTTCAAAAACTCAAGCGTGGAAAAATAATCATGTTGTTAAAAAGCTAACCAATGGTATTGAGTATCTACTTAAAAAAAATAAAGTGGATATTATTAGAGGAGAGGCGTTTTTTGTCGATCAAAACACGCTACGAGTTGTAAATGAAGATTCAGCTCAAACTTATCAATTTAATAACGCCATTGTAGCAACAGGTAGTCATCCCATTGAGATTCCTGGCTTTAAATTTGGTGAAAGAGTGATTGACTCAACAGGTGGTTTAAACCTGAAAGAAGTTCCTAAAAAGCTAGTGATTATTGGTGGTGGCGTTATTGGCTGTGAGCTAGGAGCTGCTTATGCTAACTTAGGTTCTGAAGTGGTGATTCTTGAAGGTTCAGATTATATTTTACCTAATTTTGAAAGAGATATGGCGCAATTGGTTGTTAACAACTTTGATAGTAAAGGGACAAAAATTGTGACAAATGCCATGGCTAAAGAAGCTATTGATAATGGAGATAGCGTCACGGTAAAATATGAAGTCGAAGGAAAAGAGCAGTCTGTTACGGCTGATTACGTCATGGTAAATGTGGGGCGCAAACCGAATACCGAAGACTTAGGTTTAGATGTTATTGGTGTTGAAATGAATGATCGTGGTTTAGTCTTAGTGGACGAGCAACGAAAAACAAACATTAAAAATATTTATGCCATCGGTGATATTGTACCTGGACCAGCGTTAGCTCATAAAGCGAGTTATGAAGCGAAAATTGCTGCTGAAGCTATTGCTGGGAAAAACGTTGCTGTTGATTATCGTTCAATTCCAGCTGTAGCTTTTACAGATCCAGAATTAGCGACTGTTGGTCTAACAGTTGCAGAAGCTAAGGAAAAAGGAATTGATGTGGTAGCATCTAAATTTTCGCTTGCTAGCAACGGTCGTGCTTTATCTCTTAACCAAACTGAAGGTTTTGTTAGGTTAGTCACAACGAAAGAAGATAAAGTTATTGTGGGTGCTCAAGTAGCAGGTGTTAATGCTAGCGACGTCATTGCTGAATTAGGTTTAGCTGTCGAAACGGGAATGAATGCAGAAGATATCTCTTTAACGATTCACTCTCATCCTTCATTAACAGAAGCTGTTATGGATACGGCAGAGTTAGCACTAGGCTTGCCTATCCATCAATAAAACAATAATAATTTTAATTTTGGGTAGGAGGGGACTTTATGATTTTTGTTCCAAATGAAGAAAGAGATCCAAGAGTTAACCTAGCTATTGAAACATTTTTACTGCAAAAAAAAGTAATGGATGAACCCATTTTATTGTTTTACATTAACGAACCTTGTATTATTATTGGAAAAAATCAAAATACCGTTGAGGAAATCAACAAAGATTATGTGGAGGAAAAAAACATTCATGTGGTCCGACGCCTCAGTGGTGGTGGGGCGGTTTATCAAGATTTTGGTAACTTGAACTTTAGTTTTATTATGCCAGATGATGGGAAATCCTTTCGAGATTTTGCCAAGCTAACCCAACCGATTATCGATGCCTTACATGATTTTGGAATTGCTGGTGCTCAGCTTAAAGGACGTAATGATCTCGTCATTGATGATAAAAAGTTTTCTGGTAATGCCATGTACGCTACTAACGGCAAAATGTTTGCTCACGGAACTATTTTATTTGATAGTAATATTGACGAGGTTGTAAGAGCCTTAAGAGTCAAGCAAGAAAAAATTGCGTCTAAGGGAATTAAATCGATTCGTTCTCGTGTCACTAATATTAAACCTTATTTATCAGAAGAGTATCAAGGAATGGATACCTTAGCTTTTCGCGATGAGTTATTATTAAAAATTTTCAATGTTAAACATTTAGACGAAGTCAGCACTTATGAATTAACGCCAGCGGATTGGCAAGAAATCCAGCAGATTAGTAATGAGAAATACCGGGATTGGAATTGGAATTTTGGATACTCTCCCGAGTTTGAATTAGAGCGCAGTCAACGTTTTTCCATTGGATCTATTGAAGTTAAATTAAATGTAGATCAAGGTGTCATTAAAGCAATTAAAATCTTTGGGGATTTCTTTGGCTTAGGTGAAATTGCTGATGTTGAAACACTTTTATTAGGCGTTAAATATAAAAAGGATGACTTGGTTAAAGTAGTAGAACAAATCGATCTTCATAAATATTTTGGCCAAATAACTAAAGATGACTTTGTAAACTTGTTAATTTAAGAAAAAAATCTTATAAAAAAACCTCCAATTGTGTCTAAATTAGCATTTAATTTAACACAGTTTTGGAGGTTTTTTAAACCCATAGTTACAGATTTTGTAAGCAGGAAAAGAGCTATAATCATTCATTTTACAAAAAAAGAATAAATGTTCTAACCTTCTCTTGCTAGTTTAAAAGAGAGACAATCGGTGCATTCAACATCTGTTGGATTTTTTTCATGAGTTCCAACTTTGATTTCACTGAGTTTGCAGTAGTGAATTTGATTATTATTAAATTCACAACTGCTAACGGTACACTTAATGCTCGGATTCTTTTTCATGAGAACACCTGCCATTGAAAGAAATTAGGTTACTTAACGTAACAAGTTTAGTATATGGAATTTAAAGTAAGATTATTAACTAAATGCTTGCTTGAGGTAAAATACGTGTAAATAAATTGAAATAATGGGTTTATCTTTAGTATAATAAGATTAAAAATTGGAAATGTGGTGTTTTAATGGCAAAAAAGAAAAACTTAATTTTAGGATCAGCAATCGGCTTAGGGATTGTGTTTACAGGTATGACTTGGTCAGTTGGAAGAAAAATTTATAAAAAAACCTTCGGGGAGAAGCCTCGTGTTTTGGCTGAAGATATGGAGAATCATTATTCAAAACATGAAAGTAAGGTTCTTGATAGATTGGAGCAATATCAAAACCAAAAGTTTTTAGTAGAAAGTAATAAAAATGGTTATCTTATTGAAACCTTACATATGAAGTCCCATAAAGAAAGTCAAGATGTTATCATTCTTGTTCATGGAATTACTAGTAACTATTACGAGTTATTGCCAGTTGCTTTTCGCTATTTAGATGACGGCTTTAATGTGCTCCTGTATAATCAACGGCAAACAGGGTTAACAGGAGGAAAAGATTATACCTTTGGTCTGTGTGAGCAGTATGACTTAGAAGAAATAGCTACTATTGCTCGCCGATTATATCCAAAAGGGTTTGTTGGAGTCCATGGATTTTCAATGGGAGCAGCAACGGCCGCTATGCATGCTAAATTAAATGAAAAAACTAAAAAAGTTTCGTTGTACCTATTAGATGGGGTTTATCACACAATGGAGAGCACTGTAGAGCTGGCTCTTAAAGAGAATAAATCTCTCAAGCTGCCTAAACCTTATATGAAATGGTCTGGTAACGTTGTGTTAAAATTATTAAATCGAGTTAAGTATGAAGATGTTCAACCTTTAGCGGCTATTGCTCATGTCAGTGTTCCGATTTTATTAATTCACGGTATAGCGGATAAAGTAACTTCTCCTAAGGGGAGTCAAATGATGTATGATGCCATTAAGCACCAAGATAAGGAACTTATATTTTTTGATACAGGACACTGTGTCGCCCATCG
>Ga0153980_1000695_pt1 | contig 14819 bp, 15 predicted proteins | sample TSGA064MetaG_FD_104722 | JGI IMG/M metagenome (GOLD analysis project Ga0153980, IMG submission 104722) | Attine ant fungus gardens microbial communities from Georgia, USA - TSGA064 MetaG | ecosystem: Host-associated > Fungi > Mycelium > Unclassified | place: USA: Georgia, Magnolia Springs State... | reverse complement strand
GTCTTACCCAATAGGCTCATCGCCTCCATCCAGAACAACAACTTCTCATGCATCAGGAATTTCACAGCCTCGATCAACGTTTCGTCAGACGGAGTGTGAATGAGGTGATCAGCCCAATATCGACATGAATATGAAACAATAGGAGGAATGGTGGTTTGCGCAGTAGCCTGAATATCCATATTCTTGACGATAGAAGATTCCAAGCTGCACATGTTGAAGTGGAGCTTGGATGACACCAAAGTTCTCAAACATAACACCGCGAGCTGAAGTTCATGATAGACTCGATCCTGAACATCTGAAAGCTCAGGATGTTGTTGTAGAAAAGACGAGGATAAAAGAAAGTCCTCAAAATACTGGTGATGGAAATGAAGGATAGGGCCAGAGTCAATGACAGACACAAGTCCCTTTCGAATAAGCCCCAGCCTGTCTGCATCTGAACCTGGAATCTTGACTTTGGGAAGCATGATGAGCGCATTGTCATCAAGCGGTTCCTTGGCAAAAATCATTGCACCCATAACGGAGACGACTGCCCTGATCTCTTCCTCTTCAAGATCATGTCTGAATGATGCTTTGACAATTGTTGAGTACAGGGAATCCAAGCCTTTCAATCCTTTTTCATCATCCTTTTCGAGCATGGCAAACCGTCCTTTGGGGTCCCACTTGAGGAAATTGGCAACAGTTGTTACCCAGAAAAATCGACCAGCAGCACGAGGAACCAGGAAATTGAGCACCTTTTCAATGAATGCGACTTCCAATCCCATGCTCTCGAGGCGTGACTCGAGGAATATACTGATGTCTTCAGAAGCACTATCTCCTGGTTTGATGTCACTACCAGAGGGGATATTGACATGGATGCAAATAGGCTCTGAGAAGATTTTGGTGATGCAGTCCTCTTGCCGGCTTGTAATGACCAATTTAAACCTCTTCAGGTAATCTACCTTAACCAATCGCTGGAGCGTGCGTAACAGAGCGCTATGATCACTTTGCTCAGAGAAGTTATGCCTGAGACCACCACATTCATCCAATGCATCTATCACAATCACTGGAAGCTCCTTGAGCGGAACATTCTTCAGCATGTATAATGTTGTCTCGATGAATGATTTAAAAAGGCGATCCATGTCTGATGAAATGAGCTTCCTGCTGCCTTGGGTTAAGTGTTCCCGAAGGGAGGGGTACAAGCGGGCAAGATCACAGGCAACAGCACGCCAGAGGGCATTTGTTTTGATCGTCGTAGATTGTGTCCTGTCGAACCGGAAGCATATTACATGTCGATGCTGTTCCCGCAGTCGAATGGCAATGCTAGCTGCCACGGCTGATTTTCCAACACCAGGAAATCCCCTTATCCAAATAACATTGGGACCATCGACATTCCTGATCTCCCTTTCAATCTTGGTCAAAATGGCGGTGCGGGTGCCTTCCATACATGGTTTGCGTAAGGGAAGCCTATTCTCCCCGAGGGCGCTCACTAAATCCTCCAGCTCCTTCTTGTCGGCAGCCGTCTTCGTGTTTTTTGCTATGGTGGCTAATACGAACCACAAATCAGTCAAGTTGGGCGATGAATATCAGGCATGAAGAACAGACCTCGTTCTTCTCGAATTTCTTTCAAAACATCTGGGTCAAAAATTCCTGCATAAGTATCTAGTTTCTTCCGTAATTGAATTGCTTGGTCTTTATGAGGTACAAAGAGGATGTGTTTGGCTGTGACCAACAACTCAGTCATAAATCTATCTCACCCAGCTGAATACCCACCTGGCCAACTTTCAAGCCACTGCATAATAAAGTCCACTACTTTTTCCATCATTCCAGGAAATTCACTGATAGTACGACTCAGTTCGTCTGATCCCAGAATGTCCTTGAGCCTGTTCAGCTGGCCAGCTAGGGTACTCATGCCTTCTGCAAGGTCTTGCATTACCTCATGAGATTCTTGCTGAGCTTCAAAATGCTACAAATTGATCAGTCATATTATTTGCGTCGAAAAAAAAATGTGGCCGACTTTGTATATGACGTCAATGCAATTGACCACTGTTTGAGCTACAGAATTAAGCTGCTTCAAGTCAGATGATACATGCACGTGCCAGGAAATAACTTATTACCCCACTGATGACCTTGCTGAACTCGATAAGCATTCCAGCACCAGCATCTGCACGACCAAGGCGACTCAAAAGTGGTTTGAAGGATTCCAAGCTTTTTGTGGTATCCTTGATTTGTGCATCTAGAGCTCGTAAGTTGCTGTTGTAGGCCTACGATTACATTTGAGGAGGGAAGCTACATAAATAGTCATAAAATGCATACCTCGGCGACAATCCATAACTGTAGTCCTGAAATGGGATTAGCGAACTCGATCTTGAAGTCCGCTGAGGTGCCCTGAGTAAGCAGGAATTGATCGAGGAAAAGATCAACTCACAATTGGTTTCTTGCTGTGCTTGGGAAACCAGATGTTCCCATAAATCGTCGAATTTTACACTGACTTTACATGGCAAATCATCCTGTGAGGTATGCTTGGACCTGAAGATTTTCGGCCATCTGAAATACTTGTGTATTTCAATATTCAAGTTATTCCCTTCCTGCAATCTCCTATACCACATGAATATAGAGGACTGCATGGGCTCAAGCTCCACTTACAATCCGCTCTCGGTGAGCCTCAACTGCTGCTTGATCCCGATACTGTTCTCGAGTTTTTGTTCGAGACTTTGAAGGGGACTACCTGCCTTGTCAGAATATTTGACAACGAGGGGTCGTTTCAATTCATCCTTGAGCTCTCCGATGAATTCTGGGAGGGAATGCAATGGGATCACTAATCGACGGAGCCGATGACAATGTGACACTCACCAAGGACTCAAATGACTCGTACCATAGTAGCTTTTTCCATTGTTTTTGGATAGAGTGGATAAGTAGAGATATCGTGAGTGTGCGGCGTATATCAGGAACAGGCACAGAGGCTCCTGCCTCGTGAATGTGAACTTGATATACTGCATCTAGACACATCAACACACGGGGAAGCCACAAGTGTGGGAGCAGCCACAAGGCCGCCTTGTTTCAGCTGACATGATCTCCGGTTACAATTGGTTAACTCTTGGCATCCGTTATAAAAAGCACTGTTGGATCACATCCTTTGAAGGGAGACTCACGCCTTTGGATCAATGATTTCTCTGATATACTGAATTCAGGCTCCTGTCCATGAGCATTATGAAAGGAAAGGAAATGTAAATACTTACGCTAGTTTCCATATAAACCGCAAGTGGGAATTTTGTAGCTGCCAAATTGGCGCAGAAAAGAAGGGTAGCAGGTATGATGGCAAAAAATGACAATTCATTTGATACATCAAACCTCACTGGATCATTGTTCCCTTATGACGATTCTGTTGTAGTGTTCTTGTTCCAGGGGAAAAGAAATGGGAAGAGTATGCACGCTTTGTCTCTTAGAACAAGGGCAAGGACAAAGAAGCCTTCCTCCTCCTTTGATAAAATAAGAGCCATCAACAAAGAAATTGTTCACTCATTGCAGCTCAAGAACGATACCAACCGCGATCCAATGACGAAATCCGGCTTTGCCCTCCAACCTCGACAAAAAAGTGGTTCATTTCATAAGATCCATATGTTCTCCGATAATGTCATGATCATGAAAATTCCTTCAAAATCACAAAAGGTCTCCATCATCAAAACCGACTATATCACTTCCTTAAAAAAGGTAAGTATCGTGTTCATGTCAGGTAAAAGCGGGAGAAACAAGTGAGGGAACTGGAAAGGGGGAGACCTACTTTTGAGGATATTCGAGTTTTTTGGACAGGAATGATAAAAGCAGCTATCATTGTCCCAAGAATTGGGGGTAACATGTGATGTCTATTTGGGAAAGTTGTGCACATATTGGCACATCAAATGGGTACCAAATAAATTCGTACCAGGTACATATAGGCAAATTCATAAATGATTTATTTGGCATGATGGTAAGCTTAGATTTTTACAACCGGGCTGTCTTGTTTTGCTCACCCAGGACTGCAAGCATGTGAATACAGGCTGAGTAATATCCACCAGGTATTAAATATTATGTTAAACCTGATTGTACACAACCAGGCTACCTGGTTCTGCACACCTGGGCATGAAAAAATATTTCTCACCTAGTTTTATACAACCAGGCTGCTTGGTTCTGCATACCCAGGCATTAAATATTATTTTTGACCTAGTTCTACACAACCAGGCTGCCTGGTTTTACTCACCCAAGCATCTAATATTCCAACCAGAAAAATATTTTTAATGCCTGGGTGAGCAAAATGATATTTTATGCTTTGGTGAGTAAAACCAGGCAGCCTAGTTGTACAGAACTGGGTGAAAAATAATTCTTCATGCCCAGGTATATAGAACTAGGTAGCCTGGATGAGCAGAACCAAGACAAAAATAATATTTAATGCCCACATGTACAAAACTTTTTAACCTAGTTTTATACAAGCAAGCTGCCTAGTTTTACTCACCTAAGTATATAATATTATTTTTGACCCAGTTCTGCTCACCCAGGATATCTGGTTCTATACACCTACTGATAATTGATCAAGGAACAAATAGCAGTATATGTCATGAGCTGGGATACAGCAGACAAACAACTGATTATAGTGTTAACTGTTGTGGTTATGTCTTTTTGGACATAGTATTAATGCTAAGTTGTAAGGACTCAAGGTTCACCCTAGGTAGATATCCAGGAAGAACTCAATAGAGTTCTCTGTTGAGTTCTTCTAACTTCTTATACAAATGTCTGTCAGTCTATGCATTTGTTGCCTGCAATCACATGACCCTTACTAATAACTATATATATCTTACATAATTCTTCTTATACTATTTATATCTTTCCTGTATTATATTTCCCATTAGATTAATAAACATATAGAAAATAGTTTTTTCTTTAGGAACTGTCTCATAATATATAGTTTTCATTTCACATATTACATAATCTAGTTTTCAATGTTAGTTGACTTTTTGTGCACCTCAGTCTCATTCTGCAATTCTGAGGTGAGAATATTTTATACTATGGACTAGGATTTGTTGCTCAGTATATCTATAGTGTTTATTATCACTCTAGGTAATTCCTAATACATTTATAGTTTTGTTCTATGATTCTGAGTGTTTATTATCACTCTAGGTCCCTGCTACTTGTTATAAAATTAACTTGGTTATATGTTACACTTTTTTTAAAAATTTGTAATGTGCTACTTGATTGTAGTCAGCAGTAAAGTACCTAGTATCCTACAATAATACAGCCTATAATAACAAGAGAAACTTAACAAGAAACACAAAAAAAACCAGAATCACTTACTACTGATTCAAATACAAGAGAAATAAGAGAAAAGAAAAAGCAGAAATAAAAAGCAGTACTCAATGAGCACTTCATATTAAGTAATGTTATAAATACTATAGGATTGTTTGTTAGAAACAGGATAGTATACCCTTTACATTTATTATTCAGATATATTATAGGTATCTTTTTTAAATCAACAATTTGTAATGTAGAGCTTGGTGACAGTCCGTAGTATATGATAGGTTTTTTTTTAGATATATTATGGGTATTTCATTGGTGAATTGAACTGGAATTTTGCATTGAACTTATCCCATTACTAATTGATAACTAAGCAGCACAGACCTGTATGCCTAGTAGAAGCCACATTAAACCTAGACTATTCAGTTGATAGTTATTGTCTGCCATGTGAATATGGATTATTAGATACAGTGAATTTTTTTTTAAATCACTAGGTGTAGTGATGCCACAATATCTTCAAAAGAGTTGGAATCAAATAGTACCCAGTATATGGAGTGATGGCATCATTTTTAGCAAGTATTGATTTTCATCTATGACACCTCTCTTATATCAGCTATAATGACCTTAGAGCTTGTGTCACTGACTTTCTTACCAGCAAGCATCCCTAGCAGTACAGAAGGCAGCATAGGAGGCAATATAGGCAATGGCAGGTTAATTGCTTTTCTATCTCTCTTTATCATATGTCACTCCTTATTATAGCTATTAATTTTCCTGAGCTAAACAACTAAACTTACCCTTTTGATAAAATCACAGTATACACTTTTCTTGCCTTATTGCTCAGTGTATCTGTGGATAAGCTGTTATCACTTCTGAGAGTAGAGAGAATCTGTGCATTTATGGAAGCTATAGTTAGTATGCCAAATTGGTGCAATTTTACTCTGACTAGACTTGGACAATACTCTCACATGCAAGATACATTCAAACCAATTTCTCAAATGATTGTCTCAGTTGTGCTTGTTGAACAGACAACATTTTTATACATAGAGCACTAATAATGGACCATTTGGTAAGTTGAATATGTTAAGGCTCGGAGACTGGAAATAGAATATAGACCACCTATCCCAGGGAAGACCATCTTAGTGCCATTGAAGATAGTGACCAGATCTCCCACAAAGCAGTAAATTGGGTAGATTGAACTTGGATTAGCCAAATAAGAACAAACTAGAGTGCTACTGATTACTTGTCTTCTCAAATGGCCTTGGGATCAAACAGTCACAAACTATAGATAAGAAAATAATATAGTCAATCAGAGTCACAACTGTGACAAAATATGAAATTGCATTAGATACATCCTGATATTGCCATGCAAAGTATTATAGCTGATAATGCCTATTGTCTTCATTACCATGACTATGTATGCCAATCTCATTCATTACTTTTTTGCATATTCAGCTATCTCACATAGGACAATATGATGGCATATCAAAATGGACAAGTAAAATGTTTCTATAACAATGGCAATTATTACATCAGGTAAATTATTCTTCTAACTTATTTGATACTATCTATCACAAATGGCCACTTACTGATTTGTGATTGGTTGATTTGATAATCAAAGGGCTCAAAAAAGTAAAGTTAGACAAGCAGCAAAAGATATTGTTAAGTCTAAGGTTTATCCTCAGACATACAGTCCTTAAATACATGATTGTGGTGGTCTATGCACCAGGACAGCCTACCATATGATCACTATCTATTGTTCTATATATAGGAGTGCTATTGTTCTTGAAATAGAGATAACATAACTGTCTTAGGGTAGTCTTTTGTTCTATTCAAAGACAGATGATAATCTATAGATAAAGATCAGTGTCATATACAAACATTGAGGACCTTGTATCTCCATGGGATCTTATTGCCTTAGGGTCTATTTATAGCTGAAAGAAGCACATTGAAGAGAGCTTCATGATGGTCATTGAAGCAAATGATTATGTTAAGTGGTTCCCAAAATATCAGTAATTTAGTGTCTGGTGACTTAGTAATCACTGACTGATCTGCTGATAACTTGGTGAATACTGATTGCCTTGAGACATTTTTGGTACCATTTGAAAGATCTTTTTAAGGGCTTTTGGTGATCATTTAGATTGTCAAAATCAGTCAAGTATTCCTGTAGTTATAGTCTGAATGAAGTTTGTGACACTTGTATATTCTCCAGATTTTCCCTTGGTTTCCAAGTGTCTTCTTCTGCCATATAACCTCTCTATCATACCAGATATCTATCTCTTTCTCTAAACTTCCTCTTATCTAATATTTTCTCTGCCTTGTATTTCTCTTCTCTGTAAGGGAACCCTACCAATGCTACCTCTTATTATAAGTCGCCTTAGCAACCAAAGATATTACCAACATTCCAATAACTTATCAGCAATATCAGGTCATTAAATGGCCTTGGTCTATAAATAGCATGGGAAGGTTATGTAAGACATAGTCAGGTGATTGTAGAACATTCTGGAAGGTCATGTGACCATGGGAGCATTAGTGCACAGACCATGTAAAATATATATAAGTAATAGTGAAATAACATAGGGAACTCTATTGAGTTTTTCTCTTTCAATCCTCATCAATTGGGTAGAGACTCATTCTAAGTCCATCCTAACATCCCTGAAATACCAGACTTATAGTATTATGAGCCATCTTGGCCATAATAACTTTTTATTTCTTTAATCCTTTATCTTTTACTTTACTTTTCTTTTAATTAGATAATAGGGGAGTCACATGATATGTTACATTTATCACAATCCATCACATCCTGTAACAAATTGGTTATAAGATCAGTCATATCACATAGGTTACATGTCAAGAAATATTCTAGTAGATTCTATTAGATCATTGGTAGGTTAGGGTTAGTAGCACAGCCATGTATAAAAGGTATAAGTAGTAGTTCAAATCTAAGGAGAACTCTGTCAAGCTCTCTTTGTTTATCCTGAATAAAAGACAACCCAGTCCTAGGGTTAGCTCAATCTAATGGTCACATTATACATAGCCCAGAGTGATCCTGTACTTAATTAAATATTACTATATAATATTTAATTTCCCTTAGCTTGACTTAAAGACTCTTGACCCTGACTAACAAGACTGTAGGATCAGGGATATCTTAGTAGTAAGAGTATATATAGTGTAGGAGTACACCCCAGAAGTATTATCCTAAACTCTAAGAATTCTCCTGGAGGTGAGTTGTAACTTATTTAGAAGTATAATATTACTAAGGATTCTTTTAGAGTCTACTCTGCTCTGGTTGTCCTTATAGCAGATTAGGATCTCCTAAACAAAGCCTTGAAAGAATGTAGTAGACAGCTTCCCTCTAGATATTCTCCACTACCCTCAATCAACCCTCTGGAACACTCCACTCCAGGCAAATATTGCATGCAGATACCCTCCAGACCATCGCTGATGCTCTGGCCTATCTATAGCACTATTTGTATGAAGTTACTGAGCAACAGAACAGCTTAAAAACAAACATCAATAACACCCTCACTGTCTTAACTGCCTAGCTGCAACAACTTACACAGCTAGTTTCCAACACTCAACTCTCTCCTCTAGCAACAGCTTCCTCTCTACTGCCCACACCAACAACTCCTATTCTGGCAGCCTCTTACTCATGTACACATCCCAAACTCTTATCTTCTCTAGACTTTCATGGAGACTAGAGTACCAGCCAAGCCTTTTTCAACTCCTATGCCCTCTACATTTGCCTGGCCCTAGAGCAGTTCACCTGTGAAGAGAAAAAGGTACTCTGGGCCCTTACATTCTTCAAGAGAGGTTAGACTACCAAGTGGTCTAAGAACCTCTTCAGATAGGAAGTAGACACCGGTATTTTTTCCCTTTTAACCTGGGATAACTTCAACCAACAATTCTGGACCCAGTTTTTCCTAGTCAATGTAGAAGCAGATGCTATCAACTTCTTGGGGGGATTGTACTACCACCAAGGGAGTTGAACAGTGGATAATTACCTAGACAGCTTCTAGACCTTAGTCTCCAATACTGGATATATGAACCCCCAAACCTTAGTGGTAAAATTCAGACATAGACTCAGGGTAAATATCCAGAGCTAGATTACCACTATACCCTACAGAAGATCTGCTAACACAGATCTAGAGGCCTGGTATTGAGTAGCTTGAAGAATTGACCAAGCCTAGCTGGCCAATGAGGTCTTTTAGTCTTTACAATGCTTGGTACTGCCCCTCCCTTCTAGAGTTTCTGTCCCTTGTCTGGTCCCACTTACTATGGTTTGAACCTCTTTAGTTCTCCCCATGCCTGTTTCCCCTAGACCTCCACCTTTGCCTCCACCCCAATCTCTTAGAGTCCCTATGGATGTCAATGAAGTATGAAAGATCAGACTACTCTCTCTGTGTAACTACTACTGCTGTAGAGAAAATGGCCATTTTATAAAAGACTGTCCATATCACCTTGATGTATAACAGCTCATGGTGGAGTAGAAGGAAGAGTTGATTGAAAATCTAATGGCTTTCAAGGATATAGTTGTAGCAGAAAAATCAGAGTGTCACAAACTTCATTTGATAAAAGTGCTGCTTTGACCTCCTTTAGGATTATCTCATCACTTATTGGCATCTCATGAGTAGTCTCTAGTGCATTGATAGCAAAGAACTCAGGTTTTAGCAACACCTGGTTCATATTGTCAAGGTCTGTCCCCATCTCATAGTCTGCTTGTCTGGACAAGGGACCTTCCACCTGCATTGTCTTTTCTAGTTTATGATAGAGTACAAAGTCAAAATAAGTCATAAAAAGTACCTATCTTGCTTGCCTCCTGGTTAGCTTTTGAGCTGTCCTGAAAAATGTAAGGTTTTGATGATCTAACCAGATCTTAACTTTATATAGATGTCCCTCCAAATGGTGTCTGTATTCCTCTAGTCTCCAAATTACTGCAAGTAGTTCTTTGTCATAGATTTTGTAGTTCCTTTCATAGATATCTAATAACTTGGAGAAGAAAGCTACTGGATGCCACAGGTTAGTTTGCATGTCCTTTTGTGATAAGACAGCTCCTGTTGCAAAGTTACTAGCATCGGTGGATAACTTAAAGGGATCTTTGTCATTTGGTATTCTCAGAACTGGAGCTGTAGTAAAGGCCTTTTTTAGTATCTCAAAAGCATTCTGTTGCTCTTTGTTCTAAGTCCAGATACTATTCTTCTTGGTTAAGTTAGAGAATGGCTTTGATATCTTGGCAAAGTTCTCAATGAACCTATAATAGAAATTTATAAAGCCTAAGAATACTTGTACTTGCTTGACTTTTGTTGGTATTGGCTACTCTAGAACTCCTGAAAGTTTTTCCTCATCCATCTGTACTTTATTCTCCAAAATAATTATACCCAAATACTTGATACTACTTTGCTCAAAGAAATACTTTTCTGCTTTAGCATAGAGGTCATTAAATTGAAGCCTTTTTAGCACTTCCTTGACCAATTGTCTGTGTTCTTTCAAACATGTCCCAAATATTAGAATATCATCTAAATACACTATTACTAGTCATATGTGAATCAAGTCTCCCAATATATCATTCATCATACTTTGGAAGGTTGCTGGTACATTGGAAAAACCAAAATACATGACAGTTGCCTCAAAAAGGCCTTGTAATAAATGCTGTCTTCCATTTATCTTCTTCTTTGATGCAAACATTGTTGTATCCCTACCTCAAGTCAATTTTGGTAAATATTGAGGCTTTGCTGAGTGATTCAATCAAGTTGGCTATTCTAGAGATTGGATAGTAATTTTTGATGGTAATTCTATTGAGGGCTCTATAGTCCATAACAGATTGTAAGCTTCCATCGTGCTTCTTTACAAAGAAGAATAGAGCTGCTATTGGACTAGTAGATAGTCAGATATATCCCTTTCTGAGTTCCTCATTGATCTATATGTCAAGAGAGTTTCTTTCCACTAGAGAGAGCGGATAGACCTTGGCTGGTTTGGGAAGCATTGTACCTTCTACAAAGTCAATTGTATGGTCATATGGTTTCTATATTGGCATTCTCTCTAACTTATTCTTTGAAAATACATTCCTATACTCATGTAGCCACTCTGGTACATGAGCCTTCCAGGTCTTTGTGTCTTCGCAATCTGAGTCTCCATATTGGTCTTGATTGTTAAGTATAACTGCAATTATCATTATCTGTTGATGACTACCTAGGTTAGTTGTGTTTGCTCAGCTAAGAATATGGTTGTTGGGGTCCTCATCTCCTATATCATCCAATGAAGAAGATTTGCTAATATCCAGTTTGAGGTGAAGTTCATTAGCTTCTGTCTCTACATCTTGTATTTTATGAACTTTACTAGCACATGTATCCAGGTACCTGGTGAACTCCCATTGACCTTTTTGCCAATCAATATTTAGATTATGCTTATACAAGTACAAATACCCAATCATTATCTTTTTATTCCCTAAGTTGGTAACAAAAAGGTACTAGGTCATCCTGTATGATTCAATTTCTACATAAGCTTGGACATACTCAGTTATATATTTTGCCTTGTTGGGAGTGCCATCTGTATTGATTACACAATATGGATTTGCCAGTTTATAAGTTACTAGATTATTATTTTCCACAACAACTCTATCAACGAAGTTCATAGTGGCTCCTAAATTAACTAAAACCTCAGTCTGTACTTTCTTTCCATATACCCAAAGTGTAACTGGAATTTTAAAGGAGGTAGTCTTGTTGTACACTATATTATTACAAGATTCTAGTACTACTTCCAACTTTTGCAAGCTAATGGAAGGTATACTTTCCTCTGACTGTAGATCATAGACATCATACTCTACAGTCCCAAGGGAAAATCCAATTTGGGTGTTCCCTTTCTCTTCCCACTTGGGAAAACAGGATCAGGGATTTCCTCAATTGACGCGCTATTAATTTTGATGTCCTCAGGAGGGAAATCTGGGTCGTCACTATCTTTCTCCAACATCTTGAACAGCCATGCTCTAAATGACTGATTTTTATTCTTGCTTGGACCCAGTGGAGATAGTTTCTGAGAAGAGGTCTTATGAGGACGTTTGTCCTCATTACCTGACTTGTCGTAACAGTTTACTGTATTGTGTATCTTTGACTTATTCTTAAAGCCTTTTCCAGTACATATCTGACAGTATCATAAGCTCTTCCCTTCCTTTCTCTGAATCTCATCTATTTTTATTATATCCAGGTTCTTCTTTCCTCTACTCTTTTCTCCAATTGCCTCTAGACCAGATATTGTGCCCTGGGCCTTGTCTAGATGTAAGGCCTTATATGCTTGCATCAACAATTTGAGGTAGTCATCCCATGTTTTTAGAGACTGATTTGTAATTTCATAGATGACAAGTGCATTTTGCAGCTCATCAGGAATGACCTCCTTCATTTTGTCAATGTGAACTTCATCACTATAGTTGACAATTCTTGCCAACATCCTGTATTGTTCTGTATACTTGACAAAGTTCTTTCTTGCTAGGTTCTTGTTGACCCAGAGTGCTATTAATTCCTTCTTTGCTCTCTCCTTGTCATCTCATTGTCCATAAATATTTTTGAGTTCTTGGGCAAAGTCACCCCAAGAACCAATACTTAATCCTGCCTGAACCTTGTCATAATATAATTTCATATATGTGCTGGCAGAAGCATGTAAACAGATAAGGGCACATATAATTTTCTGATCATCTGGTATAATACCAGATGCTGAACAATAGAGAGTAATCTGGCTCAACCAATTATGTAGATACATCTTATTTTCAAAGCCTGCAAATGTTGGTGGCCCTGGCATCTTGGTTTTGGAGGCAATGTTTCCTCCAGGGAGCCTTGTCAGCTCTCCCCAAAGATAGATGACTTCTGCCTCCAAAGTTGTAATCCTGTTGTATATGGTGGTCAAGACACCATTATAATAGTTGATTGCTCTATTGAGTACCTGGTCAATGTAGTTTTTGAGAAGGAGAGAAGTTCCTTGATATGCATTTCGCAGCATCTATATCTCAGTCTCATCCTAGGGCATGTGCTTAGCACTTATACTATTCCTCAAAAGTACATCCCAATTCTCAGCACCAAAATCAGAAAAGGAAACAGTAGTGGTAAAGTTGTTGAAAGTCAACATATCTATTTAAGTAATTAATTACAGTTCTTGAGTATGTTTTCAAGAGGGTAAAAGGAAAAAATATCCAAATTTAGCCTCTTAATGCCATTATGTTACACCAAATACCATTCTAATAATATTATGTCTATGGAATAGTGATATTGAGCTCTAGAAGAGCTTTACAAATCTCTGGTACTCTAGTAGCTAGTTTGGAAAGATCTACATCCTTTAGATGCTTACAAGTACCTTTCAGCATTCTCCACTCCTTAGCTGTAAGCTTGTGACCAATTTTGTCCAGCTCTATAATTACATCCTGCAGTTAATTGAACTATTTCCACAGAGAGTCATACTGTAGATCCTCAGCCCAGGTCTTGTTTTCACTCATTTTAGTAAAAAATAGTGATATGCAATCCAAGGTGGGTTCCAGGAGTTCTTTGTACTCCTTTATGTGTAATAACTTCTTAGTTTTGCAAAAATGTAATTCTGGGGGGTAGGATGCAAAGTAGAAATTGTCTACTTTATACCAGCAAGGGTCTGCTTCAATGAGTCTATCATAGAGTTTAGTGGATGGAGTGGGTTCCATTTCTATCCTTTCCAGCAATGACTTCTCTGTCATACTCTCCTTTTTCAGCAAGAGGCATTCAGCAAGAGTCTTGGTGTTTTTAATGGCAGGCATGGCTTGGGGACAAAAGTAAGCACAATATCTCTAGTTCAGTGGATGAAGTGTAGTAGACAGAAACTACACTATAACTATACTAAAAGTATCCTTTCAATGACGTAGGTCCTGTCTTGAGAGGAGAGTTCAACGTCATGTCCAGTTTCTCACACTAGCTCATAGAGGAGGAATAGGGGTCTCAGAGTGGTTCCAGCTATCTACAAGGGTTTTTTGGAAATGTTTACACAAATCCAAAGTCTTTCAGGACCAGCTGTAATACACAAGCTAGCCTGCTCTTAATAGTTTGAGAAACAGACCTTCCTCTTTATGCCTGGGATCCAGCCTACTATAGAAATAGGTCCTTGACAGAAACCTACTCTAAGCCCTCAGTCAGTCATCTGTCCTATAACAGAAACAGAGACACCCTCAGGAAAGTCATCTTGTCCTGTAGCAGAGACAAAAAGACTCCCTTATAGCCCCCTAGACCTATATCTAGAATGAACACAACCTTATGTCCTTTATAGAGACAATGGAGACAGAAAACAGTAGACTTAACAAACTATCACAAATGGCCACTTACTGATTTGTGAGTTGATGATTTGATAATCAAAGGCTCAAAAAAGCAAAGTTTAGATAGTAGCAAAAGATGTTGTTAAGTCTGAGGTTTATCCTCAGATATACAGTCCTTAAATATATGATTGTAGTGGTCTATATACCAGAACAGCCTATCACATGATCACTACCTATTGTTCTATATATAGGAGTGCTATTGTTCTTGAAATAGAGATAACCTAACCATCTTAGGGTAGTCTTTTGTTCTATTCAAGGACAGATG
>Ga0153980_1000694_pt1 | contig 14828 bp, 8 predicted proteins | sample TSGA064MetaG_FD_104722 | JGI IMG/M metagenome (GOLD analysis project Ga0153980, IMG submission 104722) | Attine ant fungus gardens microbial communities from Georgia, USA - TSGA064 MetaG | ecosystem: Host-associated > Fungi > Mycelium > Unclassified | place: USA: Georgia, Magnolia Springs State... | reverse complement strand
CGTCAGGCGTTCGCCGGAGAGGTCGAGGGCCAGGCCGACGACGACCCCGACGCACTGTTCCAGCAGATCGCGATCGCCCTGCAAGCGAAGGCGAAGGGACCGGCGAAGTTCTACGAGCAACCGCTGCTCGCCAGGTGGCAACCAGCGGACCCGATCGTCGCCGCCGGAGGTGGCTCGGAGCTGAGCGGCCCAAAGGCGCCTGTCGAAACTTCGGAACCCGCACCGACCACGCGTGCCGGATTCCCGGCCGTCGTGCCTGCACTCGCCGCGGGCCTCCACATGCCGAAAGCTTGGCTGCAGGACACCCTCGACCTCATCGAACGCCGCAAACAGGTCATCCTCTACGGCCCGCCGGGTACCGGTAAGACGTTCCTTGCGCAGGCTCTGTCGAAGCACGTGACGGACGGCACGGACGGCGAGACGACCATCGTGCAGTTCCACCCGACGTACTCGTACGAGGACTTCTTCGAGGGCTTCCGCCCCGTCGCGAACGACGACAGCGGCAACCTCGCCTTCAGCCTCCGGAAGGGGCCGCTCCGACGCCTCGCCGACAGCGCCGCGGCCAATCCCGAGGCGAACTACTTCCTCGTCATCGACGAGATCAACCGGGGCAACATCGCAAAGGTCTTCGGAGAGCTCTACTTCCTGCTGGAGTACCGCGACAGCGAGATCTCCCTGCTCTACAGCGACGAGCCGTTCACACTGCCGAGCAACATCTTCGTCATCGGCACAATGAACACCGCCGACCGCTCCATCGCGATGCTCGACGCCGCCATGCGGCGCCGCTTCGCGTTCATCGAGCTGCACCCGGAACGCGACCCCGTCCGCGACGTACTTGCCGGCTGGGCGGCGACCAAGGGCCTCCAGGACGACCGCGCAAATCTGCTGACGCGACTCAACGCGGCCATCGCGGACCACGATGCCAAGGTGGGACCGTCGTTCCTGATGCGCGACCTCGACGCGAACGGTCTGGCGGACGTGTGGCGGTACGAGATCCTGCCGCTCCTCGCGGAGCACCACTACGGCGACGGCGTCGACCTGGACGCCCGGTACGGCCTGCCAGCGTTGCGTCGCCAGGCGACGCCCTCCGTCGCGGACGGGGCCGAAGGTGCCGACACCGCGGGTTGAGTTGCGGGAGGCGGACCAGCCGACGCTGCACCGGATGCCTCGCGAGGTCGCGGCCGGCCTCGTCGCCGCGCGGATCGCGGACGTCTCGCCGACATTCGTCGCCGACGAGTACCGCGTCAGCGGCGTGCGCAAGGTCGGTGTCGTCCGGATCGCCGGTCAAGACGTGTGGATCCGGCCGAAGACCCCGGTGCGTCGGCTGCTCGCGATGCTTGGCTACGCGCGGGCGGGAAGCGCGATCTGGGAGGACGAGGACTTCGGCTTCGCGGCCGACGACGACCTCGTGCCCGCGCTGGCGCACGCGTTCGAGCGGTAGGCCTCGCGGGCGCTCGCCGGAGGTGCGCTGCGCGGGTACGTCACGCGGGACGATGCACTGCCCCTGGTGCGGGGCCGCTGGAGGATCGGCGACCAGCTCACCCGGCGGGGCGGTCAACCGCTGCCGGTCGAGGTGTCGTTCGACGACTATGTGGAGGACATCGCGGAGAACCAGCTCGTGCTGACCGCGGCGACGCGGTTGCTCCGGCTTCCAGGGGTGCCAGCGGACGTGGTCGGGCGGTTGGGGCGCGTGGTCCGGGTGCTCGACGGGGTGACGGCGATCCCGGTCGGCGCGCCGGTGCCGGTGGTGCGGCCCGATCGGCGAAACGCGCGGTACTCGGCGGTGCTGCCGCTGGCGTCGCTCGTGCTCTCCGGCGCGTCACTCGAGCAGCGAGCCGGGTCACTCGTTGGCACCGGGTTCCTCGTCGACATGTGGTCGGTGTTCGAGGACTTCGTGACCGCGGCGCTGCGAGAGGCGTTCCGGCCGTACGGGGGAGAGCTCGTAGCGCAGTACGCGTCGACGCTCGACGTCGAAGGGACGGTGAAGATCGCGCCGGACCTCGTATGGCTCGTCGACGGGGAGGTGCAGGCGTGCATCGACGTGAAGTACAAGGTCGAGAAGCACGGGCAGTACCCGAACCCTGACCTGTACCAGATGGCGGCGTACTGCAGGCGGTTCGGGTTGGGGGAGGGGTGGCTCGTGTACGCAGGTGAGGGCTGCGAGGACGTGCCCACGATCTTGCTCGGCGGCCCGATTATCGCTCGCAGTTCAGTCGAGCTCGATCGAGCCGGCGATGTGATTCGACTCGACTTCTGCCGATTCAGCGCGCAAGTCGTCGAGAGGGCGGCGGGCGGGGCGTTCCGGCCGGCGTCGACGATTGCCGACCGGAACGCACTAACTCACGAAGTCGAATTCTTGCGGTAGTTCAAGGCGGGAAGGGTCGACACGATGCGGACCGTTTCGACGCTGACCGTCACGACGCGCTGGATCAGCTCAACGATGTACGCCGGATCTCTGTGTTCAGTGCCCCAGTCGTTCGGGTCATTGACGATTCCGGATGCCTTGTCGGTCTTCACTTGGTATCGCTCCACGACCCAGTCAAGCGCTGAGCGAGACCCGAGCTTGTAGTCGTGCGTCTCGTCCGGAATGCCGCTGATGACGAGCCCGGGTGTTACGTGGATGACGGTGCGGTCCCAGCTCCCAGCCTTACCGCCGTACCGCATCTTCGTCACATGGAGCTCGCCAGAAACCGGGCTGCTGAGCGATAACGAGTACGGATTGACTTTCTCGTACCCGATGTGTAGATCGGACAGCTCCCGCCCAGCTGCAGCGAACGCACGGAAGTCGGCCGGATCGGTCAACTCGGGGATGCGAGGCAGCATTTTTTTCAAGTCCGCGGCGAACGCGGCTCGATAGTCGGTTGAGTGCAGCAGCCCGTACACGGCGTAGAACACGTCGTCCGCGGAGACGTCCGAGCCGAACAACATCCGATACCGAGCCAGGGCGGTGTCAGTGATGTTGTCGTGCCGCTGCTTCCCGTCGAACATCGCGAATGAACCATCTTGCGGCTCCACGTCGTAAACGTACCGGGGGAAGAACTGGCCTCCGGAGCCCGCTCCGGTCACGTGCAGATCCGGAAGTGCGTCCAGTGCGAGAACAGAGAACGGAACAGCTGAACCGGCACCAACGTAGTAGAAGCCCCAGTTCTGCTCGCCGGGCGGGAAGAACTTTGGTTGTTGACCGCGCTCGTGGTTCATCAGCGGAGCGAAGTAGACGCGCTGCTTGTTGAAAGGCCTGTACACGCCGACGGTCATCGCTTCGCCAGAGTATGAGACACGCTGGTTCTTCTTGAACGCGTTGCGGAGACTGCGTGTCCAGCTAATGCGTTCCGGATCAGTTTCAATGAAGTCTTCGATGGGCTGCGGTCTACCGGCTGCGGCCCAGCGGTCAAGTTCGGCATTGTATGCATCAATCATTCGGATGACATTGCTGCGAAGTGCGGGCTCGGACGAGTTGTAGACCCATGCGTCCCGGCCAGTCTCAAGACCCCGCGAGAACGATCGGAAGATCGCTGATTCAGGGCTCTTGCGGTCTCCGATCGCTGTGAAAGTCTCGAACGCGTCGTTGCGCTGGTTGATCCAGTCGCCGTGTTCGTTCGGAGTGATGTGCTGCCACGGGACGCCATCGGAGTCACCGTACTGCTCGAGCAGGCCGAGCTTGTCGTCGCGGCTGAGGTAGTCGCCGATGTCTCGGTAGTGGATCGTGCCGGACGACGGCCGATCTGGGTCCTTCACCAGCAGCGAGATGACGATCGTCGCCCGGCTGCCTGGGCCGAAGGTCTGGCCCCCCTCCTTGAGTGCCTGCTCGCCCGAGGTGCGGGTGTTGCCGCGGAGGTTGAGGATGTACAACTCGCTGAACTCGTCCTGCAGTGTCAGCCGGAGGCCGGCTGCGGTGTTGCCGTCGAGGAACCCGCCGTTGGTGACGTAGGCGACGATGCCGCGATCTTTGATCCGATCGGAAGCCCAGCGGATGGCGCGGATGTAGGAGTCGTACAGACTGTTCTTGTTCTGCCCGGTTGATCGCGCTGCGTAGGTGTTGGCGATGCGCTTGTCGAGATACGGGTACTTGAGGTTCTGATTGTTGTCGTTGGCCGAATCCTGCCCTGATGAATATGGTGGATTACCGACGATGACGCGGATGTTGAGCGCGTTCTGTTGTTTGACGCGCTCGTTGTTGTCGCCGAACACGCCCTGGTCATCGTAGGCGTCGTCGTCCTCCGTGGACTGGAACGTGTCGGTGAGGACGACGCCGGGGAACGGCACGTACTCACCGCCCTGAAGGCCGTTGTAGGTCGCTTCGATGTTGACGGCGGCGACGTAGTAGGCGAGCAGCACGATCTCGTTCGCGTGGAGCTCGTGCCGGTACTTGTGCGCGAGGTCCGCCGCACTGATCAGGCCGGACTGAAGGAGCCGAACGATGAAAGTGCCGGTGCCGGTGAACGGATCGAGGACGTGCACGCCGCGGTCAGACAGTCCAGCACCGAAGTGATCGCGGCTGAGGCGGTCTGCACTTCGAAGGATGAAGTCGACGATCTCGTTCGGCGTGTAGACGATGCCGAGACGTTCTGAGGTGTTGCGGAAGGCTCCGCTGAAGAACTTCTCGTAGAGACGCTTGATGATCGTCTGACGGCCCGCGGCGTCGGTGATTCCCGCAACGGTACGTTGGACGCCCGCGTAGAAGCCAGCGAGGTCGCTGGTCTCGGTTGCCAGGTTCTGCTCCTCGAGCGCGTCGACCATTCGCTGCATGACCTGCGACACCGGGTTGTGGTCACTGAACGCGTGGCCGGCGAAGAGCGCGTCGAACACGGGCTGCGTGATGAGGTGCTGGGAGAGCATCTCGATCGCCTGCGGTTCCGTCACTCCCGGGTTGAGGTTGTCCTGCAAACCCTTCACGAAGCGCGTGAATTCATTGCGGAGCTCAGCGTTCGACCCGTCGACGAGTCCCGTGATACGGGCGATCTGTCGAGCGGCGATCTCTGCGACGTCCTTGGCCCAGTTCTCCCAGTAGTCGCGTTCGCCGACCTTGTCGACAATGCGCGCGTAGATGGCGTTCTGCCAGTCGGCGCCGAGCGCGCTCATGTCGAGCGGGACCTGGGACGTTTCGGGAGTCGCGGAGTCCGGAGCGGATTCGGGTAGGTCAGCATCGGAGAAGTTGGTTGCGATGACCGGCCCGGTGTCAGTGCGACCGTTGAGATCGATCTGCTCGATCTTCGCCTCGAAGCGTTCGTCGTGCGCGCGCAGCGCGCGCAGGACGTCCCAGACGACCTTGAACTTGGTGTTGTCGTTGAGGGCCTGCTCGGGCGACTGCCCAGCGGGCACCGCGATGGGCAGGACGATGTACCCGTAGTCCTTCCCTGGCGCCTTTCGCATGACACGGCCGACCGACTGCACGACATCGACCTGGCTGTCCCGAGAGTTCAGGAAGATGACGGCGTCGAGGGCGGGAACGTCAACGCCCTCGGACAGGCAGCGGGCGTTGGTGAGGATCCGGCACACGTTCTGCTTGCTCGTGTCGGCTTTGAGCCAATCGAGGTGCTCGTTGCGCTCGAGGATGTTCATCCCACCGTCGACATGCCGGGCTTCGAGCCGGTAGGTCTGAGCATCACCATCATCCGAGACATCGATCCGACGCCCGGCGATGCTGTCAGGCCGAACTCCATCGACTCCGTCGTAACCGTTGAGGAAGCCTCGCACGGTCTTCGAGTCCTTGATCGAGCGGGAGAACGCGACAGCTCGACGCAACGGCTGATGCGCGTTCGGTGTCGTGGAGTCGATGCCGTGTACGCCGCGCTTTGCGAGCCCGTTGTAGATGCCGACGATCCGAGCGGCGTCCGGGATGTTCAGTTCGCCGTCGGCCGCGAAGGTCTCTTGGAACGCGCTGCTGATCGAGTCTTCGTCGATGGTGAGGACGAGCACTCGGTAGTCGGAGAGCAGGTCTCGCTCTACGGCTTCACCGAACCCGAGGCGGTGGAAGACGGGGCCGAACACATCCTCGTTGTCCATCGAGTAGATGACGGCGGAGTTCTCATCAGCCTGGTTCTTCGCGGATTCGGCGTAGATCTTCGGCGTTGCGGTCATGTACACACGTGCAGCGGTCTTGATCGCATCGTCCGAGTGCACGCGCAGGAACGCAGATTCGTCCACACCTTGACGCGAGAAGCCGGCTGTTCGGTGCGCTTCGTCGCAGATCACGAGGTCGAAGTCCTCTAGACCCTCAGCCTGCGCTTTGGCGACGACATCGATCGACTGGTACGTCGAGAAGAAGACGGTCAAGCCGTCGGGCTCGTCCGCCTTCGCAACTTCCTTGAGGAGTTGTTGTGTGTTCGTAGTGGCTGGGTAGGCGAGATCGGCAACCGTGAAGTCTTCGCTGACGCGCCCGACCTTGCTGTCCGAGCACACGGCGAAGGCCCGGAGCGGCATGGCACGCTCCTGTGACCACTCTCGCAGCGTCTGGGACAACAACGCGATCGAGGGGACGAGGAAGAGCACCTTGCCGCCGCGGCCGGCGACAGCTTCGGCGATACGAAGGCTGGTGAAGGTCTTGCCTGTTCCGCACGCCATGATCAGCTTGCCGCGGTCTGTGGTTCCCAGGCCAGCCTGCACCGCGTTCAGTGCCTCTACCTGGTGCGGCCGGAGGGACTTCTGAACCGGAGCAGCCAGCGAGTCGGGGTGCTCGAAGGAGTACTCAGACCAATCGATCCCGCTGTGTTCGAACTCTTCGATCGGGATCTGCGCCGTCGGCAGCTGCTGATCGACGAGGGCCTCGAGCGCGTTCTTCCCGAGGGGGGCGGTGGCGACGATCAGGCGCGACGAGAAGGCTGCCTTCCCCGACGCAGTGAAGAACGAGTCCAGATCGCTCTTCTGGATGGTGTTGTCAGTGTCGTGGAACTTGCACTGGATTGCGCACAAGCCGCCACCATGGCGTTCACGTGCTACCAGATCGATGCCGGTGTCGGTCTTCCCGTTCCGTTCGGGCCAGTCCTGCCACAGCCACACCTCGTCGAAGCGGGCCGTCCACTTCGGATCGGTTGTCAGGTACGCGCGGGTCAACCGTTCGAAGAGGCGGCCCTTGGTGCGCTTGTCCGGCGCGATGGTCGCGTAGACGTCGAGCAGATCGTGGATGGACATCGCCATGATGCGGTTCCCCTTGAGGTGCGGCCGACTCGAAGGCCGGGTTGGAGCGAGACCGAGACTAGCTGGCGGGATCGTCGGGCCGGTCGTGCGGCTCGCCGGGCGGCGGCTGTTGCGTGTCGACCGCGGCGTCGGAGGACGTTCCGTTCGCTGCGTTGACAATCCCGAACGGGACGTGGACGCTCGGGACATCGTTCGCTGCGCCGCGCAGGTGGTCCATCTGGTCGTCGAAGAAGATGTGTGGGCGTAGAACCTGCAAGATGCGCGCCTTTTCGACGCCACCCAGGAAGAACGCATCGTTCACCCGGAGCCCCCAACCCTGGAGAGTCCGAACGACTCGTTCGTGTGACGGCGCATTCCTCGCGGTCACGATCGCGACGTGCACACGCCGGTTGTAGGTGGGGTCGGTCCGGACCAGGTTCTCCTCGATGTCCTGGATGCGATTGATCCCGCGCAGGAACTGTGCCATCAGTCCCTCCGGCATCGCTTCCTCGGTGTGGGAAACCTCGTTCTCGTGGAACGTGGCGAGGTCGGAGGCCTGCATGATGCGCTCGGAGGAGTCGTCCGTGAGGACTCCGTCGAAGTCGAACGCGATGCGCAAGTCAGTGCCAGCCGGGTCCTCGGCTGGTGTTCCGACGACACGGCCGGCGGGCAGACCACTGTCGATCGCAGCTCGGACGTCATCGTCGTTGGCGGAGAGGAACAACGACATGTTGAGCGCCTCCATGTACTCGTGAGATGACCGACCCTGCATGAAGATCGCCCTGGAGATCGCGAGGTCGTGCGCTTTGAGCGACCGCATCACTCGCAGTCCAGTTTCCGGATCGTTGCGAGAGAGGATGATCACTTCGACCAACTGCTCGCCTTCCGGGCCGAGGTCGTTGAGGGACAGCAATCGGCGGATGAACGGGAAGGCGACACCCGGGTGCAGAGTGTCGTCGAGGTGCTCTTCCTGGTACTTCCGGTACTCGCCCTCGCCGCGCTCAAGAAAGAGCCTGTGGGATTCGGACAGATCGAAGAGCGCGCTCGAGGCGACACCGACGACCAACATGTTGTCGAGAGGGAAAGGCATCTCAGTTCCTTGCTTGATTCTCATCTTGAGCGGTTGAAAGCTGGTTGCAGCGAAACGGCGTCAGCAGCAGCGGCGGTCAGTGAGCATTCAGCCCGACCCACAGCCCGTCCCTCGCCCGTGTCATCCCCACGTACAACTCTCGGCGCTCGAGCTCCCGCCGCTCCCGCTCGGCGTCGCTCGTCGACGCGGGTGGATCGGCGAGCAGCCGGCCTCGAACGTGCGCGAGCAACACCTGCTTGAACTCGAGCCCCTTTGCTCGCTTGACGGTGCCGACCTTCACCGCGTCGATCGGCTTGCCGCCGTAGTCCTTGAGCGACACGAAGGGCACGCCAGCTGCGCGGAGCACGGTCACGACGTCGTCCGCCTGCCGGTTCGTCGCGGTCAGGATCCCGACATCGCCGTGTGAGGTCCCGACGAGTCGCAGCACCTCAGTCAGACGAGCGAGCATCGCCGCATCGTTGTCGGCGCGCCCGGCACCGCGGTGGACGACGGGCGCAGGCCCGTTCCGCGTGACGGCGGACACAGCGTCGCCAGCGTCGCCAGCGCCGTCCACGCCCTCGATGTCCGTGAAGGAGTCAGCCGCGACCATCTGCTTCGCGAAGTCGAGTATCTCCGCGGTGTTCCGGTGGTTCGCGTCGAGGACGACGCCACGGCCCGCGAGGCTGATCCCGACCTCTCCGAGCGTGTACCCGCCCGGGTAGATCGTCTGCTGCCCGTCGCCGATGAGCGTCAGCCCGTCCGGTCGGTCCCCGACGAGCGAGTGCAGCAACGACACCATCGCGCACGACAGGTCTTGCGCCTCGTCGACGATGACCGCGTCGTAGCCTGCGAGCGGTCGCTCGCGCAGCGCATCGCGGGCGAGCAGGACGACGTCCTCCCAGTCCGTGATGCCGCGCCTGCGCAATCGGCGGTCGTAGGCAGCGTGCAGGTCCCAGACCGCCTGCCGGACATCGACGGGCAGCCCGTGCTTGCGTCCGACACGGGCCAGGTCTGCGTACTGCTCGAAGCGGGTCAATCCCCGCCCCTTGATGACGTGCTTGATCTCGTCTTCCCAGTAGCGGCGCGTGAAGCGCGCCGCGCGCAGCGGACTGGAGGCCCCGATCGCGTTCCACGCGTCGTCCAACGCGAGCCGCGCCTCCCGTTCGTCGACACGGAACCGGATGCCACGCTGCTTGAGCAGGCGGGTGGCGAACTGGTGGACGCCGACGAAGGCGACGCGGTCGACCAGCTCGGGCGCGTGACGCTCGAAGAGCGACGCGAGCACGTTCGGGAGCGTGCCGATGTAGGTGGCGAACAACACACGACCGGTACTCGCGCGGGCGAGGTAGGCAGCACGGTGGATGCCGACGACGGTCTTGCCGGTGCCCGCAGCCCCCCGGATGCGTGCCGGGCCGTTGAAGTTGCGGCGGACGAGCTTGGCCTGCGACGGGTCGAGGAATGCCATCCACTCCTCGATGGGGGCCTCGAGGACGCCGTCGAGGAGCTGTTCAGCGAGCTTGGCGTCGTCGATGAGCGCAGGCCGGAGCAGGTCCTGACGGGGGAGGACCGGCTCGGGCACGGTCAGCTGCTGCTCGGGGGACTGGGCGCCGTCGATGACGGGGAAGTGCGCCAGCACAGCGGCGAGCACCTGGTCGACCTGGACGGCGGACAACCGTGCGTTGCGCTTTGTGATGTAACCGATGAGGTCGTGCACCCCGACGACATCGACCGAGGCGACGTGCGCGTGCATCCGTCGCTGGCCGGCGAGTGCGACGACCGCGTGGACCTCGCCCGGCGGGAGGCCGATCTCGGCGAGGGCGCCTTCCGCGCCGTACACGAGGTCCGCGAGGCGAGCGACGCCGTCGGTGACGTCCTCCTGCCCGCGGTGGATGCGATCGCCGTGGACCGAGACTTCGCGCCAGGCCTTCGTGTCGACGATGAAGACTCCGGCGCTGCCGACGACGATCATGTCGACCTGGGCGTGCTTGCTCCCGGGCCACCGCCGGTCGGCGAGGAGGTGGTAGCCGATGCCGGCGAGTGGCGCGAGGATCCGTGCGGTCTCGGCCTCGGTGCGCTCGGCGATCTCGTAGCGTCCCGCCTGTTGCTCGGCTTCGTCAGCCTGGCGCCGATGTTCGTCGGCTCGGCCGCGGAGTCGTCGGGCTTCTGCCCCAGCAGAGGTGCCGGCGATGGTCACGATGATGCTCCCCTGAGGAGTGTCCTGATCACACCGGCGCCCTCCCCGAACGTTCCGGTACCGAATCATCCTCTCTCCTGAGCAACCTTCAAGGCAGCACCCGTTCTGGGGGCTGGTCCACGCTCGCTCTGCTTTGGAGGTCTCGCATAGCGTTCCCATAACGAGGGGAATGAGAATGACCTGGGACATCCCGATCGGCACGCGCTTGCCGCGGCGAGAACTGCACGACAGGTTCGGCGGCAGCTGGCAGGGCGGAATTACACGCGCGACGAAGACGGACGAGATGTTCGTCTTCACCAACATCGGTGGTGGCGAGCACGGCTACGGCGTGCACGAGGGTTTCCGCAGCGACGGCGTGTTCCGCTACAGCGGCCAGGGCCAGAACGGCGATCAAACCCTGACCGCGAACAACAAGGCCCTCGCGGAATCCGAGGAGATCGGTCGCCCGATCCGCGTGTTCCGCGGTCAGGGCACCGTGACCTACGTCGGGAGCTTCGCGCTCGCTGATCCGCCCTACACCTGGGAGAGGTTTCCCGGGACCGGCGCGTCCCCTGAACGGGAAGGGTTGGTGTTCAACCTCGTCGCCGTCGACGCGGACACGTCGCTCTTGCCCGCTCTCGCCGATGAGGAGGGCAGCGCTTCGAGCCGAGGGCCCGAGACCCAGGCGCCTCCGGTCACGACTGCCTGGCAGCCGCTCGACTTCAGCGAGTACCAGGTGCGCAGGGTCGACGAAGGCGAGTCGGTGCGGTCCGTCTCCCGTCGTGAGTTCGAGCTGCAGTCGCGATTCGGCGAATGGCTCCGTGCTCGCGGTGAAGACGTGCAGGTGCTTCATCTCACGGAGGACGGGGTGACGATCGTGCCTGACTTGTACGTCCCGACGTTGAGCCAGGTCGTCGAGGCGAAGAAGTCGACCGCCCGCGCCTACGTCCGAACGGCGATCGGGCAGGCACTCGACTACGCGGCGGTCGCGCGACGTCGCGGTCTGTCGGTGACTCCGGCCGTCCTCCTGCCGTCCGAACCGAGTACTTCGATGGTGGAGCTCTGCACCTCGGTCGGGATCACCGTGTGGTGGCCGAGCTCGAGTGGGGACTTCCAGGAAGTCAGGCCGTAGCCGGTCCGTCGGTCAGCACCCGCACGGTGGGGAGATCGGGCGTTGCCCATCGGAGCGAGCCGAGGTCGGTGGGGGAGAGCCAGCGCAGCTCGTCGTGGTCGGTGCTCGACGTCGGCCCGGGTCCGAACCACGGGACACGGTACGTGGCGAGGTCGATGTCGATGCTGCCCACACGGGTGACGGAGCGGTCGATCGGCTCGCCGATGACGACGTCGAGGCTGAGCTCCTCGCGCAGTTCTCGTCGCAGGGCTTCCTCAGCGGATTCTCCCGGCTCCACCTTCCCGCCGGGGAACTCCCACTGGCCCGCCGCTGATCGACCCGTGGCCCTTCGGCAGGCGAGTACGCGACCGTCCGGCTGGGTGAGTACACCGGCGACGACTTCGATCATGCGTTCCATCCTGCCCGGCGTTCTCACTGCGGTACCAGCGATTGCACTCCACTGGTCGAGGGCGTGCTCGACGGACGCGGCGGAATCCTCGGGACGGTCGTGCTCCCAGAATCGCAACACACGCCAGCCTTCCGACACCAGGATCGCCTGGTTCTGAGCGTCGCGCTGGCGGTTGGCAAGCAACTTCCGACGCCACAGCTCAGCGTTCGCCTTCGGAAGGTGCGCGTGCTCCTCGCAGTAGTGCCAGAAGCATCCATCGACGAAGACGGCGATCCGTGCTCGCGGGAAGACGATGTCGGGCCGAACGCGGCATTGCCGACTGACCTGACGGTCGACGAAGAACCGCCGGCCTCGCCGGTGCAGCTCTCGACGCAACGCCAGCTCGGGCGCCGTGTCGCGCCGACCGAAGCGAGCCATGTGTCGTCGCCGAGCGTCGTCCGCTTCCCATTCCTCCACGCCCCGATCCTCGTCGGCCGGTCATCGCTGCGAGGACCGAGGCGCGGATCTGTGGATCGACGGGTGTCGAACGACCCGGTGAGGGAGCGAACGATCAGCGACTGGTAACTGACGCAGCCGCGATCGGCACATCGAGCGGCGCGTCCGGCGCGACAGGGTCTCCCGGCGAAGCAGCCGACTGAGCCTCCAGATCAGCCCGCACCGAGTCCGACACGCCAAAGAACATCGTCGCCACGAACCCCACCACGTACGCCACCACGAGCCCCGACCCGTACCCGAGCAACGCCCAGCCGTACCCCGAGGACCCGTCCAACAGCGGGATGAGCGACAGGTCCGACGCCCCGATGGCGATCGCCCCGACGGAGTGCCCGAGCTGGTCGAACAGCCCGACGACCCCGCCCCCGAACGCCCCACCGATGCACGCCGTGATGAACGGCCGCCCCAGGGGGAGCGTCACACCGTAGATCAGCGGCTCGCCGACCCCGAGGAACCCGGCCGGGAGCGCCCCACGGATGGTCCGCACGAGCGAGGCGTTCGACCGGAACCGCACCCACAGCGCGATGCACGCACCGATCTGCCCGGCACCACCCATCGCCAGCACGGGGAGCAGCACGGTCCACCCGGTCTGCTCGATCAGCGTGGCGTGGATCGGGATGAGCCCCTGGTGCATGCCGGTCATGACGAGCGGCAGGAAGAGCCCGCCGAGGATGAACCCGGCGAAGGCCCCGCCGTTCGCGAGCAGCCACGTGGCAGCCGTACCGATGGCGACGGAGACGACGCCGGCGACGGACATCAGGATGCCGAGCGTCACGGACCCGGCGACGAGCACGGTCACGGTCGGCACGACGATGAGCGCGATGACGTCGGGCGTGACCTTCCGCATGAAGCGCTCGACGTAGGCGGCGAGGATGCCGCCGGCCAGCGCTCCGAGCACACCGCCCTGCCCGGGCGCGAGCGTCTCACCGAACACGGTGACGTTCGCGACCCCGGCCGCGACGATGATGCCGCCGACGGCACCGCCGAGGATGGGCGTCCCGCCGAACTCCTTCGCGGCGTTCATCCCGACGAACACGGCGAGCAGGGACAGGAAGCCGGAAGACAGCACGCCGAGGAACGGCGTCACCCCGGGCAACCATCCGAGGTTCGTCAGGATGCCGTTGATCCCGGCGATGAGCCCGCACGCGATCAGCGCGGGGATGAGCGGGATGAAGATGGCCGAGATGCGACGGATGGCACGCATGGTGCGGCCGTCGGAACGGGCACGGGCGGATGCCTTGATCGACGCGCCCCGCGCCGCCAGCTCCTCGGGCGACACCGAAGCCGAGGACGCGTCCGGAACAGGAGCCGCACGCAACGACTCGAGCGAATCAGCAACCCGGTCCACCAACCCCGGCCCGAGCACGATCTGCAGGTTCGAGCCGGCCGCGATCGCTGCCATGACGCCCTCGGTGGCCTGGAGCGCCGACAGATCAACAGAGGAAGGAGAAGCCACCTCGACCCGCAGCCGGGTCATGCAGTTCTCCACGTCGGCGATGTTCGAGGACCCACCGACGGTGTCGAGGATCTGTTGTGCGAGTTGCTGTGCATCGGTCATTGATGGTGCTCCTCGGGGGAAGGAAGGACGAACGGGAGAGATCAGGAAAGGACGGCGCGCAGGGAACCGTCAGCAGCAGCGAGCCGAGAACGGACGACCGACGCCGACGACCCGGTGAGGATCATCGCGATGGCCGTCTTCACCTCGCCGCCCGCGGCATCGAGGGCAGCAGCGACCTCGGAGGACGCCGCCCCGGTCACGTCCTGGACGAGCGAGAACGACCGTGCGACGAGCTTCTCGTTCGTCGCCCGCACGTCGACCATCCGGTTGCCGTACGTCTTGTTGCTGCGCACCATCGCCAGCGTGGTGAGCATGTTGAGGACGAGCTTCTGCGCGGTCCCCGCCTTCAGGCGGGTCGACCCGGCGATGAACTCGGGACCGACGACAGCGTCGATGGCGATGTCGGCTTCCCGCCCTGCGGCCGAGTCGGGGTTGCACGCGACGGAGACGGACAGGGCGGACCTGCGCCGCGCCTCCAGGATGGCCGCGATGACGTAGGGCGTCCTGCCGGACGCGCTGATCCCGACGACCACGTCGTCGGCCGTCAGGCCGAGCGCGTCGAGGTCGCGGACGGCGGCTGCTTCGTCGTCCTCGGCGCCCTCGACCGCGGTGGTGAGGGCGATGGAGCCGCCGGCGATGACGCCGACGACCTGCGAGGGGTCGGTGCCGAAGGTGGGCGGGCACTCGCTGGCGTCGAGGACGCCGAGCCGGCCCGGCGTGCCGGCGCCGACGTAGATCAGGCGGCCGCCGCGCGAGAACGCTGCGGCGATCGAGTCGGCAGCGAGGGCGATGGCCGGGAGGCACGGCTCGAGTGCCGCGGGCACGCTGCGGTCGAGCGCGTTCATGCGCTGGGCAGCCTCGAGGGTGGAGACGAGGTCGATGTCGTCGAGGGACGAGTCGGTG
>Ga0153980_1000691_pt1 | contig 14881 bp, 8 predicted proteins | sample TSGA064MetaG_FD_104722 | JGI IMG/M metagenome (GOLD analysis project Ga0153980, IMG submission 104722) | Attine ant fungus gardens microbial communities from Georgia, USA - TSGA064 MetaG | ecosystem: Host-associated > Fungi > Mycelium > Unclassified | place: USA: Georgia, Magnolia Springs State... | reverse complement strand
GGTAACCCTGAATCAGGCGACTTTTCTTATTTCTTCGGTTTGCGGGCATGCAATCGGCGGATTTCTTATCGGTTCCTTTGGGGTGAAATGGACTTTAGTGGTGATCATTTCTCTGATCTTTACGGCTTCTCTGTTTTTCTGGAATCTGAAAAAGCAACATTCGGAGTATAAAAAAGAAACGGTAAATGTGGTTGAAAGTATGCGTGAAGGAATTTCCTATATTTTTAAAACCAAAGAAATTTTAGGGGCTTTATGTCTGGATATGTTCGCGGTACTTTTTGGTGGTGCTGTAGCGCTTATTCCTGTTTTTGCCACTGATATCTTAAATGCAGGCGCTGAAGGTTTCGGATTTTTAAACGCAGCCTCTGATATTGGTTCAATGTGTATTATTACTCTTCTGTCTGTTGTTCCTTTAAGAAAAAACCAGGGTAAAATACTTCTGGTAGCGGTTGCTGGTTTTGGACTGTGTATCATAGGATTTGGATTATCCAAACTGTATTGGCTTTCCTTCCTGTTCCTGGTTATCAGCGGAATGCTTGATGGAATTTCCGTAGTAATCAGAGGAACTATTGTACAGCTGAAAACACCGGATCATATAAGAGGGCGTGTGCTGAGCGTGAATTCTATATTTATTATGTCAAGCAATGAAATGGGCCAATTTGAAAGCGGGCTGGCTGCAAAATTATTAGGAGTGGTACGTTCTGTGATTTTCGGGGGAACGATGACAGTACTGATTGCTCTTTTTGTAGGAAGTACAAATTCCAAGCTTAGAAAAATGCAGTATTGAAAACCAATATAGCAGATTTATTAAATATATCACAAAATCTTTAAATCAACGTTAATAATTTTTTATATTTGCCTTATAAAATTCCCCCTTTATGAACAAATTTCTATCAATTCACCGCTTCTTCCTGAGAAGCTGTCGGGCGCGGGCTCAAAAATTCACAAAACAGCCTTTACTGCTCAGTACCATCAGGTCATTTAGTTCACTGCAAGATGACATTATGATTAGTTTATCTAACAATCCAAGATTAGTATAGAGAACGGAATACCCCCAAAACACCAATCAAAGCAGATTGCAGGTATTTTTTTGGGGAGAATACAGTGAATTCAAACGAATAAATAATCTAAGGATCAATAAAATTAAACTGATCAAAATGAAAAAAATACTACTTCTTATCATTTTATTCATTACACAGGCGGTATACTCGCAGTCTGACTGCGTTACAGCAATCCCCATCTGTGGAAATTCTGATATTTCATATACCCCATCCGGACCTGGAGTTGTTAATGAAATTCTTAACCAGAACAATGGATGTCTAAGTTCCAATGAGCATTTCTCAGTATGGTACTATTTTACAGCTGCCACTACAGGAACATTAACATTTGAAATTAATCCAAACAATCAGACTGATGACTATGACTTTGCCGTATATGGTCCAACAACGAATGGCTGCAACTCTTTTATAAGTCCGAATGGTTCTTATATAACTCCTTTACGATGTAATTATTCCGGAACACAGGGAAATACAGGTTTATCTCCAACTTTAGCTCCGGGATCTGCTAACAACGGAGTATGGAGTCCTTATATGAATGTAACTGCAGGTGAAACGTATTATCTTATTGTAGATAACTACAGAAGTACTCCTGATGGATTCTCTATGACCTGGGGCGGAACTGCTTCCCTAAGTTCAGCATTTAATGATCCTACACTGGCACCTAATCCATTTATTGCTCCGGGAGTAGCTGCAGCTAATCCTGCAGACCCCAATAATATTATGGTATGCGGACTTCCTAATCAGTTCAACTTTACAAGTCTAACGCCAGCCATTATTAATGGTAACAACAATAGCTTTACTGTAACATACCACACGAATACCAATGATGCAATTACAGGATCTTCTCCTCTTACAACAGCAACAGTAAATGGTACAGACACTTATTATTACAGAATAAGATATCAGGATTTAAGCAATCCGGGAAGTACTATGAACGGATGTTTCATCACAGGAAAATTCAAATTTATGGATGGCAGCTTTACGTTAACAAACGCTTCCCTATCCAGCTGTAGCAACAATAATTCCGGGACTGCGCTCTATGATCTTACAACGGCCGCTATAGGAGCAACTCCCAATTATGTGTTAAAGTATTATCCTTCGATGTATGATCTTAACAATGGTATCAATGAAATTACAAATCCTTACCAATATGTTTCAGCTACGGGATCTGCATTTGTAAAAGCAACCAACCAATTTGGATGTACTGCTACTGCCGAAATTACTTTAAAATTCAATCCAATTGTAGTCGTAAATGATGCAACGTTAAGATCTTGTTTCATTGAATCCAATCCTTCAACAGCTTCATTTAATCTTACTAATGCTACGGTTACAACGCAGGTAGGAACTACTAAAAACTATTACCCATCCATGACGGATGCGGAAAATCAAACCAATGAAATCTTAACCCCGGCAGCTTATATTGCACCCAACGGTGTTATTTATGTGAGAGTATCCAATGCGCAGGGATGTTATACCGTTGCAAAAGTTACTTTAATTGTACTTCCTCCTGTAAAATCAAGTGTATTGGTAGATAAAATCATTTGTATTGAAGATAAAACCACACTGGATGCAGGACCAGGATTCAACGGATACGAATGGAGCACAGGAGCTACCACTCAGTCTATTAACAATGTTGGTGTGGGAACGTATTGGGTAAAATTAAAAACCGGAGATTGTATTACTTTACAAACCGTTAAAATTTATCCTAACGAACAGCCTGTAGTTTCTAATATAGATATCACCAATACAACGATAACCGTTAATGTAATAGGCGGAACACCTCCATATAAATACTCTATGGATAATATCAACTGGCAGGATTCGAATGTATTTTCTAATATATCCAGAGGCGACCACAAAATCTATGTGAAAGATGCTTACGACTGTGAACCTATTGTGATTTCAGTAGTGGTTCCTAACCTGATTAATGCCATCACTCCAAACGGAGACGGTATAAATGATGTGATAGATTATTCGGCACTTGCAGGAAAACAAAGCCTGGTATTGAGTATTTTCGACCGTTACGGATCAAAAATTCATCAAGCCGACAAATCTAACGGATTTAAGTGGGATGGTACCGTTGGAGGAAGAAGAGTACCAACAGGAACATATTGGTATTCTGTGACATGGAATGAAAATGACAAAAAAAATACCCCTGTCAAATTTTCAGGATGGGTAATTGTAAAAAACAGAGAATAATTTGATAAAACCATAAAAAACTGCCCTCACGGGCAGTTTTTTATCAAAATAATCTTTATTACTTTACACCTTATCATTATTTTAGCTAATTTTGTTTCACAAAAATCATTTTAAAATGAGAAAATCACTACTTCTTTTAATTTTATTCATATCACAGATATTCTACGCACAGTCAGACTGCTCTTCGGCAATTCCTGTGTGTGGAAACTCCAACCTTTCCTATACTCCTTCCGGCCCCGGAAGCGTAACAGATATTCCATCCACTAACGTTCCGGCCTCACTTTGTCTGAAAGGAGGAGAACATTTTTCAGTATGGTATTCATTTACAGTAGCTACTTCGGGTACATTGGCATTTACCATTGATGCTAACGTTAACACGGATGATTATGACTTCGCTGTTTATGGCCCTAATCCCAGCTGTAGTTCTTTGCTGGAACCTATACGATGTAACTATTATGGATCTGATAACCTAGGGAATACAGGTTTATCACTGACTATTCCTCCAGGTGGAGCGAACCAAACGGTTTGGAGCCCGTACATGGATGTGGTAGCAGGCCAAATCTATTATCTATTGGTTGATAACTTCCGAAGTTCTCCGGATGGTTTCTCTCTGAACTGGGAAGGAACCGCTACCCTGAGCTCAGCATTTAATGATACAACTTTGACACCTAACCCATTTGTTACTCCGGGACTTCCTTCAGCCACTCCTAATCAACCTAACGAGGTGATGATCTGCGGACTTCCTAGCCTATTTAATTTTACAACTCTTACAGGAGGTATCATTAATGGAAACAGCAGCAATTTTGTGGTTACTTATCATAACACCACCAATGATGCGGTTACAGGACAAAATCCACTTACTTCTACTACGGTAAACGCTACAACTACCTACTATTACAGAATAAAATATCAGGATCCCAATAACCCGAACAATCCAATGAACGGATGTTTCATCACTGATAAATTCAAGTTTAAGGATGCAAGCATTACTGCAAAAAGCGCCACTCTTTATTCATGTAATAATAATGGTGCAGGTTCAGCAACGTTCAATTTAACCACTGCAGATGTATATGGAGTTCCGGGTACACCCAACACTGCTACCATACGGTATTATCCAACCATGAATGACCTGAATGCAGGAACTAACGAAATTACCAACCCTACCGCTTACACCTCTCCTGAAACAATAATCTATGTGAAGGTAACTTCTGCACTGGGATGTATAGCAACCTCAACGATCAGATTATTATTCAACCCTACCGTTGTATTAAATGATGTGGTGGTTGAAGAATGTTATATTGAAAATAATATCACAAACGGTCTATTCGACCTTACCACAGCACCTGTAAGCACTCAAACAGGACTTGACAAGAAATTTTACAAAACATTGGCTGATGCTACCAACCAGACGAACCCAATTGTAAACCCAACCAACTATATTACTACCAATACGGAAGTATATGTAAGAGCAACCAACACCAACCAGTGCTACGCTATCGCTAAGATTACGCTAAAAGTTTTGCCTCCGGTAAAATCTGCTGTTCTAAAAGACAAAACGATTTGTGCGGAAGATAAAACCACTTTAGATGCAGGACCAGGATTTGATGCGTACGAATGGAGCACAGGAGCTACCACTCAGTCTATCCAGAATGCAGGAATTGGAGCATATTGGGTAAAATTACATACCGGGAAATGTTTCACACTTCAGCAGGTAAATGTGTATGCTTCTCAGCAGCCGGTTATTGCCAGCATAGAAATCACAAATAATTCTATTAAAGTGAATGCTTCAGGCGGTACTCCTCCTTATATGTATTCAGTCGACGGTATCAAATGGCAGGAATCCAATACATTTACCGGACTTCCAAGAGGAGATAATAAGATATTTGTGAAAGATTCTTACGACTGTATTCCTATCCAGATTACCGTTACCGTACCTAATCTTATCAACGCGATTACTCCTAACGGAGACAACGTAAATGATGCAATTGACTATTCTGCATTAGCTTATAAGAAAAATCTGGTATTTGTAGTGTATGACAGATACGGAAACAAACTGTATGAAGCAGATAAAATGAGAGACTTTAAATGGGATGGAACTGCTTTCGGCAAAAAAATCTCTACCGGAACTTACTGGTACACGATCTCATGGAACGAAAATGACAAGAACAGTACTGAAACCAAATATTCTGGATGGGTATTGGTAAAAAACAGAGAATAATTGATTTTTTTTAATATTGTAAAAATCACCCCAAAGCTGGGGTGATTTTTTTTATTCACAGACGAAATCCTTATGCCTGCAGAATTTTAATAAGGTCAGCAAGAAAATGTTGATTACTATTTTCCAATTATTTTCTAAATAAACTATCTTTGCACCATGGCGCAGAAAGAAACTTTATCATCTCTTACACATGGAAACTTTGCGAAAGAGCTCTCGATTGCTGATGGAAAAATGCCTCCGAATGCAGTAGATTTCGAAAGACTGGTGATCGGTACTTTTTTGATTGACAAAAAAGGACTTGACCACTCTATCGACCTGCTTACTCCGGAAGTATTTTACGACCCAAGACATCAGGTCATTTTTTCTAGCATTCTAAAATTATATGAAGGAAACCACCCTGTCGATCTGATGACGATTATTCAGGATTTAAAAAAAGAAGAAAAATTAAGTCAGGCTGGTGGTGATCATTATATTATAGACCTTACGATGGGAGTAAGTTCATCTGCCCATATTGAATACCATGTCCGTGTTATTCTTGAAAAATACATTTTAAGAAGTTTAATTAATGTTTCGGCAAACGTTATTGATTCCTCATACAAAGAATCCACAGATGTCTTTGAACTTTTAGATAAAGCCGAACAGTCGTTTTTCGAAATTACCAACGGAACGATCAAAAAAGGGTTTGATACTGCCAATTCATTGGTAAAACAGGCTATTGAAACCATCAAATCGTTAAAAGATAAAGAAGGAATTTCCGGAGTACCTTCAGGATTCAGAGATATTGATAAAGAAACCGGTGGCTGGCAAAATTCCGACCTTATCATCATTGCGGCACGTCCGGCGATGGGGAAAACAGCTTTTCTTCTCTCCATGGCGAGAAACATAGCAGTTGGGCATAAAATCCCGATGGTTCTTTTCTCTCTGGAGATGGCATCCGTACAGCTTATCACCAGAATGATCGCTTCCGAAACCAAAATTTCTTCTGAGAAATTAAGGAAAGGAACGTTGGATGATGATGAGTGGCAAAGGCTGTTCTCCAATGTATCGGAATTGGAAAATGCCCCGTTATTTATTGATGAAACTCCTTCCCTTTCGATATTCGATTTCCGTGCAAAATGCCGAAGACTGGTGATGCAGCATGGCGTAAGACTGATCATGGTCGACTACCTCCAGCTAATGACCGCAGGTGGCGGTGGAAAAGGAGTTGGAAACCGTGAGCAGGAAATCTCCATGATCTCCCGTTCATTAAAAGCAATTGCTAAAGAACTGAATGTCCCGGTTATTGCACTTTCACAGCTTTCAAGAAGTGTGGAAACACGTCCGGGAAAAAGACCTCAGCTTTCAGATCTAAGGGAATCCGGAGCGATTGAGCAGGATGCCGATATTGTGTCATTTATTTTCAGACCTGAATATTATAAAATTTCGGTTTGGGATAATGATGAGGAAGGCCAGGAAACCTCTACGGAAAATCAGGCAGAATTAATTATTGCAAAACACAGGAATGGGGCTACGGCAGATGTGCGTTTATCTTTCCTTAAACATTTTGCAAAGTTCGGGGATATTGAAGCGGCTATGGGAGGACCAGACGGATATCCTTCTAATTTCGGGGGCCATGAAACGAGCGGTTTTGATAAAATCAAGACTACGATTCAGCCTGGAGCAGCATTTGATCTTCCGGACAGCTCGAAACTTTCAGGGTCTTCAATGAACGACTTTGATGATGATGATGATTTCCCGTTCTAAATATTAACCACAAAAATAGCTCTTACGATCGTGAAGGTTTACTATTTACCTTTTTGAACCGTAAGAATATAAAGTTTTACATACCTCTACATTTTTGAGAATCGAAATATACACCGACGGAGCCTGCAGCGGAAATCCCGGAAAAGGGGGATACGGCATTCTCATGCGCGTTCCCGAAAAAAATTACCAGAAGACTTTTTCCAAAGGCTTCCGTAAAACAACCAACAACAGAATGGAGCTGCTGGCAGTAATCACGGCTTTAGAAAAATTAAAATCGCCGGAAAACGATATTCATGTTTATACAGACAGTAAATATGTTGCGGATGCGATTAACCAGAACTGGATTTCAGGTTGGATAAAAAGAGGCTGGAAAAATGTAAAAAATCCTGATCTCTGGAAAAGATTCATTGAACAATACAATACCCATAAGCCCAAAATGCACTGGATAAAGGGACATGCCGGCCATTTCGAAAATGAGCTGTGCGATAAATTAGCTGTGGCAGCAACCAATTCTGATACGCTTGAAATTGACACCTATTTTGAAAATCTGGAAAATAACTCACTTTTTTAAAATAACAAGAAAATAGAAATTTTTAATCAATCTAAGCTTATTTCGATACCTTTAATTAATTCACCATCTTATCTATCATTCATTAAAGAATAATTATCATTTTTAGCAAAATTAACATTAAATACATATTTATTGATTAGGATTTAATATATTTACACGTCTAATTAAAAGTATCCCTATTCAATGAATAAAAATTTACTGTCTTATTTTTGCATTTTATTACTATGCATTTCCGGGAAGCTACTTACCCAAACCTATCAACTCGCAGGAAATCCTGTCAATACCACAGGGTGGACCATGGTTTCTCCTACCCAGGTAATGGGCGATTTCGTTCAGCTTACCCCGGATACCAATAACCAATCCGGATCGATCAGACTGAATGATCCCATTAACCTGAAATACTGTGACAAGTGGAGGGTGGAATTTGATTTCAGAATGGATTCTAACCAAACTTCCAATGGAGATGGTATTGCATTCTGGTACCTTGCCAATCCACCGGTAGCCAGCGTATTGGGTTCCGGTCTCGGAGTTTCACAAAATGCCGTGGGCTTTATTGTAGGCCTCGACACTTATAACAATACGACTACTGCCACCATGAGCAAGGTACACGTTGCCTATGGGCAGGTTCCCAATACAACCGACAGTAACAACGTAGAGTTTTTCAATGTTCCGGGAAGTTCTTTCCACTCACCAGATCTGAACACTACTCAGCCTTTTCAGGGTGCTACTTTTAAGCACGTTGAAGTTACCGCTCAGGTAGATCCTGCTGCTCCTACCAACTGGATTGTAAAAATAACTCTTGACGGTACTGTGATTTGCAACCAGTCTTTTGCGCCCTCTGGTACAGCGGCTGCAATGACTGTAGGATATTTTGGATTTTCGGCTTCTACGGGAGGTGCAAGATCAAGACATTCTATTAAAAACGTAAAAATCTATACTGATAAAGTGCCTATTTTACAAGCTGCAGCAACACAGTCGTTTTGCCCTAACCCCTCTACAGGATTAGGTTCTGTAAATTTAACCTCATTCAATTCTCAGTTTGTAAGCAATCCTGGAAACTACACTTTTACATACTATGTTTTAGGCAGTTCAACACCAATTGCGAACCCAACCAATTATCAGTTCAATGCCAATACAACCGTCACAGTAGTCGTAAAAGATAATGCCGGAATACTTTGTGATAATCCTGACGGAAAAATACAGCTTGTGTTAGCCCCATTTACCGCCACCGAAGCTACCCTTACGGAATGTAACAACAATAAAGCGGGTACAGCAATATTCAACCTGACTACCGCCAATGTGACCGGAGTATTGGGAGTCACTAAAAAATACTACAAAACATTGAATGATCTGAATGCAGACACCAATGAAATTTTAAATCCTGCCACTTATCCTTCTGCTGCGGGAGCAGTATATGTAAAAGTAACCACGCCACAAGGATGTACAGGTAATGCAAAAATTAATCTGACATTCTACCCAGATATCCCGGTGACGGAAGCTACCCTACGTTCTTGTTTTATTCCCTCCAATATTACAACCGGAGGATTCGATTTAACATCAGCAAATGTTACGACACTGACTGGTGCTACTAAGAAATACTATACAACATTAGCTAATGCTACAAGCGGAACTAATGAAATTGCAAGTCCATCGTCATACATTTCAGCAAGCACAGTGATTTATGTTCGTGTAACGAATCCCACCGGCTGCTACATGATTACAAAAATCAACCTTATGGTGATTCCGCCGGTATACTCTACGGTTTTAAAAGACAAAATAGTGTGTGTTGATGCCCGAACAACTTTAGATGCAGGACCAGGATTTGACAGCTATACATGGAGCACAGGTGCTACAACCCAATCTATTACCAACGTTCCCGTAGGAATATACTGGGTTAATCTGAAAACAGGAAACTGTACAACGCAACAAATTGTAAAAGTAAACGCTTCGGTAAATCCGGTTATTTCAAGTATTGATATTAACCACAACACAGTTACGGTAAATGTATCAGGAGGAACACCACCTTACCAGTATTCTTTGGACGGAATTACGTGGCAGGATTTCAATACATTTGGAGGTCTTGCAAGAGGCGAAGTAGTAATTTATGTTAAAGATTTTTACAATTGTCAGCCTGTTAAAGTTCAGATTACGGTTCCAAACCTGATCAACGCCATTACGCCCAATGGAGATAATATCAATGATTATATTGATTATTCTGCGCTGTCTTACAAGAAAAACCTGGTTTTTGTAGTGTATGACAGATATGGCAACAAGCTATACCAGGCAGATAAAATAAGAAACTACAAATGGGACGGAACAGCTTCCGGTAAAAAAATCCTTACAGGAACGTACTGGTACACCATCACCTGGAATGAAAACGACAAAAACAATACAGAAACAAAATACTCAGGCTGGGTATTGGTAAAAAATAGAGAATAAGTATTTCTACGCTAAAAATCACTCCACATTTGGAGTGATTTTTAGTAACCTATCGTTAAAACTGTAATTATTCATAAAACGCAGGTTTCACCCTTCAGTCCCATTCATTAAAATAATCGAACACATTGCATCAATTCGTGTATATGACTGAGATTTCATTACAATATTAATCTTTTTAATTACATAATTAATATCTACAATATCGTCAAATAATCAGAATTTATATTTTTATATTATTAATAACTAACCAACTCGCTACACATGAAAAAAACTTTACTTATTTGTTTTTTAACGACTTTATTGGGCTTGTCTGGAAAACTATTTTCGCAGACCTATCAGCTCGCAGGAAATCCCGTAAATACTACCGGATGGGATCTTGTCTCCAGTGCAATCGTCAGTGGAGATTTCGTTCAGCTTACTTCGGATCAGACCAGTCTCTATGGAGCTATAAAACTTGCAACCCCCATCACACTGAGCTATTGCGACAAATGGAAAGTAGAATTTGACTTTAGAATTGACGGAAACGGTACCGCTCAATTTGGAAAGGGTGATGGTTTTACATTCTGGTATTTAGCCAATCCTCCAACAGGATTTGTTTCCGGAGGAGGACTGGGAATTCCCGCCAACGCTTCAGGGCTGATGGTAGGATTTGATATTTTCAACAACACTACAGAAGGACAGATGAGCAAAGTACATCTTCTGTACGGAACCAATGATACAGCCGGAAGCAATATCGAATACAACAATACTCCAGGCAGTACCTTCCACTCTCCGGATCTTATCGCAACACAGCCATTTGTAGGCCCAACCTATAAGCATGTGGAGGTTAACGGTGAAACGGATCTTACCAACCCTACCAACTGGATTATTAAAATACGAATCGACGGTGTACTTATCGTTGACCAGTCTTTCGCACCCTATGGCGGCGCTATAGGAATGTCACAGGGATATTTTGGTTTTTCTGCAGCTACAGGAGGTGCTAGTGCAAGGCATTCAATTAAAAATGCAAAAGTATTTGTAGATAAAGTTCCGATTCTGAACAATACCATTACTCCTTTTGTGTGTACCAATCCTGCTACCGGAAACGGAGTAGTGGATTTAACGTCTTTCAACTCACAGTTTGTTAATAATCCCGGAAATTATATTTTTACGTATTACATTTTGGGCAGCTCGACACCAATTGCCACTCCTACCGCTTTCCAATATTCAGGAAATACAACTATCAAAGTGGTGATCAAGGATCCAACTTCTACTCTATGTGATAATGGAGACGGCGTCATTCAGCTCAACCCAACACCATTTGCAGCAAACAATGCAAGCCTTACAGCCTGTAACAACAATAATGCAGGAACAGCAATATTTGACTTAACCACAGCCACCGTCACGAACATCCCGGGAGTCACAATGCAGTTCTATCCGACTTTATATGATATGAATAATGGTACCAATCAAATTACAAACCCTACTGCTTATGCATCTGCTCCGGCCTCGATTTTTGTAAAAGTAACCACTCCCCAGGGGTGCGTAAGTACCGCACAGGTTACATTAAATCACTATCCTGTTGTAACTGTAACTGACGCTACTTTAAGAACATGCTTCATTGAAACCAACCCATCAACAGGTTTATTCAATCTGGCCAATGCTACCGTAACCGGTCAGGCAGGAACGACTAAAAAATATTATCCTTCATTAACTGATGCCATCAACGGAACTAATGAAATCTCTAACCCAACTACCTATACAGCGCCAAATGGGGTAATTTATATCAAAGTAACCAGTGCAAACGGCTGCTATGCAATTGCTAAGGTTACTTTAACAGTAATTCCTCCAACATTATCAAGCGTTTTACAGGACAAGATTATTTGTATTGAAGACAAAACAACCCTGGATGCCGGTCCGGGATTCAATGCCTATTTGTGGAGTACCGGAGCCACCACACAATCCATTAATAATGTAGGAGTAGGTACCTATTGGGTAAAGCTTAAAACCGGCGACTGTACCGCTCTTCAGACTGTAAAAGTCTACCCTTCAGAGCAGCCGGTGGTTACTACCATAGATATCTCAGGAAGTACTGTTACCGTGTATGCAAACGGAGGAACTCCACCTTATAAATATTCAATGGATAACATCAACTGGCAAGATTCCAATGTGTTTACCAATATTGCGAGAGGGGAAGCAAAAGTATTTGTAAAAGACAGTTACGACTGCGAACCTATTGCCATCAACATTACCGTACCTAACCTGATTAATGTAATTACCCCTAACGGTGACGGGGTAAATGATGTGATTGATTATTCCGCATTATCCGGCAAGCAAAATCTGGAAGTAAGTATTTTTGACCGATACGGTTATAAACTTTATACAGCTGACAAATCAAACAGATACACATGGGATGGAACGACCAACGGAAGCAGGAAAGTTCCTACAGGAAATTACTGGTACTCTGTGACCTGGAATGAAAATAACAAAAACAGCACTCCTATAAAATTCTCAGGATGGATTATGGTAAAAAACAGAGAATAATTTAATACGCATTCAATAGTAAAAGGGTCACCTCATATAGGGTGATCCTTTTTGCGTTATTTAAGAGGAGATATTTCATTTTAAGCATACTTTATTCACATTCAATTCTTAAATTTGTCCTATGAATTATTTGGAAGCTTTAAGCAGAAGATATTCTGTAAAAAAATTTAATGCGGAAATTATTCCTCAGGAAGTACTTCACAATATTCTTGAGTCCGGAAAATTATCCGCCAGTTCACTGGGGCTTCAGCCTTATAAAATTGTGGTGGTAGAAAGTGAGGAAATGAAACAGAAACTCATTCCGGCTTTTTACAATCCGTCACAAATTTCCACGTGCTCGCACCTGGTTGTCATTATTTCAAAGAAAGTAATTGAGGAAAGCTACATCCGGGGATATTTTAATCATATTTCCGAGGTAAGGGAAACCCCTGTCGAGAAGCTCGACTTATTTAAAAACAGCATCAATCAACATATTAGTCAAAAAACACAGGATGAAATTTTCACCTGGGCTGAAAAGCAGTCTTATATTGTACTGGCAAACCTCATGTATGCCGCTGCAATAGAAAATATTGACTCCTGCCCTATGGAAGGCTTCCGGCAGGATCTGATAGAAGAGATCCTGAACATCAACTCCGAAACAGAAAAAGTAACCGTCACCCTCGCTTTAGGCTACCGTTCCGAAGAAGACCACTTCCAGCACATGAAAAAAGTAAGAAAACCAAACGAAAAATTGTTTAAATTTATTTAATTATTTAAACAATTGCCTTAAAGCAAGCATATGATAAAAGCGGATGTATTAGTGATTGGTTCCGGAATTTCGGGACTTTCTTATGCCATAAAAGTTTCTGAGCACCTTCCTGATGCCAAAATAATCATCGTAACAAAATCCGACGAGGATGAGAGCAATACTAAATATGCCCAGGGCGGTTTAGCGGTAGTTACCGATTTGAAAAACGATAATTTTGAAAAGCATATTGAAGATACCATGCGCGCCGGAGACGGGGAAAACAAACGCGATATCGTGGAAATGGTGGTTCGGGAAGCTCCGGCAAGATTCAATGAAATTGTAGAATGGGGCGCCAAGTTTGATATGAAAAACGGCGAATTTGCTCTAGGCAGAGAAGGCGGACATACAGAAAACAGGATTGTACACCATAAAGATATTACCGGTTTTGAGATCGAAAGAGCACTTCTGGAGACGGCCAAAAACAGTCCTAATATTGAGATCCTAGATCATCATTATGTAATTGACATCATTACCCAGCATCATGTTCCCGGAAAAGAATTAAATCAGGGAGATATCCATTGCTATGGGGCTTATATTTTAGATGAAAAGTCTAAAAAAATAAAAAAAATCACTTCAAAAATAACATTAGCTGCAACAGGGGGCGCCGGACATGTTTATAAAAATACCACCAACCCAACCATTGCAACCGGAGATGGAATTGCTTTTGTAGCCCGTGCCAAGGGCAAGGTTACCAATATGCAGTATTACCAGTTCCATCCTACAGCACTTTACAGTAAAATTGATGGTATGCTGTTTTTAATTTCTGAAGCCGTACGTGGAGACGGAGCAAAATTAAGAACTAAAAAAGGTGAAAAATTCATGCACAAATATGATGAGCGTGAAGAACTTGCCTCAAGAGATATCGTCGCGAGAGCAATTGACAATGAAATGAAAATTTCCGGTGATGAATATGCAGGTTTAGACTGCCGGACTATGGATCACGAAAAATTCCTGGAACATTTTCCCAATATCTATAAAAAATGCAGAGAAGAGGGAATTGATCCTTTCACCCAACTCATCCCGATTGTTCCTGCCTGCCATTATCTGATGGGCGGTATCGAAGTGGACAGAGACGGCCAGTCTTCTATCAGAAACCTTTTTGCAGTAGGAGAATGTACCAACTCCGGACTTCACGGAGCAAACAGACTTGCTTCAAACTCATTACTTGAAGGGTTGGTTTTCGGGCATAATGCAGCAATGAAAACCATCAGTCTTCTTGATAAAAATAATTTCAACTTCGACGATTTAAAAGCAGTTCCTGAATGGAATGAAGAAGGAATGAAGATTATGGATGAAATGGTTATTATCAGCTACCTGAGAAAACAGCTTCAGGAGATGATGAG
>Ga0153980_1000685_pt1 | contig 14957 bp, 12 predicted proteins | sample TSGA064MetaG_FD_104722 | JGI IMG/M metagenome (GOLD analysis project Ga0153980, IMG submission 104722) | Attine ant fungus gardens microbial communities from Georgia, USA - TSGA064 MetaG | ecosystem: Host-associated > Fungi > Mycelium > Unclassified | place: USA: Georgia, Magnolia Springs State... | reverse complement strand
CGCGATCTCGCAGATCGATGCGGTCGGTACGCTGGCGGTCACCTACGACGATGACGGCGCGGGCGGTGCCAACTACCGCCGCGTCACGCTTGGCGGCGGCACCGGTACCACCACCATCGCCAACCTCGCCAACGGCGCGGTCAACGCCGGCAGCACCGAGGCGGTCAACGGCGCACAGCTGTTCGATACCAACAGTGCGATCGTGGACTACTTCGGCGGCGTCACCGCCTACGATCCGGCGACCGGCGCGTGGACCGCACCGAGCTTCCAGATTTCCACGATCTCCACGGGTGGCGCGGTCGCGCAAGGCGTGTACGACAACGCCAGCGACGCTTTCTCTGCCGTCGACGGCTCGCTGGTCAACCTCAACACGCAGATCACCGACATCCGCAACGGCGTCGGCAGCCGCTATCTGAAGATCAACTCCACCGGTGCGGAAGCCACTGCCGCGGGCCTGGACAGCATCGCTGTCGGCACCGGGGCGTCCGCCACGGCCGCCAACAGCATTGCCGTGGGTGCCGGTGCACTGGCTGATCGCGAGGACTCGGTATCCGTCGGCGCGGTCGGCGCCGAACGCCAGGTGGTGAACGTGGCTGCAGGCACCCAGGCCACCGATGCGGTCAACCTGGGCCAACTGCAGGCGTCGGAACAGGGCGCGCTGCGCTATGACCTCAATCCCGATGGCAGCGTGAACTATGCCAGCGCCACGCTGGGCAATGGGGGTAGTACGACCACGCTCAGCAACCTGGCCGCTGGCAGCGTCACCGCCACCAGCAGCGAGGCGATCAACGGTGCGCAGCTGTTCGCCGCCAACCAGACCGTCGCCACCCACCTGGGAGGCGGCGCGGCGGTGGATGCCAGTGGCGTGATCACTGCACCGACCTACACGATCAACAACGTGGCCAGCGATGGCCAGGTCACCGCCGGCAGCTATGACAACGTCGGAAGTGCCTTCGATGCGGTCAGCACCTCGCTGGCCAACGTCGCCGACCAGACCGACAGCGTGGACCGGCTGGCGGTGAAATACGATGCCGATGCCAGCGGCAATGCGACCAACACCATCACCCTGGCCGGCGATGCCAGCGGCGCGGCGGTCGCCTTGACCAACCTGGCCGAGGGCCGCGTGCTGGCGGGCAGCCTGGATGCAGTCAACGGCAACCAGCTGTTCCAGACCAACAACGCGCTGGTCGGGTACTTCGGCGGTACCACCAACTTCGATGGCAATACCGGCATCTGGACCGCGCCCACCTTCCGCATCTCCTCGATCGCCACCGACGGCAGTGTCATCGCCAACGACTACAGCGACGTCACCGTGGCCTTCTCGGCGGTGGACGCTTCGCTGACCAACCTCAACACCCGCATCGACCAGATCCAGCCGGGCGGCAACAACCAGTACGTGCAGGTCAATTCGACCAAGGGCGCGGCCATCGCCAGCGGTGCCGACAGTGTCGCGATCGGGCCGCTGGCCACTGCGGCAGGCAGCGGCAGCGCGGCGATCGGTGACGGTGCCAACGCAAGCGCGGACAACAGCGTCGCACTCGGCGCCGGCTCGGTCGCCAGTGTGGGCGCACAGACCGGCTACACCGGTGCCTACGGCCAGGCCGGGGCCAGCAACTCGGTGGGCGAGGTGGCGGTCGGCAGCACCGGGGCCGAGCGCAAGGTCACGCATGTGGCCGACGGTTCCGAACGCTACGACGCGGTCAATGTCGGCCAGCTGCAGAACGGCGTGAACCATGCGATCAACGAGTCCAAGGCGTACACGGATACGCAGATCAACAACATCAACAACGGCACCTCCGGCATGTTCCAGGTCAACAACACACAGAACCTGGCCGCGCCGGCAGCGACCGGTGACAACGCCGTGGCCGGTGGCGCCGGCGCCGCCGCCGCGGGCAACAACGCGACCGCGCTGGGCAACGGGGCCAACGCGCAGGGCAGCAACAGCGTCGCCCTGGGGGCTGGCTCGGTGGCCAACCGTGCCAACACCGTCTCGGTGGGCAGCAGCGGTGCGGAGCGCCAGATCGCCAATGTCGCCGATGGCAGTGAAGCCACCGACGCAGTCAACGTCCGACAGCTGCAGGCGTCGCAGCAGGGCACGATCCGCTACGACACCAACATCAACGGCACCACCAACCTCAACAGTGTGACCCTGGGCAGTACCGCCACCGGACCGACCACGGTGCGCAACGTGGCCGCCGGTACGGCCGGGACCGATGCGGTCAACGTGGACCAGCTGCGCAGCGGCATGGCCCAGACCCTGGACTGGTCCAAGGCCTACACCGACGAACGCATGGACTCGTTTGACCGCAACCTGCAGAAGACCGACAACCGCGCCTCGGCCGGCGTTGCGTCGGCGATGGCCGTGGCCGCGCTGCCACAGCCCTATGAGGCCGGCCGCAGCATGGCCTCGGTCGCCGCGGGCAGCTTCAACGGCGAATCCGGGGTGGCCGTCGGCATCTCGGGGGTCTCCGAGGGCGGGCGCTGGATCTACAAGTTCAGCGGTTCGACCAACAGCCGCGGCGATGGTGGTGTCGCGGTAGGTGCCGGCATCCAGTGGTGACCGCGTCCGGTGCCGGCCATCCGGCCGGTACCGGGCCATCGGTCCGCATTCAACGCAAACAGGGGGAACACCATGACCATGCAGCCCACATCCACTGCCCAGGGGCCGCTGCTGCGGTCGCTGGGCCTGAGCCTGGCAACCCTGCTGCTGGCCGCCTGCGCCAGCCACGGCGAGCAGCGCAGCCCAGCGTCCGATGGCCCTGTCGACGTCGACACGGCCAGCTTCCCCGATCCGCGCCACGCCACCTTGAAGGAGGGCCTGTTCGTGGACGTCGACAACCTGCGCCTGTTCGCCCGTGGCATGAGCAAACGTCAGCTGTACGCGCTGCTGGGTACGCCGCATTTCGGTGAGGGCATGTGGGGCGTGCGCGAATGGAACTACCTGTTCAACTTCCGCAGCACGCCGGGCGGGGACTACTTCACCTGTCAGTTCAAGGTCGACTTCGACGGCAAAGGCATCGCCCAGGCAGCGCACTGGAAGCCCCAGGCCTGCGCGGCGGTGCTGGATCCGCCGCGTCCGCCACCCGCGCCGCCACCTGCGCCCGCGCCGATGCCGAGCGAGCCGCTGCGCTTGGCCGCCGATGCGATGTTCGCTTTCGACAGTGCCGTGCTCACCCCTGAAGGGCGACGCAACGTGGATACCTTGCTTCAGCAGGTCCGTGATGCCAGCCGGGTGCAGACCATCCAGGTGATCGGCTATACCGACCGGATCGGCAGCGACCGTTACAACCTGGTGCTGTCGCAACGGCGCGCCGAGGCGGTACGCGATGCGCTGGTTGCTGGTGGCGTGCCGGCCGCGGCCATCGTCGCCGAAGGCCGCGGCAAGGCCGATCCGCTGGTGCAGTGCGAGCAGGCGCAGCGCAAGGCCTTGATCGTGTGCCTGGCACCGAATCGGCGCGTCGAGCTGTCGGGCAGGGCACTGCCGCACTGATCGATACGGACCGCACCGTTCTGCCCCTGCATACCCCGTCGGCGCAGCCGTGCGCCGACGAGGGACCGTCTTGACCTGGCGCGCCGCCCGCACAGCGTGATGTCTCCCCCGTCATCGTTCTGAAGACGCCGCGCCAGGTCATCTCTTCCCTCCCACCGGGGCGGCCGCAGGCGAACTGCGGCCGCCTTGTCCGGTTACGGCATCAGGACCTTGTCGACCACGTGGATCACTCCATTGCTCTGCTTCACATCGGCGATGGTGACGTGGGCCACCTGGCCCTTGCTGTCGGTCACGGTAATGCCCTTGCCGGCAACGCGGGCCGTCAGCGCCTCGCCTTCCACCGTGGTCAGGCTGGCCTTGCCACCGCCTTGCTTGATCTTGGCCATCAGGTCCGTGCTGGTGACCGCGCCGGGGACCACGTGATAGGTCAGGATCCTGGTCAGATCGGCCTTCTTTTCCGGCTTGAGCAGACCTTCAACGGTGCCCTTGGGCAGCGCCGAGAACGCCGCGTTGGTCGGCGCGAACACCGTGAACGGTCCGGGACCCTTCAGCGTATCGACCAGGCCGGCCGCCTTGACCGCCGCCACCAGGGTGGTGTGGTCCTTGGAATTGACGGCGTTGTCGATGATGTCCTTGTTGGCATGCATCGCCGCACCGCCCACCATCGGATTGCTGTGTGCCGCCATCGGTGCGGCCGGCGCCTGCGCGAACACGAGCGGGGACGCGGCAGCGAGACAGCCAATCAGTACGAGGCCTGCGAACTTGATCTTCATGACGAAACTCCCACATGGACGCGCCGATGTGACGCACCTTCAGCTACGGCGGGAGGGGTGGGGCGGATGCAGCCACGAGCCTCTTTTTTCACCCGGTAAACCGGACGTGACGGACGCGTGCAGTCCGCGCGAGCGTGCCGGGGCAGCGGCTACAGTACGCCGGGGATCCTGATCGCCAGCGCCGCCTTCTCCGCATCACAGCCCGTCGCCTCGATGCCGTTGCCGCGCAGCGACTGGATCTCTGTGCGGGCGAGCGCCATGTCGCGGTTGAAGTCGGCGTTGGCATGCAGCTTGGCCAGCGCACCGGCGGCAACGGCGCGGCCTTCCAGCACGTCGCTCTGCCAGTGCGCATTGCAGATCAGCCGGTTCTCGCCAAAGGCACGGCCGCGCGCGAGCAGCGCATCGGCCTGGTCGGGGCTGAGTTCGGTCAGCAGCAATGCCCAGGTCCAGCTGATCGCCGTATGCCCCGAGGGGTACGACCCGTCGGTGCGCAGCGCAGCCTCGTCCGCCGGCGCGCACGTACCTTCCTTGTGGAACACGAACGGCCGCACCCGCTTGTAGTGATCCTTGGCCGCGTAGGTGGCCAGGCCGGCATCCACCAGGGTCCGCTGCAGCAGCAGGTAGAGCGTGGGCGTCGCCTGCTGGGTGACCGGCACCCCGAGGGCGCAGGAGAAGGTGCTGGCCACCTGGGGGAAGTGCAGATCCGCATCCGTCGTGGCCAACGCATAGCGCGGCGTCGAACGCAGTTGCTGCGCGGCGCGGTGGATCGCCTGATCCTGCGCGAAGGCGGCCGAGCCCTTGGCCGGCGGCGGCGGCAACAGGGCGAGGCTGTCCGGCAGTGAGCGACCGAGATAGCCGGCCGGCACGCCGGGTCGTAGTTCCGGCACCGGTGCGGGCGCGACGGTCGCCGGCGCAACCGACGGTGCAGGTGCGCTGGCCAGCGGCGGCGCCGAACTGCAGGCGGCCACCAGTGACGCGACGACCAGCAGGGATGCCACCTGACGGCGCGGGTGGAGCGAAGCCTTCCGGTGCATGTCTTTCTCCACGTGCGGGTGTCGGGCCACTCTGTGCGGCCACGGGGCAGGGCACAACCGCCTTTCTACGCGCGCAGGGTCAGTAGTTCTACGGACCCGCGGCGGCACGGGCGGCGGCGATGTCCTGCGCCGGCTCGCCCAACGGAAAGCGGACCTCGATACGAGTGCCGCCCAACGGGCTTGGACCTACCTTCAGACCACCGCCGAGCAGGCGGGCCCGCTCTTCCATGCTGATCATGCCGAGCCCAGGGGCGGGGGATGGCGCCGCATGGCCGGCCATGCCGATACCGTCGTCGTCCACCTGCAACAGCATCTGGCCACCCCGCACGCCGACCAGGATGTGTGCGCTGGTCGCCCGCGCGTGCTTGTCCACATTGTTGACCGCTTCCTGCACGATCCGGAACAGACTCAGCTCCTGGTCGTCGCTCAGCCGCGGCGGGTTCTCGATGCGGCAGCGCACCCGCAACGCACCGCGCGCGTTGCGCTTGATGCAGAATGCATCCAGCGCGCTGGCCAGGCCGGTGAACCGCAGGATGCTGGGATGCAGTTCGTGGGAGATCGAACGGATGTCGTTGGACACTGTCAGCAGTTGTTCCTGCAGTTCGACCACGCAATGGCGCTCTGCGTCCGGAATCTGATTGCGCAGCGCGCTCAGGCAGATTGAAATCGCCGCCAGCGACTGATTGACGTCATCGTGCAGGTCGCGTGCGATGCGCGTGCGCTCCTCTTCCTGCACCACCAGCATGCGCCCGGTCAGTTCGCCCAGCCGACGGTACGCCTGCTGCAGTTTGAGGTGGTTGGAGAGCTTCTGCTCGGACAACGCGCCAAGGAACAACAGTGCGCACCCGGTGCACAGGGTCCACACCTGGGCGGTGATCAGGTTGCGGTCCGGCGTCCAGAACGCGAACGGGCCCACGCCCTCCATGCTGAGCTGCATGCCGAGCAGGGCGACGATCAGCATGCCGATACTGGCGCCGGCAACGCCGAACATGATCAGCACCCAGACCAGCAGCGGAATCGGGGCCAGCACCAGCAGCGGGGTGATCACGCCGTCGGACCAGTCCACGCCCCAGACGATGCCGAGCGCACCGAGCAGCGTGACCGCGATGATGAGCGGCTGCCAATGCCACCCATGGCGGCGCTCCGGGCTCTGCACGATGCGTGCCAGGTTGACCACGGTGGGCACGATCAGCAGGTAGCTGACACTGCTGCACAACACCAGGGTGAGCAGTGCACCCGGCGCCATGCCGATCGGCCCGCCCGCGAACAGCAGCGCCTGCCACCAGCCGCACGCGCTCGGCAGCAGCACACATCCCAGCAGCACGAACAGGCCGATCTCGCGGTAGCCTTCCAGAGGGGCGCGTGCGCCGCGCCAGCGCAACAGCAGCCAGGCCACGGCGGCCACCAGCGCGAACTCGCCGGCGCTGGCAAGCAGGCGGGGCAATACCACGAACGGCACCAGGGCGAATGCCAGCACCGTGCCGGCGCATGCGGACAGCACGCACGTGCGCCATGCCGCGCGTGGGGTGAACAACAGCCAGCCGAGCAGCAGTGGGCCGGGAATCCAGAGCACATGCAGCCGGAAACCGGGCATCTGCGCGAGGGTGGGCAGCAGTTGGCCCAGCAGGCAACCCAGCGCAAGCGGAAGCGCGGGGGTAAATGCACTGCGAAGGGCAGGTGACGTGCGTGTGGGGGGGGCGGGGGGGGTGTCGTCGACCGGCTTGGCGTCGGGGCGGCAGTGCACGGCAACAGAGGGCTTCACACTCGCAATGACTGGCACGGGTACCTCGAGGTGGCGTGATGACGCTTCGGTTCGCTGTCCGCCCCAGGCCGCGTCGCGCAGTGCCGGGGCGGTCGGGCGAACCTCGGTGTGATGCATTTCACGCTTGCGGGCCCCCTGAGCAATCACGGCTTGTCGCTGTGTCGCTTCCACCCCACAATCGCGCCGATGTAAGCAGGTTGTCCGCACGTGCGCTATCCGAATTCCGACTTGCCCCGAGGAGCTGGCATGGACGAACCGATGGCCCCTTACTCTCGTTTCGTGGTGGACGGCTTCGATGCCGATGCGCTGTTGGGCGTCGTGCGCGATACCCGCTTCGAGCAGCGGCTGCTGGCGGCCGGACATTTCCGCGCGTGCGTGCAGCGCCTGGTGTTCCCGGAATTCAGCCTCGACAGCGGCGCGTACACGCTGCCGATCTTCGCCAGCGGCAGTTTTTCGCAGGGACTGATCGCGCTGGCCCTGGCGATTTCGTGCGAGCGACCGATGTGGGCCAACGGCCGTTCGGTCGACGTGGGGCAGGTGATGGTGTTCGCCGAAGACAGTGAACTCAACGTCCGCCCCAGCCCCGGTGGCTGGCAGTGGGCGGTGCTGCTGATCCCGCGCGAGGTGCTGCAGCGTGAAGCCGTGCGCCGGGTCGGGCGGGAACTGCGGTTGCCACGCACCGGCTGGTACACGCGGCCCGCGCCACCGGTCGTGGCCGAGGGGGTGCGCCACGCCGTTTTCCAGGCGCTGGAGACGGCCGCCGGGTGGGAGGGATTGATCACGCCGGCACAGATGGATGCGCAGGCGTCGCTGTTGCTGGGCGCCTTCGTGGAGGCGGTCAACGCCGGCGACGCAGGTCCCGCAGCGCGGACGGAGCGCAGCTGGAACGCCCACCACCGCGATGCACTGGTGCGGCGGGCAGAGGAGTACCTCAAGGCCCAGCTGGAACGTCCGTTCGACAGCCGCGCGCTGTCGCTGGCGATGGGCGTGGGGGAACGCCAGCTCGAACGCCTTTTCCGTGACGCCTACGGGCATGGTCCTTGCCACTGGCACCAGTTGGCGCGGCTCAACCGGGCACGCACGGCGCTGCTGCACGCCGATGAACAGGGCACGGTGACCGATATCGCGCTGCGCTTCGGGTTCTCCCACCTGGGGCGGTTCTCGATCCTGTACCGGCATGTCTTCGGGGAATGTCCGAAGGACACCCTGCGCAGCTGAGTTCTGGTGGGAACATGAGGAATTCAGCCGTCGCCGCATCACGAGGCCATCACGAGGTGTCTCGCATGTTCAGCGCGCTGCAGGTGGAAACCGATGGCAGGTTGAAGGCGATATCCGACCGCGGAATCAGCAGTGCGTGGCGGCCGCACCGGCAGTTCAATCAGGGGAAGATTGATGTCAACGGAGGCAATGCAATGAGCGTCTCGTGTGCGCAGTGGATGGACGTACCGTTCCGTAAAGTCGTGGTCGCCGATGACCACATGGTGGTGGCGCAGGGCATAGAGCGTCTGCTCATGGAGTGCTTTGCGTCGATCGAGCTGGTGTCATCCGGCGAGGAGCTGCTGGATTCCCTGCATCGCGAGACCCCCGATGTCGTCGTCTCGGACATCAGCATGCCCGGGATCAGCGGGATCGATGTGATGCGCCGGGTGCGCAGCGAGGGGAGCAGGACGCCGTTCGTATTCTTGACCATGCACGACGAATCAAGCATGGCAGCCGAGGCGATACGTGCCGGTGCGCAGGGCTACATCCTGAAGAGCGCGGCCGGCGATGAGCTGGTGCGTGCCATCAACGGCGTGATGGAGGGGCAGACCTACGTCACCCCGACCCTGGCCGCGAACGCGATTGTCAGCGCCGGTCGTTGCCAGTACGTGCTGACCGAGAAGCAGCTGCGGATCCTCGAGTACGTCGCACGTGGCCTGCGCTCCAAGCAGATCGCCTATGAGCTGGGCGTGTCGGTGCGCACGATCGAGTCACACAAGTACGCGATCATGCAGGAGCTGGGCGTGCATGGCACGCTGGAGCTGGTGCGCAAAGCCGAACAGGAAGGGCTGATCCGCCACTGAAACCCGACACCCGGTCCGGGCAAGTAGTTTTACTTGCCCGGCCACGGTTGTTTTCCCCTTGTCGCCTCAGCGACGGCACCCGCACCATGGCGCAGGCGTCCAACGGGCGAGTGCGATGAATGCGGTTCGTGTGCTGCTGGCCGAGGATGGGTGTGCCATGGGGCGCCAGCTTCGCGGCCTGCTGTGCCAGCAGTACCAGGTGATCGGCCTGGTCCAGGACGGCGCCTCGCTGGTGCAGGCCGCGCAGGCCATGCTGCCCGATGTCGTGGTGACCGATATCGCGATGCCGGAAATGGACGGGCTGGAAGCGGTACGTCGCCTGCGGCTGCAGCGTCCCGTGCTGGGCGTGGTCTTCATCACCGTGCACGCCGATCCGCAGATGGTGACCCGGGCGATGGCACTGGGCCCCTGCAGCTACGTCCTCAAGTCCGATGCCGGCGATGACTTGCTGGCGGCGGTCGCCGCCGCCCTGAAGGGCGACCGGTTTGTCTCGCGCTCCCTGCGCGGCCTGCGCAGGGACGGTCGCTGAGCGGGCGGCCAACCGTCAGACCAGGATGCCGATCAGCTTCTGTGCCAGTTCGTCGACGGACATGGCCAGCAGCACCAGCGGCAGCAACGGCACGATGGCGTGCAGCGCGATCCAGAGCACGTTCCAGCGATTCAAGGGCAGGACCGCCATGCTGCTCAGGCCCTTGTAGACCCCACTGAAATCAGCGAAGGCGGAGGCGTCGCCGTGGTCGAGCAGGCTGTCGCCCGCGGCGGCACCCTGCACCGTGCGCTGCCAACGTTGATCGAACACCGTCGCGGCGCGGTTGCCCAGCGCGTCGAAGCGGTACAGCGCGTGGCGTTTGGCCCGCAGCATCACCGGCATCAACAGCAGCAGCGGGGCGACCAGCAGCAACGTTGCGCCGATGACGTAGCCCGCCAGCAGGTGGCGCAGGCTGTACAGGCTGCCGTCCAGGTACTGCATGTGGTTGATGCAGGCGCCGGCAAGCAGCACGCCGCCGGCCAGCGCGAGGATCGCGAAGCGCTCCTGCGCCATGCCGAGAAATGCCAGTCCGCCGGCACCGTCCGGATGCTCGGCGTGCAGTACCAGCCCGGTACGTGGCAGGCGCCACAACAGGCAGACCCACAGCACGAAGCGCCACAGCCACAGCAGCGCCACCAGCCGGAACAAGGGCACGCCGACCCATTCGTACCAGCGCCCGGCGGCGGTCAGGGTGCGTTGGTCCAGCCGCCAATCCGCGACACCCGGCAGCAGGCTCACCGTATCGCTGCCGAACAGCGGCGGTGCCCAGGCGATCAGCAGGCACAGTGCCTCGGGCAGCCAGCTGTCGCGCCAGCGCCGGATGCTGGCCAAGGTGGCTTCGAGTTTTGCCTGGCGACGTGGGTGGACCAGGCTGGCATGGGTGAGCTGCCGCAACGCATTGCGCAGGAGCGCATCCGAGCGCGGCGCGGCCAGTACCAGCAATGGCATGGCCAGCAGCAGGCGGGCCAGGGTGGCGTTGTCGCCCAGCAGCGACATCGACGGGGGCGCTGGCCACAGCGTGCCGGCGAGGGCGGCCAACACGCTCATCGGACCGAGCGTGATCAACACGATGCCCAGTGCCAGCCATAGTGACAGCCGCGAGGTGCCGTGCAGCGCGCCGCTGGCATGCAGCAACCGATGCACCAGCCCGCCGCGCATCAGGGAGTAGTGATCCTGGTCCATGCGCATCAGGGAGCTGACCGGGCAGGGGAGGGAGGCGCACGGCGTCGTGCCCGCAGCGCGCTGGCACGGAGCATACCGCCGCCACCGCGGGTGGCGGGCGCAGTAAAAATACTGTGGCGCATGCAGTACTAACTCGATTGTGCGGCCTGCGCGGGCCGCCCAAGCTGGAGCCCTGACCCAAGGACCCCGCCCATGCTCCTGGTGATCGATTTTCTTACGCGCTTCTGGACGGACATGATCGATCGCGCCGACGGTCCCATGACGTTCCGCTTCTTCCTGCAGCCCACGATGGCGCTCATCACCGCGCTGATCGACGGCATCAAGGACGCCAAGGCGGGCAGGACTCCGTACGCGTGGCTGCTGACCCACAGCTCGGCCGGCGAGCGCAAGGTGGCCTGGCGCCAAGGGGTGACCGCCACGACGCGGATCCTGCTGCTCGGTGTGGGCATGGATGTGATCTACCAGTTCCGCATGTTCGGCGGCTTCAAGTACCCGCTGGAAGCCTTCGTCATCGCCGTGGTGCTCGGCTTCCTGCCGTATCTCGTCCTGCGTGGCCCGATCACCCGCATCGCAACGCGCTGGCTGCGCCGCCGTCAGTGACTCCCAAACCTTCCACGCCACGAGCCCTTCATGAATGACACCGACCCGAGCAAGCGCCTCAGCGACCGTGCCCTGAGCATCGCGCGTGCCAAGGAGCTGCTTGGCGGCAGCGACGAGGCGTCCATCGAACTGTCCTCGCGGCGGACCGGGATGTCGTTCCAGCGGACCCGCATGAGCGCGGACCGCACGCTGATGTCGATCATCCGCACGGCGCTGTCGCTGATCGGCTTCGGCTTCACCATCTATCAGTTCTTCGGGCACATGCTGGAGACCGGCACCGCGCTGCGCCCGCATGCGCCGCGAAACTTCGGCATCGCGCTGGTCGGGCTCGGGCTGGTGCTGCTGACCCTGGGCATCGTCTACCACGTGCGCTACATGCAGGGCCTGCGTGCCGAGCGCCGGATCATGATCGGCGAAGGCCTGGTCCATGGCGAAAGCCACTATCCCATCTCGCTCACCCTCATCACCGCCGGGTTGCTCTGGCTGCTCGGCCTGCTGGCGATCGTCAGCATGACCTTCAACGTCTCGCCGTTCGCTTGACGGCCGATCCCGCATGCCGGCATGACGCCGGAACCCAACACGCATCCCCTGGAGAGTGTCATGGCAACAGCAAAAGCGGCAGCATCCCCCAAGTCATCCGGAACCACGAAGGCCGGCAAGAACGGTAAGCGGCCGAACATCCTGGTGATCTGGGGCGACGACATCGGCATCAGCAATCTGAGCTGCTACAGCCAGGGCCTGATGGGCTACCGGACGCCGAACATCGATCGCATCGCCAATGAAGGCACGCTGTTCACCGACTCCTACGGCGAGCAGTCCTGCACCGCCGGCCGCTCCTCGTTCATCACCGGCCAGAGCGTGTACCGCACCGGCCTGTCCAAGGTCGGCATCCCCGGCGCACCGACCGGCATGAACGAAAAACTGGTGACCATCGCCGCGCTGCTGAAGAACCAGGGCTATGCCACCGGCCAGTTCGGCAAGAACCATCTGGGCGACCTGAACCACATGCTGCCGACCAACCACGGCTTCGATGAGTTCTACGGCAACCTGTACCACCTCAATGCCGAGGAAGAGCCGGACATGTACGACTACTTCCCGGAAAAGGACTTCCCGAACTTCCGGAAAACCATGGGCCCGCGCGGCGTCATCCGCAGCTGGGCCACGGACAAGGACGATGCCACGGTGCAGGAGCGCTGGGGCAGGATCGGCAAGCAGAAGATCGAAGACACCGGGCCGCTGACGCCTGAGCGGATGGAAACCTGCGATGAGGATTTCGCGGCCACCGCCAAGGACTTCATCAAGCGCCAGCACGATGCCGATACCCCGTTCTTCGTCTGGGTGAATTTCACCCACATGCACCTGTTCACCCACACCAAGAAGGAAAGCCTCGGCCAGGCCGGGCGCTGGCAGTCGCCGTACCACGACACCATGATCGACCATGATCGCAACGTCGGTGAACTGCTCGACTATCTCGACGAGCTGGGCATCGCCGAGGACACCTTCGTGATGTATTCCACCGATAACGGCCCGCACCGGAACTCGTGGCCGGACGGCGGCACCACGCCCTTCCGCAGCGAGAAGGACACCAACTGGGAGGGCGCGTTCCGCATTCCGATGGTGGTGCGGTGGCCGGGCCAGATTCCCGCGGGCACGATTGCCAACGGCATCGTGCAGCATCACGACTGGCTGCCGACCTTCCTGGCCATGGCCGGCGACCCGGATGTCAGCGAGAAACTCAAGAAGGGCTACAAGGCGATCGGGCGGACCTACAAGAACCATATCGATGGCGTCAACCTGACCGGCTACCTGACCGGCAAGGACAAGGAGAGCCCGCGCAAGCTGTTCGTCTACTTCAGCGACGACGGCGACGTGATGGCGATCCGCTACGACAACTGGAAAGTGTCGTTCATGGAGCAGCGTTGCAAGGGGACGCTGCAGGTCTGGTCCGAGCCGCTCATCCGGCTGCGCCTGCCCAAGGTCTACAACCTGAGGACCGACCCGTACGAGTTCGCCGACATCACCTCGAACTCGTACTACGACTGGTTCCTGCATCACGATTACATCCTGTTCGGGGCCTATGCGATCGCCGACAAGTTCGCCGCCACGTTCAAGGATTTCCCGCGGGTGCAGAAGCCGAACACGTTCACCATCGATGATGCGCTGGCCAAGCTCAGCGAAGCCTGCGCGGGCAATCAATGATGAGCGTCGTCGCCGATACCATGATCGACATCGCCGGCGGTGTCTTCGTGATGGGATCCAACGATCACTATCCCGAAGAACGGCCGGCGCACAAGGCGCGGGTGGCGCCGTTCCGGATCGACCGGTACCCGGTGACCAACCGGGAGTTCGCACGGTTCATCCGGGCCACGGGCTACGTCACCGCTGCCGAGCGCCCGGCGGACCCGGCCGATTATCCCGGCGCGGATCCGGCACTGCTGGTGCCGTCTTCGGTGGTGTTCGTGCAGCCGGCGCACCCGGTCGATCTGTCCAATACGCACAACTGGTGGCACTACGTGGCCGGCGCTGACTGGCGTCATCCGCGTGGCCCAGGATCGTCGCTGCAGGGCCTGGACGATCACCCGGTGGTGCACGTGAATGTCGCCGACGCGCTGGCGTATGCGCAGTGGATGGACAAGGACCTGCCCACGGAAGCGGAATGGGAGTTCGCCGCCCGCGGCGGACAGGAGAGCGGCGAGTTCGCCTGGGGCGACAGCCTGGTGCCGGGGGGGCGGCATCAGGCCAATACCTGGCAGGGCGAGTTCCCCTGGCACAGCCTGGACGAGGACGGCTATCGCTGGACCTCGCCGGTGGGTAGTTTCCCGCCCAATGGCTACGGCCTGTACGACATGATCGGCAATGTCTGGGAGTGGACCAGCGACTGGTACCAGCAGCACGACCAGCTGCAGAGCAAGCCGTGCTGCGCGATCGACAACCCCCGCGGCGGCGCGCGCGAGGGCAGCCACGACCCGCGCGACCGCAGCGCGATGCCGCGCCGGGTGATGAAGGGCGGTTCGCATCTGTGCGCGCCGAACTACTGCCGGCGTTACCGCCCGGCGGCGCGGATGGCGCAGCCGATCGACACCTCCACCTGCCACCTCGGCTTCCGTTGCGTGGAGCGCGGATGAGCGGCACCTGCCACCGCCAGGTGCGTTACCGGAGCACCCCAGATGACGCCTCTCAAGGCATGGCTGATTGCCGTTACCGAACCGGTCGTGGTCATCATCGATGCGATGGCGCTGGTGCTGATCACGCTCGCCACGGCCGTGGTGTTCGTACAGGCACTGCGCCTGGCGATGCGCGGGCACCCGACCAACGTGGAACGGCGCGCGTTGTGGCTGGCGTACGGGCGCTGGCTGGTCGCCGGACTCACCATCCAGCTGGCCGCGGACATCATCGAATCCTCGATCTACACCGACTGGGATGCGATCGGCCAACTGGCTGCGATAGCGGTGATCCGGACCTTCCTGAACTATTTCCTGGAACGCGACATCGAGGAAGTGCGCGAGCGCCAGCACGCGCCCCGG
>Ga0153980_1000684_pt1:0-5000 | contig 14993 bp, 6 predicted proteins | sample TSGA064MetaG_FD_104722 | JGI IMG/M metagenome (GOLD analysis project Ga0153980, IMG submission 104722) | Attine ant fungus gardens microbial communities from Georgia, USA - TSGA064 MetaG | ecosystem: Host-associated > Fungi > Mycelium > Unclassified | place: USA: Georgia, Magnolia Springs... | reverse complement strand
AGTACTAAAGCAAAGAAGATCATGCCCTTCGCAATGCTTCGTGGATCTTATGAAGAGCAGTCGCTGGTATCAAAACAAAGTCAAAAGCAGGTCTGATTCATGGCATTCCGAAAAGGCCTCATTGTGGGATGAAGAGGCGAGCCCTTAGTGGCCTTCGAAAAAAGAATGAATTGAGTGGAAAGTCTTTTGTGTAGGAATCTAGGCATCCGCGGATGAGTGATCCGCCTTTGAATCATCGGCTAAATCCGCCGGATACGGAATGGCTTAAGTAGAACTAGTCCGGTGCCGCTCGGTCCTCTCTCTAAAGGGCTGTCTATTTTCTTCAAGCTTTTAGCTAAAAATGCGAAAAAGAAACCCTCAATTGAATGACTTTGTCTTTCTAGGAGAATGAACGAAAGGTGGAATTCAAAAGAAGATGAGCGTGAGCAGCGTATAGTCTTGCTACTGGCCGGGGAGACTAAGGGGATGCCCTTGGGAACGCAGGGAAGTCTACTTGACTCTGGAAGTGCTAGTCGAAATCTCCTCCATTTTGTCCCCAATTCTTCGCCTACAAAGGCTTAGCTCATTGGTGAATTGTTCGTCACTCTAAACTAAAGACTTCATCACGGATTCCCGAATGTATAATGGCCTTCGTCAGCGGTTACCAGTATTCTATACTTACTCTCCTTTCAGCTCTCCTGATCCAAAGGGGAATTCATCGGGTCAGTCCGCTGGCGACTTCCAATCCGCGTCTAATTCTGCTTCAAAGTCCAATTCAAAGGAATGGAATCGAAATCCGCTTCTCAATCTTGCGCCCGCCCTGAGACTAAGGCAGGCTTTCGTTCTTTCGACTGATTGCCTTCCGCCCGGAAATAAGAATGATTTTGAACCATGGACTGAAAGCTCCTCGTTCCGAGCCTTGCTGTCCTACTATTAGAAGTGAGGCTTTTCCCGCTCGTCTCGTCTTTGGTGAGAAAACTTCTCTCGTCCATCTCCGTCTGTGAAAAGCATTGGCATTCTAAGTATTATACTTCCTTCTCCTCGTCTTAGGAAGATGAAGAGGCGAAGATTTGAAGAGGCCGCTAAGGGTAACTCGACCAATAGGTTACGGAGTGAAAGACGCTCGACCGTACCCTTGATCCTAACCCTCGGGTTAAACTTTATTTTTATTCGAATATTCTATTATAATTATAATAGATAAGTATAAGTCTAAAGTATATATATATATATATTGTTAGTGTACTGATCGATCCGATCGATTGGTAGTGTTGAGTCCGATTCGAGAAAGAAGGCAAGTGCCACTCCTAGCGCTAAGCATAGAAAGCTCTCACGCGCGCAATCGACTCTATCAGACTAGGAATCTCTTACCCTTCCCTAACCCAAAGAGGTTAATCGATGCAACTGCACTCTGTCTTGTGTATATCATCAGTCTTTGAAATTCCGCTACAAAGGAAGCATCGTTACGATCCAAGCCGACAACGAAGTCAGACTATCTGCTGAGGAGAAGATGATGGTAAATCAGCTGAAGGAGCTGCTTTGGTTTTAGGCCGGCGAGTGTAGTACTTGAGAGCGGATTGATGACCATCAGGTGCAGTAGGAGGTGCAGCAGGATGTGGACTAGGAAAGTCATCCTATATGGCTGTAATAGGACTGCAGCAATCAGCCTTAGGCTCAAATTGTTGACGAATGGACTTAAGTCCAAGTCCTCTGTCGATCAGTCGACCTCCTCGCTCTGGTCCACCACCGGGGGGATTGCTAAGGGGGACAGAACCCAATAAAGACAGGTTTGAACACCGTCCATGGATCTTTCGTTTCTGGTCGATCAGTAGTTGCAGTCGAAAGCACGAAGGAGAGAATGAATACTTTTTCTTCCTTGCCTTTCCTTACTGGACGAGGAAGGAAGGCAAAGATTCTAGAGAAATTCCTGGATAATGGAACAAGATGCACTGCAGCAGCAATAGCAAGTCACTTTGGAACGACCCGGCATCGAGGTCTCGCCGAGCCTTCTCTACTGGACTCCCAAACCGCACCACCTGGGGAAACCAAGCGAAAAGAAGACAAGATCGAATCGGAAAGCACTGTCTCGTGCTCGTCTCGTTGAATGGACACAAAAGAGACATTTCATATTCTTATGAGAAAGCATTCTGAATCGGCATGAACAACAGCCCCCGTAAAAGTATCAACAGGAAAAGCAGTTCAGCAATACGATGGAAGCCAAATAATAAGAATTGGCTCCGAACGGAAGGAATTTACGAACGGTACGACCGGGGAAGCCTGCCTAGCAAAGCCAAGTGTGGAAAGACTACCTAAATAAGACTCCTTTTCGGTTGCTGCTCATAGTCTTGACTGAGGGAGGGCTCTGAATGTCTAGAGAAGTCTTGAAAAAAGACTAGTACAGTACGGGTGGAGGCTTTCGCAACCAAGGGTTCTGGAAGAGGTAACACGAAGTAGATGTTTTGCCGGTCTGGATTGATGCCTTTCTTTCTTTCCAGGATTAAGGATCTCCCAAAAGAATGACCTCAGGAACAGTCAATGGGGAATCCCGCCATGCCATCGAGGGGCTAGTGTGACCATCCATAGCATACGACGGGCGAGAGGGGAGCTCTACGTGGTGGCTCAGTGTGTCTACCAGTTTCAGGTGAGGCTATTCAGAGATCCAGGGCCAGTCCCGATTCCATAGTTGGGGCTTTCGCTTAGTGTGGTCGAAGGGGCGAAAAGGCTGGATGCTAAGGCTTGACATAAGTATTCGGTGTAGTCGTTCTTCGCTTTGCCGCTCGAACGGGTCAATAAGCTTTTTTGGTCTATTTTCATTTTCTCCCAAGGCACTAATTTCTATTTTCGAGCGTAGAGCACCTCCTTCTTCATTATTATAGAATATAGAAAACAAAAATGTTGGGGAAGCCCAATACGAGTGTGACTCATCATCTGCCATTTCCGGAACGTGAACGGACAGCCGCTCCTTCCCCTTCTCACAATTTGTTACAAAAAACGATTCTCCACGTCTATTTGCCAATATAACAGGTTCTTGGTAGGCTGCTGCAAGCCCTGCCGCCAGACTGGCTCGAAAGCAACTATTTGCGAAACCCCCCTAAAAAAAAAGTAGATCCATCTTCTCCTGCTGTGGATCGTTCCACTTTTTCTGGAGGGGCAGTCTTCAGTACAATACGAGACGATGGTCTCAGGTCTAGGGGTAGTTCCGGGGAGCTGGGAGTTTTCGAGGGGATATAGGAACCATTAGTTGCTCTTGTAGAATGGTTCTTCCTGCGAGCGGATACCCATTTCTTGGGGAGAGTTCGGAATTGTAACCCACTAATACCACAAGAGCGATGGTAATAACATATACTATAGGAGAAGACATGTCATGTAAGATTGAAAAGAATGGTCCTAAGAACATAAAAAGAAAGAGGCTCGCTCGTTGCCGGCTATTCTATTCTTCGACGAATTCATTCAAGCCCTATCAGTTCATATATCGACTGTAAGCGGTCAGAGTGGGATAAAGCAACGACGGCAGCTGTCAACGCTTAGTTTCATATGCATTTGAACCGCAGTTCTTTCTTCCTCATTGGATTGAACGTCCCCCCGAATCAGTCTCTTTAAGAAGCTTCAACATGGCGAAAGAAAGGATCTATTTCATTCATTAGTATGCCGTAGGTTTCTATCTTCTGAATTGAGAGCCCCGAGACTTTGATCAATATGAATGACTCGCGATTCACTCGCGCTTTCTGGGTCATAATCTTATGTAGGAGAGATGGCCGAGTGGTTTAAGGCGTAGCATTGGAACTGCTATGTAAGCTTTTGTTTACCGAGGGTTCGAATCCCTCTCTTTCCGTACCTTCACCTAATTCACCAACGTTACCAGTCTCAAATAAAATCAAAATTGTTAAAATTCTCTTATTCCAAGAGTCAAGTCAGACCTTGAATTTGATAGAGATTATGAAATCCTAATTTATTACCGTGGTACGGAAAATACCGGAAAGAGTGGACAAGTCATGAAAATCTCACCTTCCCCAAGTGTTTGATTACAAAGTGCAGGGTTATTCTCTTTCACAGAATGAGTTTCGAGTGTGTTTACACTAAATGCTGAGGTGATTATGCCCAAGTCATAGAGCAGTGAGTGGGGTTTATAGTTTTGCGATTAGGGCGTCGGTAGAAGCATCATCATACTAAATGAGAGTTTGATAGTTATCTTGAAGTTAGTAGCCTCGACATGATCTGGATTTGTAAGAACCTCCTTTCCTTACTCTATCAAGTAAGTAAGAAATTCCTTTCTTGCCGAATATGAAAAATCCCAACTCTGGTTCCATTGAGCGAGAAGAGAGCGCAGAGCTATTCCACAATATTCCTAATATTAAAAACTCAGATCCTATTTCCTTCACCGTCATTGAACTGACATTATGGCGAAGAAAACAACCACGGTAACCTTTCGGTTACTTACTAATTGGGGATAAGCTACGGATGAGCTAAGCTAATGGCTGCCGTTTTATTGCTCCCTAGGAAAGAAGGAATAGAATGCTAAAGGGAAGAGAAGAGAGAGATATTGAAAGGAAGGACGGGAATCATGCCTAATTGCGCCTACCTTAACTACTCCTTACTCTTTTAAGGAAAGTCTTTATATGTCCAGTACTATACGTTGTTCAGTAAGTTATAAAAATAACGTAGCTCTTGAAGGGGGAACCTCCTAACTATATAGTATAGTATTTTTAGGTTATAGGTTCATATTATCCCCCCGGAATGGATACATGGAAACCCAATGTTTATCATCGGGCACTCCGCTGCTTCTTTTAGTGCACTCGCGAACTCCGGTGAGCAGCAAGCAACTGGTTGAACTAATAACTGATCCGGAACAAGGAGCCACCAAATACCAAATCCGAGGAGCAGACATGTTAATAGAATAAACTAAACCGTCCGCCCTGCACCCACCCCCCGAGTATATGCTTCAACAGGAATCACACAAAGGTAGATTAGAAACCTCTGGAAAATGCCTGCTCGTAACCCAGCAGATAAAGTACATAGTCCGTTTT
>Ga0153980_1000683_pt1 | contig 15008 bp, 20 predicted proteins | sample TSGA064MetaG_FD_104722 | JGI IMG/M metagenome (GOLD analysis project Ga0153980, IMG submission 104722) | Attine ant fungus gardens microbial communities from Georgia, USA - TSGA064 MetaG | ecosystem: Host-associated > Fungi > Mycelium > Unclassified | place: USA: Georgia, Magnolia Springs State... | reverse complement strand
CTAGGCGTTGTTTCTGGTACTGTTGAATTAGCTGTCGATTCATTTGTTTCTGGTACTGTTGAATTAGCTGTCGATTCATTTGTTTCTGGTACTGTTGAATTAGCTGTCGATTCATTTGTTTCTGGTACTGTTGAATTGGTTGTTGATTCTACTGTGTTTGTTTCTAGTAATGGTATATTCGTTAATGAATCAAGTGTTTTTGCTGCTTCTGCTGTTGTTTCTTCTGTTTTCTTCGTCGTTGTGTCCATCGCCCACGTTGAGACTGGACTGCCTAAACACAAAATTGAAAAGATTTTAATATATTTTCCAATTTGTTTTTTCTCCATATTTTTCACTTCCCTTATATTTGGATGCTTATTATTAGTATGTTCATCGCACTTAATCCTCAATACTACAGAACAATAAGACCTATAATATTAGGAATTAAGTACGGTTTCTTTTTATTTTTCATTGTAACGAACGTATAATCTTTTAAGAAATACATGATTTGAAAGACCAGCGATAAGATGCCCCCAATAATTATTACTGGTACATACATAACTATTCCCTCCTTAGTCTTCTTTCCTTATTTTTTTGTTCAAAGTTTTTTATTGTTAAAACTATCGCAACGAGGAAACTTCCTATCATTACCCACCAATAACTTTGAACAGCTCCTGTGTAGGGCAAAACACCTGGAGCGGATTCTTTGGTCTGAGGAGGAATTGTTAAAAGCGGACCACTTGTACTATGACTTGCTTCTCCATTGCTTCCTGGTAGTTCTAAATAAGTGACTTTTCGTGTCAATGTTACTGCTACTTCAGTATTTGCTTGATCTGTTCTTTCTGCTGAAGCAGAAACGCCAAAACCTGTACTAGCTAATCCTGCCATAACTACTGTCATAGCCAAACAAATTTTTCTTCTTTTTTTACGCATCTTTTCTTCTCCTTAAAATTAAATAAACCGCATCAATTACCACAAATAATCCTACAATTACAGCGCTAATCGTTAACTAATTTGGTACGTGCACTTTAAAGCCAGATTCTTGATTGATTTTTTCGATTCTTCTGAAGTAATGGTGAATTTCTTTTGGAATATCCATACATTATCGCTCGTTTTTACCTTTTCTTCAAACACATAGGGCCCAGGTTTTAATTCTTCTTTTTCCAAGCAAATTGCAACAGATAAATGGATTGTGCGCCATTTTAAGGTGTTCTTTTTTCGTTTCTTGAATCGTTTCGGTTTCTTTTTCATTCACAATTTTTCCTGAAACCATTGTTTCTCCAAATAAGTAAGGATTTGGATTTAAAATGTTTGTACTACTTTCTTCCCATCTGAAAGAATAGCGCCTACACTTTCTAACTTAACTGATTTATTTTGTTTGATTTCTACTAATGAATCATTCGTTAGTAAGACACCTAAGGTGTAACTATCGGTATTGCCTACCGCTACACTTTGGTTCTTTTTCGCTTCATCTTGTTTTTCTGTAAGCATTTGTCCATCTAACGTAGTTTCAACTTCACTTTTAGGAGCAATCTTTACTTCCGTTGCTTGCGGTTTTACGATAGACATTAACGGTTTTTTAAACTTTTATGATCTTTTAGTGCACCTGTATAATCCACTAAACCGTTTAAATTTGTATTTGTGTTGGTTACTTTTACAAAGTGTCTTCTCTGTCGCAGAATCATTAATCAATTTCACTTTGATTTGGTCCTGTATTCCAGGTTGTTCATCTAAATAAAAATAACTTACATTTTTATCAATTTGATGCTCATTGAGTGCCCCTTCAATTGTATATCCGCCGTTTTCTTCCGCATTAACATCATATACACTGGTAAATAACGTCAAAATCGTTAGTACCTTCTGGTAAAACTGGTTTAGTCGCAGTATCCACTGTCAAGTTTGTAACAATAGGTGTTGTAGCTATTGCTGGATTTGGATCAACTGATGGTACACTATAATGTTGTTGACGCTAACAATGTCGCTTCTAAGAATGAAATACTTTTTTCATGTTTCTTTTCTTCCTTTCTTTTTTGTTTTTAATTTTAACTAGCAATTTTTTACTAGTTGTTTCTTTATTTGTTCAATAACTAACATTCCTACACACTGTTTTTTAGTGAATCATTCAAAAAACACTGTGTCTTATTTCTAATGAATATAACGCATTTAAAAAATACTATTTAAAATGCTGTTAAAACAACCTTTTTTATCTTTTTTTACATATATACTAACAAAATTCCATTTGTAATTCAACAGATTAAAAAAATAAAATAACAAAAAATAGAAAATGAACGATTGTTATTATTGATTAAATTCTTTATTTAATTAATAATAAAACATTAAAAAACATTAAAAAACAAACGAATAAGACAAAGTGTTTTTTTGTATTATTTATTCTTTTAATTGTTTATATTTCAAAATAATTAATATTGTTACTTATTTTCTTGGATATATTTTATAAGTCTAAATTCATAACAGCTAAATCTTTATCTTCTTGCGTTATGCCTATATACCTCGATGTGTCTCTTTGGGAGGAATGATTCAATGGCTCTTGAATGATTTCAATCGGCACATTGTTTTTGTATAAAAAATAGCCAAACGTTTTTCTCATCGAGTGGTTTCCTGCATTAGGAATATTGTTTTCTTTTGCCGCTTTATTTAAAATTGACCATAACGTTTGACGATTCATTGGTTGACCTTTTCCACTAAGAAATAAATAATGCTCTAATTCTCCTTTACTTAGATAATGAGAAAAATTAGTTTTTACATACTTTTCTATATCCGTTTTCAAGCGCTCGAATAAAATAACCAAGTTATATTTTCCTGTCTTTTGTTCTATTAAAGACAAGCATTCTTTTACCTCTATATCTTCTTTTTCCCTTTCCAAAACATCTGATAATTTTAGCTTCCTCAAATCAGAAATTCGATACGCTGTATTATTGCCTATTAAAAATAGCAAGACATTTCGGTCCCCATATTTTCCTTTACGCAAACTTTTCTTCATTTTGTTTAGTGTGCTCGTTTATTTTTTGTTGGTTCTACTGTTTTCATGACTTTTTTCTCCTTTGCAAACTAAGTATTCAGCATAGACTATCTAAATAAAAAATCGTATCTTTTTAAAAGAACTATTTTTGAATTTATTACTGTATTTCTAAATAAGCAAGATTTTTTTGTATTTGTAACCATATTTTTTACACTTATAAAATCAAGATAAAAAAAGCAGATCAAAAATTTTAAGGTTCTGACCTGTTTTATTTTCAATTAAAAATAAGTCACAATAAGCTTTAATAAATATTAAAATTCTAAGACCAATAATTATTCTGTCGATTGTAGATTTTCTCTTTTTTCCCAATCTCCCCTTCTTTGAATCGCTTCTCCAGAATAACTAGATATATATTGATTATCTTATAATTCAAATCCTAAAGATTCCAAAAGTAGTATTGCCTGCTCCTAAGTAATGTTCAAATTAATTGATAACTCGTTAAGTTCCCAATTCCCTTTGTTTACAATAAACTGTCGTAATTGCCTTGCAGCCCGCAACCTCTGTTTTTTACCCACTGTTCTGCTATTTTTAAATATCTCTATTTTTTATTTTAGAAATATGTGATTTTAGGGCACTTTTTGTTCCAGAAACAAGCAGTTCCATAAACCTTTCAGAAATAAAAGATTTTATAAATAATATTATTTGCTCTTAAAGAAAACCTGTCCCAATTCCTTGGGGAATATGGCTACATATACTACAGAAATATCTCCTTCTGTTTCTCCAACATGACCTAGATTACGGTCAATATAATCCTTGACTATATCAGTAACTGAGTCATCATCAGCTAACTCTTTTTTCACTGTATATAAATCAGTTACATTGCATTCATTTAAATCTCTATAAGGTATATCTAGATAAATAAATATTACCTCGATAAATACAACTTCTCCTCTCTCGTGTTTGTTTATTTTTCATTTACCTTACATGTTAATTTTACTATTATGAATCCTATTAAACATAAGTTTGTATAGTAAGATATAGGTATACTCAAATCGTACATTAATTAATCTTTATGTATCAACATTTCTCGCTACAAAATTTACATGTAAAGAAAAAAATAGCCAGTCGTTTTCCACCGACCGGTCAATAAGATATCTTTGTAAAGAAGTGACTTTTGCTTATTATGCAACATTTATAACATAAGAGGAAATAAAATTTCAATAATATTTTACTAACTTTCTAATAACCAAGGGGAGATGTAGGTCTATTTAATCTTAGTAGCTTGTTTATAGTTATATTTTGTTATCGAGAAGACCGTGAACATGGATAACAGAATGTCAGACTTTATTTCCATACCTTTTTTAGAAAAAGAGTAGCATTACAAACAGCTTAAACATCGTATCTTTTCGCTCAAATATTTACTTTATCTTTAAACAAAAACATGAAAGAGAACAACAGACATTAGCGTAAATCTATTTTATCTTCGTTTTTCTAGTTTACTAGAAAAAGTTACGACAGGTAATAAAAAGATATCAAAGATATATTTGATAATGAGGTGAATATGAACCTATTTTAAATCTCATAGAATTTTTTTATGATGACCACAATTTGAATGGACTTAAGTTATTGGAGTGGATGTAAGTGTAACCGTATTTAAATCCGTATTGAACATTTATATAATTATGTTTTTGCTAAAGTAGCGTGGTCAGCAGGGAAGTTAGCTTCTGATGCTGAAAGAAATGTAGCTGCTATTTTAACGTTTTTGTTTCAATTTTGTAAGTCAATCGTTAGATATACCAATGGATAAGTAGGAGATTTCATTATATGCTCTTATTGGGGTGAATAAAATGAAAAAAATAATTAAATATTTTATGAAACCTGTTGAAGTTTATGAAACATTTGATGATGACGTTGGGATGTTTTTAATCATTTCTATTTGTGCAGCTCTGATTTTTACTTTCTTTGGAAAATGAAAAATGTGTAGAATAAATTTCCATATCTCAATTATTTACCTGATACACATAAGATGATTTGTCAAATTTTTCTTATGTTATCTTTCGTTATGGTCCATAGAAGTATTTGTTCATGTTAAATAATCCTGAAATAAAAGTAATATCAAGGAATTTGAAAGGCCAAAGCAGATACTGTAAAATAAAAAGAGCTATTTCAGATTTAACTATTTTCTTACAGACTGAATTAATTGATCGTTCAGTTCTATGAATATTTGTTAGAAATGAAAGACTAAAATAAGTTATAACCTTATAGATTGTTTAATAGACAATTACTTTACTAAAATAGGATAAATTAAACCAGAAACATACTTTGTAAGGAAAAAATCATAGCTGTTTTAGGATATTATTTGCTATTTTATGTATTTGCCAATTACAATGGTATTGTAAATAAATACATAAAGGAGCATTAATATGTTTGGTGGGATATAGATTTGGAAAATATTTTTGATTTAAACACGGGATTGACAAGAAGAAAATATTGGTATTATCAGTGTATACTGTTTGTGTTTGGATTAGGGATAGAAACTTTTTCAATGTTTGTATACAAAAAGTCTCTGATTGAAAACAATTATTTAAAATATTTCGTGATAAATGGTCCATTTGATTTTTATAATTTTCTTAGAGTCGTGTTCTTTATAATGATTATTATAGGTTTTCTGTTCCAAGCAAGAAGGTTTGTTGATATTGGGTGGTCGAAATTTGTAGCTTTACTAAGTCTGTTACCGTTAGTTGGTATTATCACAACAGGGATTTGTTTATTTAAAAAGGGAAAAGACAATAAAACAGATAGCAGTCAAGTTTCTTGATTGTTATCTGTTTTGTTTATTAAGAGTGTTGTTTATTAAATGAATGACAAGAACTTTCATTGTAAGCAGCTTGAATCGCAGCTGACCATGAAAGTTTATAGAATGCTACTGCAGACCAAATTCCTTTCATAATACAAGCACCTTGTTTTGCTTTAGCTTGTTGATATTTATTCCATAAATGTTTAGAGACCTTACTTTTTGCAAAGTTGTCCCAATAACCATCGTCACTTTGGGCATATGCAGTAGTAGAGTTTACTCCTATGACATTAGAAAAAGGGATATTGACACCAGATACAACAACTGTACTTAGAAGCAGAGCACTAATAGCTTTGAAAACATTTCTTTTTAAAACTTTCAAACGAACTCCTCCTTTTGTGTTTAATATCACAAAAAAAGTATCATGTAATGAAAACGTTATCAATAGATAACATGAATTTGGATTAAAAAGTAAGAGACACAACTTAGTATTAGAATGATTTAGTGAGTATGAGGCAAGCTGGTAGATATATATTGTTAGTTGTCTAACGAAATATTTTTTTTAAGTACCAACAGAGTATACCTTGTTGATCTTTTTTATATTCCAATTGTTGCCAGGTACGTAGCAGAACATTTAAGTTGAGCATATACTTTAACAGAAAAGAGGGAATATTACCTTCTTTTTTGTTGTCGGCTATTTTGATTTGTGTTCGGGGTCAGCGCACCAAAAACAAAAATGGAACTTGTGTTAGAAGAAGTCGTGCTGTTTTCCAAGAAAAACAGCTGATGGTCTAATTTTAAAGAATAAGATGGCCCAGAAGAATATGAATCAAAAAAGGGAAGTTATCATTAACGATATAGGGAGAAATAAAGTGTATTTAAGGAATTTGAGTGACGGTAAATAGTTGATGAATATATACTTTTTTAGTAGACAGTCCAAGTTGATTTTTTTAAGTCAATATTATTGATTAGAATCTGTCCCTTATAGTCATCATCTAATCTTACTAAAGACTTAATTAATGTAGATTTACCTGAACCATTTTCACCTCGTATTGAAAGATTTTTTCCTCTATAGATTTCACAGTTAACAGTATCGAGTAATAAAGTATCTCCTTTTTTTTATGGGAACACGTTTACATTTTATTGATTCTATTTTCTTGTCTAAAATTATTTCCCCGCATACATTCTCATTTTCCATATTTATTAATATAGATTCAAACCTATGACTTAGCCACCTGCCTCGATTCATATTGCGCTTGAAACGACCCAAATTGATTTAAGGATGGTACTACTATTCTTGATAATGAAATTAATACTATTAAATTCCCTAAATTTATACTATTCTTTAATACTAATAAGCTGCTCTAGCTATCAATATTACTGTCCCAACAGTATTGAATAAACTAAAAAAAACATTGCTATTTGTACCAAAAAATTGTAGTTTTTTATTATTAGTAATAAATTTGTTTATTTTATCTAAGACTTTCTCACTAAAGTATCTATCAGCATTTAAAGCCCTAAATTCTTCTAATCCATCAATAAAAGTAATTAATTTTTTCTGAAAATCAGTATTGGCTTTAGATATTGTGTACCCAAAATGATAGATTTTTGGATAAATATATGCAAAAAACAATATTGCTACTGTAGAAATAACTACAAGATAAATCGCCATAACCTTACTAAAATAAAACAATGTTATTATCGAGAAAACATACATACAAAAGTTTAGAAGTACGCTTATGAAAAAGTTCATCACATCGTTACTAACTTGTAAGATATCGGAAATTCTAGATACAAATTCTTCTGAACTATTTAACTGAAAATATTTTGGATGAATAGTTAACATTTTATTTATATACTTTTTGAATAATTGTTTTCAGTGTCAATATAGATTTTATACGTATCAAGTACTTGATTGACTACATAGCCTTTATACGCTTGATTAACAGGCTTTTTTTCTACATTCACTAATTCGTTATACATGGCGCTTGTCACCAAAGGTTCATAGCGATTTCTATTTTCGCCAAGATCTTTTTTTGTATAATACGCAATCAAAAATTTTTTTACCGTACTTGTTGTTAATTCCTCTTTTTTCTCGACTTTTACTTGTTTTTCATTGGTGTTTACTTGTTTTCTTTGCCCAACACTAAGCCCAATCAAAAAAATAAGCACAATAAGCAGTAAGCTGCCACCAATAAAGCCAATTTTCTTGTATCTACTCAATTTTTCCATATTATACATTGTTCTTATTGGTTCCTTTCTTTTTAGTTTAGGCGCATAAAGTATTCGCCTGCTTCTTTTTTTAAGACACGCCAATTCATGGAATATTCACCACTGACATTCATTTCAGAAATGACAAAACTTCCATCAGAGTTTACATGCTCCACATAAGTCACGTGTCCATATTGTGTACTAGAACCAGCTACACCATTAGTAAAAATAACAGCATCCCCTTTTTTAGGAGTCGATTCAAGTGTCGCTCCTGATGTTTGTCTGTAGTTATGAACCCATTGATTGGCGTTTCCCATAGTAGGGTGAATGCTTTTTCCTAACTGTGCAAAACGATTAAATACATACCAAGTACAATTCCCTGGCGCATACGCATTGCCTGGCCAGTCTTGTCCTGCTTTTGTTTCTCTGTCTGTGGGTAATGGTTGCATTTTTTCTTTATACTGCGCAAAGACCTCACTTCCAGAACCACCGATTGGTGTACCAGATCGAGAAAAGAATGTAAACCAATTTTGTGCAGCTTGAATTCGTTCTCCTAACTTGTCTCCGGGATTTCCTTCCCAAACAGTTAGAAAATAAGTAGTAAGTTCTGGAATAGTTGCAGCAACCTTACTTCTTGCTACATTGTCTGCTGCTGTTCGTGAACCTGGTGCATCGCCGTCAAAAATAAAGTCCAGCTGCAATTGCAGATCGTACCATTTTTTATTTTTACTTTTGGCATAGTCTAATAACAAAGTATGCCTACGACCACCATCAGCTGTATCCGTCCACTGGCCTAAACCTAGTCCTCGATGGAGAATATTTGGAAAACGTTCCCCATAAATTTGCGGACCTCCCATAGAAAGCCAACACGGTTCGTCCCACGAATTACCATGCGCACCTACAGGCGGGTTCAAATAATCCCCTTCTGCACGTTTTGGATTAATGCCACTTTCTACCGAATAATTCCCTAAAATCGCGCTAATTCCTTCTTTGGTGTATCCCTTTTTTGATAAATAATCATAAACAGCTTGCGTTCTTTTTTCCACGCTTGCTCCAGGAGAAAAATCTGCACTTCCTAAAAGAGTCGTTTGCGTGTAGGTTACACGTGGAAAATAAAAGGCTGGATTTACAAAAAAACAGTCTTTCGTTTCTTTTTTATATTTTTCATACTGGAACGTAACTGTTGAATTCTTTGTATTCCCAAGAAATGTTCCTTCTTCAACATCCATACCTTTTGTTAGTTGAAGGGTATTCACACCACGAATCGTTAACCTAGCTGCTTTCTCTTTTTCGATAACCAGCGTTTCTGTATCAGGTACCGAAACGATTTGGCCGTTCATTGGTGAATGAAAAGGCTGATTATCTTCAATTCAATACATCAATGCCTTGATATAAGGTGAGCTTCTCTTTTGATTTGTCATAGCCATAGCGCTTATTGACAATTAAAGCGTCAGTTTTTACTGGAAAAGAAAGGAGATCATCCAATGTTTGGTAGTCTAACTCTTTTTTTATCTCTTGATAATGCTTTGCTTGTTCATCTTCGATAAAATAACTCGATTTATTATCTGTTTCTAAACTTTGCATTGTTTTCAACTGATAATCAGGTTTCTTTCCGTTTAATGCCGTCCATAGGTCAGATAGAATCGTTTCAAAATTCTTTGTACCAGTGGAATCCATATCTAATAATTTAAAATCATCGTACCGATAATTCATGTAGAAAAGAACATCATCGATATTGCTATAAAACTGGTTGTTATCGTCTGTATGTTGCGCATCTAAGTAAAATACGTCCATGAAGCGGTTAAATCTTCCTCTTCTTGAACAATCGCTGGTTTTTGTGTACTACTTGCAACGCCACTCAATAAAAAAAACAAGAAAAAGAACCAATAAAACAACCCAAGAAATTGGATTTTTTAGAATCAATGCAGCGACTTTCCATAATGTCTTCTGACCATTAAAAAAAGAACGAATCAAGCCAATACCTTGTTCGTCTTTCTTCGATTCTTTTGCTGCTTTAAAGCGCATAGCGCGATTCCGTAGTTGTTTCATAAGTTGTTTTTTTAACGTAAAGTCTTTTTAAAGATTCTTGTAATTGATTTTGTAAAAATTCTCCAGCTTTTTTTCGAATTCTCCGTCTCCAACTAAAATATCTAGTTTTAAATTGTTAGGTGCAGTTAATTCTTTTTGTGCATTTTCCCAATACTTCTTGGCTTTTTCTTTATCATAACCAACTAAATCCTGGTCTGCAAAATCTTTCTTTGTTTTTGGATCATACACTAATTTTTTAGGAACTAACCCAACTGATGCTATGGAGCCATTATCTAGTAATTTTTCTACTAATGAGGCTCTGTCTATATCATAACTAATTGATTTACGTAAATTTTTGTTCTTTAAAATAGAATCCTTTGGTTTTTTATTGAGTTCTAAATACATACTTGTTGCTAATAAAGAAGAGCTATAATCCTTATCGCTTTTATATTGTTTAGCATACTCTCCATCCAAAGGAGCTTCGTCCAATTGACCATCTTTATATAAATTAACACCTGTATTTATCTCTTTAATTACTTGAAAATGAATAGTATTCATTGAGACATTTTTATTGTCCCAATAATTAGTATTTTTTTCTATTATCCAATTATCTGAAGTACCTAAACCTTCCAAGTTAGTTAAATTAAACGCTCCATTTGTACTAATAGTGTCCTTAGAAGTACCATAATCTTTCTTATGTTTATCAGCAAATTCATGATTAACAGGTAAAAACGCTGGCAATGCTAATAAATTAGTAAAGTAAGGAGTTGGTTCTTTCAACGCTATTTGCAAAGTATGATTATTCACTGCTTTTATACCTAAAGACTCTTTAGCTTTGCTACCTTTACTTATTTCTTCAGCATTTTCTATAGGAGCAAATAATCCGACATTTTGAGAAGCAGTATTAGGATCAACTACTCTTTGCCATGCAAAAACAAAATCTTCAGCAGTTACAGGTGTTTTATCTGTTCAAGTTGCATCTTTTCTCAATGATATAGTATATGTTTTACCGTTTTTAGATATGTCTGGAAGCTTTTCTGCTAATGCAGGTTCTGATTGATTTTTTTTATCCAAACGATATAAGCCTTCCATCCCATTTGCTAAAAGTGTAACACTTGTTTGATCAACAGCAGTTGCTGGATCTAAACTTTGTATAGGTGTTGCGGCTGTTAAATTGGCAGTTTGTTCTACAGCACTGCTTTTTTGTTTTCTTGAAGATTATCTTTATTGCTACATCCGATTAGAATAAACATTAATACAGAAAACCCTAAAAACAAAATTTTTTCAGTCTTTTTCATCAAATAACCCCATTCTTTTTGATTAAACAATCTATACCAAATTACATTAAACCAAAAGCAATAACAATAGCTGGAATTAAGTTATTAAAGAAATGAATCAAAATACTTACTTCAAGACGACTAGTTTTAAAATATGAGATTGATAAAACTAATCCAATTAGTGCATACATGAAAAAACTAATAATATCAGTTGGTTCATGTACTAAACCGAATGAAATAGAACTTAGTGCAATTCCTAAAATTGGCCAATCTTAAAAAAAATAACCAATAATTCCAGCTCTAAATACAATCTCTTTCATGATTGGTGCAGAAATCCCTAATATCAAAATAATTAGTAATGGATTCTCACCTGTAAACAAATTATTAATTGCCGTATCATTCGCAATAGAATCAATTCCTTGATTATTTAACAGAATCGTTCCTAAAATTGCTACTAATCTTGCAATTACAACACCAATTACAATAATTAAAATATTCTTTTTATTGAGAAATTTAGAATCAAAGTTAAGTAATTCTAGTTTATTAGCTAAAACAAGTAGCAATCCAATATTCATAATAAATATCACTATTAGAATTAGCGTTGATAGTAAAGGCATTGTACCTTGACCTACTTGTAAAGAACTTTGCTTTAAAGTCCCATACGTAAACATACCTATTTGACTCAACAAAAATAACCCAATTACAATAAAAAAACGTTTAATGTATTCCATTATTACCTCCTTGTGTAAATAAAATTATAAATAATTAGCTTATTTATACAGTATTAATGGTCACAAAAAAACATATTTTATTGATATTCAATCCAGTTATGTGTAGTTATTTCTGGGGTGTTGTCCGTACTATTTTTATTTAAATGACTTTTTTTCTCTATTGTACATTCAACAAATAAATTGTAAAAAGACTTGTAAAATAAACCGTTAGGACTTTTAACAGTAGAATCTGTCTTGCTTTTATGCATCACTCGTCGCAAACATTTGTCTATTTCTTCTTGATAATCTTCCCCAATTAAAACAACATTGTATTCTTTTTCAACTTTAGTTTTAGCACGTATAATTGTTCCTACTTGCTCATGAGCTTCTTTAATAGTATCAGAAAAGGCAAAAATAAATTTTAAGCTATCTTTGCTTAGGAAAGTGTTCTCTTGAACTTCTGCAAACTGTTCGAGCAATAATTGTTGTTGCAATCGTTTTTTTTCGTATCTATTGTATCTAAGGAATTATTTATATAGATATTATTTATTTTTTATTTGTGCGATTTCAGTATATCCACTACTATCAAGGTTTTCAGTGTTTGTGTTTGCTGACAGGTATAAATCTTCTTTTTTTAACTCTGGCTGTAAGAGATAATATTTGTTTGCTATGTTTTTTCCAGCTTTCGCATCAAAACCTCCTCTGACAACTTCCAATAAGCCATACTTTTCTAATTCGTCTAGGGTAGATTTAACTTTTCCTTGATAGCAATTCAGCATTTCCATGAGATCCTTTTGTTGAAAAAGCAAATAAATCATTCCGTCTTCGTCAATCCAGTTATTTGTGAGAGCAAGAGAAATTTTGTCTTTAAATAGCATATAAGCAATCATTAGAACTATCTTTCATAGATTTGTATTTTTCATTTTTCAACAGAAACTGCGGGAATTTCCAAAATAGCTCTGAGTAGCTGTTTTGATAACTATATCACCGTTCTTTAATATTCGTCATTATTTTATATACTCCTTTAGTAGATATACTTTAATCACATAGTAAGCAATTTAAAAATATCAAAGACAAAAGGCGTTGACAAGCAATAATAATAGCTACTCCAATTAGTTACCACCTCAATTTCATAAAATAAGTATTTACCCACCACCATTAATATAAAAATAATTTATTTAGTTACTACCTGAATGTATAATTGTATTCTACTGTAAAGTTAATTGCCTACTACTTTTAATTTCTAATTAGTTACCACTTTAAATTCATTTAATTACCACTTTTTTTGTATGGAAATGTATAGTTATTGGCGATAACGATTATTATTGAATGATTTAGTTACCACTTTAAATTTATTTAATTACTACTTTAAATATAAAGGTAAAACAATTAATTACCACCTTTAAATAAATTGAGTACTACAGTAATTATTGTTGAATTGAAATTGATTACTACCTTAAATGTTTATGGTGGTATGTTATAATATTTGTAAAATTGTACTTAGATAGGAAGTTGCATGTATGGAAGCAAAAAAATATGTGATAGGTAACTTTAAAGGTGGTGTCGGTAAAAGTACTTGTGCTCAAATGTTTGGATTTGAGTCAGCAAAATTCAAAGAATTAAAAACATTAATCATTGATTTAGATATGCAAGGAAATACTTCTGATGTTATGAACTTAACGCATATGAATTTTTCTAAAGATGAGGGCGGGGGTGAAGGTGAGTTAATCGAATACACAAATACAATTACTGACGTACTTATTTCAAACGTTGATCCGCATGACGCTATTTATAAGATTATTGACAATCTGTATATATTACCTGCGGATATGTCGTTTGAATTATACGATGATTGGATTAAAGACAGGTTTCCTAATTCAATTGATAAGTTTAAATATATGGAAGAAAAACTATCCCCTTTATTTAATGATTTTGATGTCATTTATTTGGATGTACCTCCATCAATTTCTATTTATAGTAAATCTGCTATGTATATAGCTGATTGGGCTATTGTTGTGTTGCAAACTCAAGTTAAATCTATGCGTAATGCTATGCAGTATTTGGAATATATGGACTTCTTTACTAATGAATTTGCTACAAATTTAAAAGTTGCTGGTGTTGTTCCATTTATGTTAGAAAGCGGTGATTCCGTAGATAAAGAAATGTATCAACAAGCACAGGAAATCTATGGAGAGCACTTAATTAAAAACGTTGTGCTAAAAAATGCACGACTTAAAAGATATGATGGATCAGGTATCACTACTGAATTAACTAAAAAAGGAAAATTAAAGCAATGGGATAAGAAATGCCATGAATTATTTATTAATATTTTGGAAGAATTAGAAGAACATGAACATTGGTATGAAGGGTAGGTAGATGTAAAGAATGGCTGAGATTAAAAACTTAGGTATCTTTGGTAGTAGTAATAAAGGACTAGATAAAATAAAGCAGCGATCAAAGGAGAAGGCAAGAGAAACAACTATAAGTAATATCCCTAAGACTAATAGTACCTTCAGAAGCCAGAAAACAAGCTCTGTAACTCATGAAGTACCTATTCGAAAGAAAAGAAAAGGTGCCCCAATAACAAAATTTGATAAAGTTTACGCTGCAATGCAATCTGTTAAATTATCTGCCCTTACTAATGCTACAGCAAGCATCATGGTTGAAAAGTATGAAATAAATATGAAAAAAGACGAATTATTGCGAAAAGCTTTAAATGAATATATTCGATTAAATCTTTCTCAAGAAGATAAAAATGATTTACTTAATTCTGTTTCCCTGGAATTAGATTTGTTTAGAGAAGCCCATCCTATTATTCCTGATGTAGATATAGACAATAACGTGATACGTTCGTCTGAAGAAATAAAGCAAGAAACGTTTACTGATATAAAGAAACAATGGGGAATCAACGATAAAATAAGAAAATAAAAAAATACCTACCATGTTTATTTAAAGTGGTAGGTATTTTTTTATTACTTAATGATTTTTTAAGTCTATAAGGAGAAGTATAAGTTTTGAATTTTACACTT
>Ga0153980_1000682_pt1 | contig 15032 bp, 14 predicted proteins | sample TSGA064MetaG_FD_104722 | JGI IMG/M metagenome (GOLD analysis project Ga0153980, IMG submission 104722) | Attine ant fungus gardens microbial communities from Georgia, USA - TSGA064 MetaG | ecosystem: Host-associated > Fungi > Mycelium > Unclassified | place: USA: Georgia, Magnolia Springs State... | reverse complement strand
TTTTGTAATTTTAAATCAAAGCTAAAATAATTAATTTCAAACTTAAGCCTTATCTTTGCATTATGATACGTATTACAAAAATTTTTACATTCGAAACAGCCCACGTACTGTATAATTACGATGGTAAATGTAAAAATATGCATGGACATTCCTATAAACTGTTTGTGACAGTGAAAGGAAAACCTATTAATGATATGGAAAACCCTAAGAATGGGATGGTTGTAGATTTTGGAGATATTAAAACGATCGTGAAATCTGAAATTGTAGATGTTTGGGATCATGCCGTTTTGCTCAATGCGCTTTCTCCGCATAAAGAACTGGGAGAAGATCTTGAAGAAAAAGGTCATAAAGTAATCTATTGCAGTTTTCAGCCGACCTGTGAAAATATGCTGTATGCTATTGCTGCCAAAATAAAATCAAAGCTTCCTGCAGATATTTCTCTGGCTTACCTTAAGCTTCATGAGACTGAAAATTCTTATGGAGAATGGTTCGCAGAAGATAATTAATAACTGACCTTACAAAATACAAGCCGGTGTTAAAGACAACCATCAATTTAGAACCTGGGAAAAAAGTATACTTCGCATCAGATCAGCATTTCGGTGCGCCGGATCCTAAGCAGAGCAAGGTGCGTGAGGAGAAATTTATCCGCTGGATGGATCAGATCAAAGAAGATGCTCAGGTGTTGTTTCTGATGGGTGATCTTTTTGATTTCTGGCACGAATGGAAGCATGTGATCCCGAAAGGATATGTACGTGTTCTCGGGAAAATCGCCGAACTGAAAGACAGAGGTATTCATGTCTATTTCTTTGTAGGAAACCATGATCTCTGGATGAAGGATTATCTGGAAGAAGAGATCGGATGTACCGTTTTTTATAAGAAACAGTATTTTGAAATGGGTGGTAAGCAATTTTTACTGGCTCACGGAGATGGCTTGGGACCAGGTGATAAAGGATATAAAAGAATGAAAAAGGTCTTTACCAATCCTGTTGCCCAATGGTTTTTTAAATGGCTGCATCCGGATATTGCAATGAAGATTGCCTTATACATGTCGCAGAAAAATAAAATGATTTCCGGTGATGAGGACAAAGCATTTCTAGGAGAAGACAAAGAATTTTTGATCATCTATTCCAAAGAAAAACTGAAGACGCAGAAAATTGATTACTTCATTTATGGACACCGTCATCTTCCCATGGTGCTGGATTTGGGACAAGAATCTCAATACATCAACCTTGGAGATTGGATTTCTTACTTTACCTACGGGGTTTTTGAGGAAAAATTTGAATTAAAAACTTTTGACAAATAAGCAAAAAAAAATTACCCCTTAAAAGAGGTAACTTTCGAATGGACCGAAATCCACTCTTGTTTTTAATCCATATTCCGATTTTATAATTGCAAGAATTCTACCAAAGTAGAATAGATGATATTAAAAAAATATTAAAAAAAGTTTTTTAGCGAATTGCGTTCCCGAATCAATCGATAAAAGACCTACAAAATACTTGTATAAGCATTGAAAAATATATTCAGCATACAAACAGAGCAGGATTTCCTGGAAGCAGCATTGGAAACTTTCCGTTATCAGTATGATCATATTGAGGTATACAGGAAGTTCGTGGATTTTCTGAAGATCCATCCGGATGAGGTACAGACATTGACAAAAATTCCATTTTTGCCGATAGAAATGTTTAAAAATCATCAGATACTGGACAAAAATGTCACATCAGACCTTTTCTTTCAAAGCTCGGGAACTACGCAGATGAATTTGTCCAAACATCACATTGCAGATCAGAATATATATCAGGAAAGTATCTATAAAAGCTTTGAGCAGTTTATCGGAAAACCCGAAGATTTTATTTTTCTGGGACTGCTTCCAAGTTATTTGGAGAAACAGCATTCTTCCCTGATTTATATGGTAGATTATCTGATGAAGAAATCAGGTAAACCGGAAAACGGATATTTTCTTTATAACCATTCGGAGCTTGTGGAGCTTTTGAACAGTTTAAATGATAAAAAAGTAATTCTTTTCGGAGTTTCTTTTGCGTTGCTGGATTTTCTGGACTACTGCCATTCAGAGCAGAACGAACAATCACTTAACTTTCTTGAAAATTTAGTAGTGATTGAAACAGGCGGTATGAAAGGCAGAAAAGAGGAAATGACAAAAGACGAACTGCTGAAAATTTTGCAGAACGGCTTTAAGACAGAAAAAATCTATTCTGAATATTCTATGACAGAACTGCTTTCCCAGGCATATTCTCTTGGAAAGAACGAATATCAATGTCCAAACTGGATGAAGATCATGGTAAGAAATGCTGAAGACCCTTTTTCATACGAGAAAGAAGGAAGAACCGGGGCTATTAATATTATCGATCTGGCGAATATCCATTCCTGTTCATTTATTGCCACTCAGGATCTGGGAAAGGCAACCGGAGATACTTTTCAGGTGTTGGGAAGAATAGACCATTCTGATATTCGAGGATGCAGTCTGCTGGTTTCATAATATATAATCACCTGATCCATATTCAAAATTAAAAATCCATAATTATACTAAGGTGCTGAAGATCGAAGAACTTGTCCATGCCTACATCCATTACCACTGCAATTTTGAAAAAGAAATTGTGCTGACTAATCATTTCCAGGCCGATTGGGAAGCGGATATATTAATTATAGATTCAGATGGAGGCAGTCATGAAATTGAGATCAAACTTTCAAAAAGTGATTTTAAAAACGATTTCAAAAAATCATATATCAATGCTGAAACCGGGGAAAAATTTTTAAAACACGATAAAATATCCTGTGGAGATTATGTGTGTAATGCCTTCAGTTTCTTACTTCCAATGGGAATGGTGGATCATGCAGCGATTCCGGAACACTGCGGGATTATAGAGTTTTATCATAATGCAGATACCTGGGAAACTGAATTTTATCTGATCCGAAATCCAAAAAAAGTACATGAAGACTCATACTGGAAACTGAATGATAAAGATCTGTTTATCCGGAAAATGGCTTTGAATCTGATTCAGCGTAAAATGGAGATTAAAGGAAAACATGAAGAGCTTATTTTTAAAAATCCATTTGATATTAAAAAGAAAAAATAGAAATCCTGTCTGCCGGCAGGATTTTTTATGCTTTCTTTTGTACATTAGCCCGGCATACATCTGGGTTTTGAATATTAGCTTCAAATGAACAAAATAGTCTGATTCGGTGAGATTTACATGCATTTTGTAACTTTTTAAACCGTTTTCATCAAAAGGAAAAGAATATGAAAGAAATGATCTGCCCTTATTCGTGGGATTGCGGAAAAAGATTTGAACCAAAAGAACTGAGCAAATTTGATTATAATTTTCTACAATCTGTGGTGGAAAAGAAAATGACATTTATGATCATTCATTGTCCCAATTGTTCAAGGGAATTTAAGTTTGATACCGTACAGTGGGAAGCAGATGAATTTGGACATTCAAATCCGAACGAGGCAAAGAAAAAAGTTAAAAAGACAACAAAGCAATTGACGGCTATTCTCAATAAAGCAAAAATTGAAATCCCACTTCCATATTTTGAATATCTAACCAGTAATGAGTTTAAGCCTCATTTTTCTGTTTTTTCAGATGAAGAGGATTTTATTCTTTACGACCTTCATGAACTTTGTGAGAAAGTTAATGTGGATGGGAATCTCTATCTTACCATTAGCCAGCTGAAAGGATTTGCCAATACAATGCTGGAAGTTATTGGAGAAGATTCCCAAAAATTTCAGTATAAAGAACTTTCACATGGTTTAACAATTGGTTACGAAAACACAAGAATTTTATACATAGATGACAGAGATCACCGGTCGTTACGGGTTTTTCATCCTGACGGTGGAGATATTGAGGAAACTGGGATAACCTTGGATGAAATTGTTAACCGAAAAAAATAATCGTACTGAAATACAGATATCAATCTTTAAAAAGAAATCCAATGAATAAATTATTTTTCCTTTTTACGGTCATAATATGCAATATATCATATGCACAAAAAAAGGCCGGGGATGATCTGTGGTCAGGAAGTTATGTGCTGACCTCAAAGAATGATGGGCAGAAAGCAGATGCAGATACTTTAATAATCACAAAAACCGCCGATGCAGATCCGGATAAAATCCCGGCCAAGTATAAATCCGATCTGGTGCGCTGGACGCTGACTTCTGCGAAAGGTGGCGATAAAGAACAACAGATCGTTAACCGTTTTTTATTTGACATAAAAAACAAAGAAGATGCCTATGCAGAATTCGGCTGGACGGATTTACATAAAAATGGAAAAATGAACTGTATAGACGGCGGCCATTTTTTCATTTGCCAGACTCAACCTAATACGGAAGTCAAATTTAATAAAGAAGAAAAAATTTTTACGAAAACCGGTATTTTTGGAATATGGCTGCATTATGGCCTGGTAGAATTAGAAAAAATTAAATAATCGCTGTTTACAAATTAATCATATACAATGAAGAATCTTTTTTTTAGCCTTTTGGTAATGGTGTCAGGTTTTTATCATGCACAGAGTTCAGGTAAAACACAGATTTATATCCTGGGAACCGTTCATGAGCCTTCAACGATCTTAAATCCGCAAATGCTCTTTGAAATCCTGAATACCATACAACCGGATGTTATCCTGCAGGAACTTGACAGTGAGCAGATGAAAGATTTTCAGAAAGAAAGTATGTCTAAAAATTCAAATGAAGTAAGTGCAGCTTTACTGTATCTCAAGAAATATCCCAAAACCCTTAACCTGCCTTTCGAATTTGAAGGGAGGAATCAATACCGGAAAGATAACGGAATGGTTCCTACGGATAATCTCACTATAAAACTGATGGACAGCCTGTACAAAAAAAATGCACTGAATCCGGTGAATACCATCATTTATGAAAAATATCAGCAGGCCAATACTGCTTTAAAAGATTTTGCCCAATCAGATATCAAAACACTGAACTCTCTGACTTTTGAATCCGTCAACAGGTACCGTCAGTTTGTACAGCATCATGAAATACCGAAGGTTTCCAATTCCGAGGAAATTTTTGCCCGTAAGTTTGTGGTAAAGCCTAATGGAGAAAAGATTTCATACCGTGACGGATACCAGCTTTGGTGCAACTTCTGGGATTTAAGGAACAATACAATGTCCCTGAACATCATTAAAAAAGCAAATGAGTATAAAGGTAAAAAAATAGTGATCTTAACAGGGGTACAGCATAAATATTATCTTAAAGAATTACTTGATAAATATAACGACGGGAATTATACAGTCGTTGAATATTTTAAATAAAGATGCCGTTTTGTATTGAAGAACGGGACAAAAAATAAACTATCTCATTTTGAGATAGTTTATTTGAAAAATTATTATTTAAAATGTATTGTTACGTTATGCTTCTGCAGTTTCTCTCTGCAATAAGAATTTATAGATTAATCCTCCGGTTACCCCTCCTAAAATAGGAGCTACCCAGAATAGCCAAAGCTGCGACATCGCGAGTCCACCGACAAAAACAGCCTGCGAAAGAGATCTCGCCGGGTTTACAGAAGTATTGGTGATAGGAATAGAAATTAAGTGGATTAACGTCAATGCCAAACCAATAGCAATACCTGCAAATTTTCCGTTAGCCCATTTATCTGTTGCGCCTAAAATTACAATCAGGAAAAATGCGGTTAATAAAAACTCAGCCAGGAATGCTGCCCCCATGCTGAATGCTTTTCCATTGTATACTGCTTCGCCGTAGAAGTTGGTGGCAAAATCTCCGGGTTTAGAGAAATTGGTTGCTCCGGCTCCGTTAAGGATCACGTACAAGCATGCTGCTGCAGCAAGTGCTCCTAAACACTGAGCTACAACGTAAGGAACAAGGTCTTTAGCCGGAAATCTTCCTCCTGCCAAAAGTCCGAAAGAAACAGCCGGATTGAAATGACCTCCGGAAATGTGACCGACAGCATAGGCCATCGTAAGAACGGTAAGACCAAAGGCTAAAGCAACCCCCAAAAGGCCAATGCCGATGTCTGGAACACCCGCTGCGAAAACCGCGCTGCCGCAACCTCCGAAGACAAGCCAAAATGTGCCGAAAAATTCAGCAAAAAATTTTTTTATCATATTGTTTACTTTTAAATGTATTTCAAATGTAAAATTTAAATCTTAAAATAAAAAGATAAATTTCAAAAATATTTCAGATTTCGGGGATGTAAAATTGAATATTCGGCAATTTGGTTTAAAGTTTGTTATGAATTTTGTTTTAGCAGGTTTCTGTTCTGAGTTGAATGATATAACATAAATGTTTATCTTTCGTTAATACATTTAAATGCACGGTTAATGAGAAAGTTTCTTTGTTGGGTCTTTGTGCCTTTTCTTTATAATTTTCATTATTCGCAAGTCTCTAAAAAGGCTTTTCCTTGTTACGACTTTACGCAAGTTCTGAAGGTGGAGCCCAGTGCTCTTTATAAACCGCATATCGATGCTTCAAAAAGTTTTGGAGTGACTCTGCTGAAAGATGGTAAAACGGTTCAGAAATATATTAACAACGGGAAGTTTCATAAAGTGAAAAAAAACGGTAAAGGCTACCGCGTTCAAAAACTGGATTACAGCAGGCCGTACATGGTTTCTAAAGCAAAAACCACTCTGGAGAAAATGGGTTCCAGATTCAGTAAAGAAACCAAGGGACATACTTTTACCGTTTCGTCGATCACCCGAACCCTCGAAGATCAGTGCCGGTTAAGAAGAGTAAACTCTAATGCGTCGTTAGGAATAAGCTCGCACAACTATGGAAATTCTTTCGATATTTCTTATATACGCTTCAATGATGTCTTGAAATACAATCCCAAAATGGAAGCTGCCTTGGAGAAAGTTTTAAATTACTATGTCAGTATCGGTAGAATTTATTACATAAAAGAAAGACAGCAGAGCTGTTATCATGTTACGGTAAGGAATTATTAATTAAAATTCAAATTAAACGGTTTACTTGCATAGCACATTTAGTTTACATAATTTTATGCCACTAAATAAACCATGCTTATGACAACTTTAAACAGAGATGAATATACACTTGCAACCGCTGAGTGGGGGAATTGTGTATCTGATTTTACTGCTATCGAAAAATTGATTCCTACCAACTACATTTTTGAAATGCCAAAAGAGCAACTCGATTGGATCAGAGAAAACAATCAGTATAAGGACTTTTGTACTGAAGTTGGGGTCTACAACAATAATCTGATATTGATTTTTTGCCCGCTGGATGAAAAAGGTCAGAGAAAAGTGATGGCAGCCTATTCATACAGTATACTTTGTGCCCTTGAGGGAAATCTTACGCTTCAAGAAAAACAGGAATACACAATCGTTAAAAATTCAGTGATTTCCAATGACCTTCGCAGAGTGGATAATGACGAGAGCATGATCCTGCCGGTTACTGATAAACCGATCATGGCTCAGGATAAAGCTGTTGCGGCTATTGAGCTTTGGAGAACGGAAGGAATGGACTGGTTCTACTTGGAATGTACAGAATTTGAAGGAATTAGAGTATTTAAAAGATTCTATGTGCCTGCCACCGATCTGTGTCTTGATAAACCTGGATTATTACAGATTAAATGTTCATTCGGATTGAAGTACAACGATATTTACCAGAGAATGTTGGTGACGTTAATTTTCATTTCTTTCTACCAGCTATTGGAAAACAATGGAAGTGCACAAACTATTTCGAATACATACGACTGGTCTCAGCCGTGTCCCCCGATTTGCAGAATATAAAAATTTAATAAAAAGATAAAGTAAATGGAGGATACTTTTAAAGTAATACTTTATTTGAATAACGGCTTTCTTGTTCTAAGTGCAATAATTGGACTTATAAAATTTAAGCATTTAAAAAATATGGAAAAATGGTATGTGTATTATATCATTTTTCTTTTTTTGATAGAAAGTATTGTCAAAATTTCAATTTATCTTTTACAGTTGGAGAATGTAGATTTTCTATATCCTCTCTATGTTTCAGGAGAGCTTTTGATATTGGGGATTCTGTTTATAAAGAAATCAAACCTGTCGTATTACTGGTACATTCCTATTATAGCTGCCATCGGCTATTTCCTTATTGGGAACAATATGGGAACGAATGAGCTTAAAAAAGTAATTTCGAATATCATCGTGATATCCTTTGTGGGATATTCGCTGTTGACGGAGATTAAAAAGACTAAAATCAATGACCGGTTCCTGTTGGTAGATGCCTTTATATTCATGTATTATGCCGTTTCCGTATTTGTGTTTTTTCTGCTCCGGCAGCTTAAAACCTTCTCCAATGATGAGGTGTACCTGATCTGGAATGTCAATAATCTCCTTTGCTGCTTTTTATATATATCAATCATTTATACCTTTTTAAAATTAAAGAAATAACCTTAAATATCGGCTTTTTTATTACTTTGATTATTGTCCTGATAATTATTGTAGTCTTTGTTTTGCTGGCGTATAAATTTTTTATCGACCGGATTATCAAAGAAAAAAATGCCCAGTACGAAGCAGATGTCCTTCATCAGAAAAAGCTGGTGCTGGAAAATATCAAAGCTCAGGAAGAAGAAAGGAAAAGGATTGCGGTAATGATCCATGACGATATCGGAAACCGGCTCAATATCCTTTCTCTGTGGCTTAATAACCTGGACACCAATGGTGATGATCTGATTAAAAAGAATATTCATACGCAGATGTCATCCCTTATTGATGCTGCCAGAAGCATCTCCCATTCATTATATCCTGTCAACCTTGAATCCGTAGGTTTTGTATTGTATGTGGAAGAACTGATCACCAATCTTGCCCATAAAATCAATATTTCCCTGCATGTAGTACCGGGATACGAAAAAAAAGATATTTTTGTGGAAGTTCAGCTGTACAGGATTATTCAGGAGTTTACGACTAACGTTATCAAGCATTCCACTGCAACAGATTTATGGATCTATATAAGAGACTATCCACAGGATATGGCGGTGGTAATTTCCGATAACGGACAAGGATTTGATTATGATCTCGTGAAAAAAGGAATGGGGATTAAAAATATCGAATCCAGGATCAAATCAATGAATGCTTCCCACAAATGGAAAAGCACATTACATAAAGGAAGCCGTTTAATCATTAAAATTCCAAAAAACAATGAATTCCCAAATCAAAATAGCCTTAATTGACGATGAACAGCTGATCCTGGAAGGCGTCAAAATGCTGTTGTCAAACGAAAAAAATATATCTGTAAGCCTTACCTCCAGTAATGGACCTGACTTTATTGAAAATCTGAAAAACCTTAGTCCAGAGAAATTCCCGGATATTGCCCTGGTAGATGTACAGATGCAGCCCATGAACGGATTTGAACTGGTGGAAATTCTTAAAGAAAAATACCCTGATTTAAAAATCATTATCCTTTCCTCCCATTACAAAACCTCTATTTTGGGTTATATGGTAAAATTGGGTGTTTCTGCATTTCTTCCAAAAAATTCAGATAAAAAAACGTTTATAGAAGCCATAACGATGGTCTATAAAAACGGAGTTTTCTTTACAGCAGAAGACCACCAGATGCTCTTTTCTTATATGAACAGCTCTGCAAAGAAGAAATCCCTGTTTGAGATGGAAGATGAGCTTTCCGAGCGTGAAAAAGATGTGGTAAAGCTGATCTGTCAGGAATTTACCAACAACGAAATCGCAGAAAAGCTTTTTATCAGTCCGAGAACAGTAGAGAGCCACCGGCAGCGTATTCTCGAAAAGATAGGGGCCAAGAATACCGTCGGCATAGTCATTTATGCCATTATAAACAATATATACTCGCTTGAAAAAATATAATTCCGTAGAAATACGGAATTTTTTATTTAGTTGTTTTTACGCTAGTAATCTTTTTTTTTCCGCCGTTAATTTGGAACATTAGTTTGATGGAGCTTTACAGGCAGGCGGAGAACGAAAATGTACATAAGAAAGTGTAAATAATTAAAGCGAAACACACAGATGGGAAACGACAATATTGTACCTGTAGGAATTTTTTTCGATGGAACCGGGAATAACGGGATCAATGCCTCCGCAGCAGATAAACTTCCTAAAGCTAATGAAAGTTATTACGGTGCCTGCACCAATATCTTTAAACTTTTCAGTTTGTTTACCGGAGCTCAGAAACTATATGTAGAAGGAATAGGTACAGTTACAGGAGGAGAAGACAGCAATATAGCAATGGCCACCTGTGCAAATCCACCGGGATGTGAAGGATATTCTTCAGATGATAAACTTAATAAGGCGTACAGCTTTGTTCAGGGGATTGTCAATGATACCGATAAGCAATATCAGTTTTATATTTTCGGATTCAGCAGAGGCTGTATGCTGGCAAGGAATTTCTGTAACCAGCTGCTGGCAAAATATCCATCCGCAGATATTACCATCAAGTTTCTGGGGGTGTTTGATACTGTAGAATCCAAACCATTTAACGATTACAATGTCAGTGTACCGCAGGCAGTAGAAAATGCACTTCATCTATGTGCAGTGAATGAATGCAGGTTCTTTTTTCCGCTTACCGGTTTTTTTGAAACTTCAAAAAGCGGACAGGACACGGCATACAGAGCGGGAACTTCCGTTTGGAAAGAAGTTTTTGTTCCGGGAGCTCATGCAGATGTAGGAGGCGGATATCTGGAAGCCTCACAGTCGGTCTACATCTCTACAGACTTTGTCAACAGCAATGATTTGCATGATTACGTTGCAGATGTAAGAAATGCAAAAACAGATGCTGAAGGCAATAAGATTTGGGACTCACTGCTGTCAGGCTATCAGATAGATTCGGGAGAGGCGCTTTCTCAGGCATATGTTTCCAGAGATAATGTGTATCAGGATCTTTCTAAAGTGTACGGACGGTTAATGTTGGAAGAAGTTAATGCTATATCAGAAATGTTCAGCACAACATTTTGCCTGAATGATTTTGAAATCGATCCGGATCAGCATGGATTATTAATTGAACTGTATACGGCACTGGAAGCATATCTTAAAGATCTTTCTAAAAATCTAAAGCCTGCTTATCATTACGGTCAGCTGGCGGATTACACCCATATTTCTGCGAATTTTGGGCTGTACAGTAAAGATTTACTCTTGCGGTCGGGAGAAAACATTGATGCTGAGTTGATCAATAACGGATTAAATGTTCCCAGTATTACCTCTGCAGATCATGAAACCCGCTTAAAAGTATCTACAGAACTGCATCTTCCGGAAGACAGTCTCATTACAGACTTTCTGTATGGAACCAATGTTCCGAATAATGATATTTGGAGCCGCTCAATACTTATGAAATAAAAAATTAAATATAATAATGTTAGTAATTTTTCAGTTTTAAATTTAGGTTGTGTAAAAGGGGTGTCTGGCAGGATACCCCTTTTTTTACGAGGCTTTTAAAAAAATAACCTGCTGAAAATATAAATACCGTAGAAATACGGAGGCTTAAATTGGTATTTATACGATAGGATTTAGTTTTTAATAGTGGTTACTTTGAATTGCAATATATGCAAAATGCCAAAGGAGAATTAAAACCTTATATCTCCATATCAATACCAGTTGAAAAATCGCGAAACATCAGATAACGATTTTGCCTACAATTGAATACTACCCAAAGGGTATTTCACATAAAATATAAGTTTTTAAATAGAGAAAGGTTGTTCCTCCGGGAGCAGCTTTTTTTATTGCCCTATCTCAAAAAAAATCTTTTGTTAAAGCATTCTACTCTTTCATGAGCTGTTTATAAAGAGCAAAGTTGGTTTTCCCCGTTGATTTGAAGACTTTATACCAACCACTATAGACTGATGTTTTTTGTAAATACTGAATTCAAAATCATAAAAAATGTTAAATATTTCATTGTGATATTAAATTCAAATTTTCTACAGATTGTTCGTACACATTTGTATCAGATTTTGAAATGATTTTAATAAATAATTTGAAATATTGTAAAAATGGAAAAGCCGGTAATTACAATGTCATTGATGGGATTAACACTGAAAAGATGGCAAATGTACTGCGTCGCAAGTGACGAAACTGGGGATATTTGTATAAAAATTAATACAGAAAGACAATATTTTAAGCATAGATCAGCAACGAAAGCCATTTCACAAACATTAAAAAAAAGTATGGTTTAGATTTATTTTTTTTGACGTTTCGGGACTACATTTTTCGGACAATAAATAAAATTTACAACTATGATTGCTTTTTTTAAAGATCACATTTTCGGAGTTCAGATTTCTCTTTTTTTATTTATTTTAACTGTATTCTGGCTGATAGAGAACTTCTATCAGAAACAGAATTCACGGCAAAAAGTACTGCATTCGTTTGTGAATGCACACTTTTTAATTTTTGTTATTCCCGTCCAGATCTGCTTATCTGTCATTGCACTTTCCGTTTCTGCCCAGACGGAAATTAATTCCTGGGGACTGCTAAAATATCTTCCGGTAAAAGAAAATACATTCACATTTTATCTCATAGCAATTGTAGGATTAGACTTTTCAAATTTTGTGTATCATTATTTAATGCATAAAATTCCTGTTTGCTGGCGGTTTCATCAGATTCATCACAGCGATATGGAAGTCGATATAAGCACGACATTTCGGGAACATCCGGGCGAAACTTTTTTGCGGGTCAGCTTTTTTATCCTGACTATTTTTGTGCTGGGGATTTCGCCATGGATTATTATTGTGTTTCAGCTGTTCGAAAGCAGTTCAAACATTATTTCTCATTCAAGCATAAAGCTTCCGGAGCGGATAGACCGTTTTGTGTCACTTATTTTTGTAACGCCAAACTCTCACAGTATCCACCACCACTACAGATTACCGCATACCGACACCAATTACGGTGATATTCTTTCCATTTGGGATCATCTCTTCAGAACCGCATCCAGAATGTGCCAAAAAGAAATCGTTTATGGTATCAATACACATATGAATCCTGTTTATAACGCCAATTTTATAATGCTTATTAAAAGACCTTTTCGAAGGAAAAATAAAAAATCAGGAGCCCGTAACAGCGGCATTAATAATATGCTGATTTTTATTTTAATTCTTTGCAGCCATACTTTTCGAGCTCAGGAAAAAGTATTGCCCGAAATAAAAGATTCAACCGCGATTGAAACAGTTCTTTTAGCGGGAAAATCAAAAAAGCGAATCAAAAAAGAAGTTAATCCAGCCTATAAAATATTATTGAAAGTCTGGCAAAATAAAGATGAAAATAAAAAAATAAGCAATCCTTTTTATGAATATGACGAATTGAGCAGCACAGAAATTGGGTTGAATGGGATGACAAAAAGCTTTACGAATGAAGTGTTTAAAAAAAAAGCAGATTCGGGAGAGGCAAAGGGTCTGCTTACAGGAACAGGGGATAATTTCGATATTCCTATAGAGCTTCTGCAGACTTTTAGACACTATTATGTTTCTCCAAAATTTAATCTGGAAAAAAGTAAATTGCTTGGAAAAAAGGATATTGGTGTACCGCAGGATTTGAAACTTTTTGAAAGATTGGAAGCTGCTTTTAAAAATATAGATCCTTATGAAGAAAATATTGTTTTACTGAACAAAAACTTCGTGAGTCCAATTTCCAGAGAAGGCTTTGGTACGTACGATTATGTTTTAAAAGATAGTCTGAAGTTGGATAATGAAACTATATACTCTATAGATTATTTTCCAAGAGAAAGCAGAGAATTGGGTTTCAGGGGTGAATTCAAAATATCCTCCATAAATTATGCGTTGGTTTCTATCGTGTTGAAAACCCCTCACCATATGAACCTCAATTTTGTAAAAGATTTGGATTTTAGTAAAACATATTCTTTAAACTCACAGCAAAAATATGTTCCGGAAAGTAATAATTACAACGGCGTTTTCACTATTCTCAGTAAAAAAGATGAAAAAGGATTATTTGTCATAAAAAAAGATTTTTTCAGCAATTATACTTTTGATGAACCTCAAAAAATATCTTTTTATAATGTTGCAGATGAAGAACAAATATCCGCCTCTACAAAAGATTTTATTGAAGAAAATGCCGATGCGGAAACTAAAAGAATTCAGAAATTAGTAGAATTTACAAGCACTACCAAAAAAATAACCAATCTTACCAATGCGCTCTATTCTTTTTCGGAAGGCTATTTTAACGCATTTAAAGGCATACAGCTGGGAAATATTTACAGTGCTGTAGCATCCAACGAAATTCAGGGCTTTAATTTCCGGTTGGGTTTCCGGACTTATCAAACGTTGAATGACAGGTTTAGAATTCAGGGTTTTGCCACCTATGGTTTTAAAAATAATTCTTTAAGTTTTGGGTTGGAAGGAAAATATCTGTTAATAAAAAACCAACGTGTCATAATAGATGCGGCCTACACCGATGATTACCAGCAGGCGGGTTTAACACGTTTTGTGGGTGATTATATTTTGCCAAATGCTGAAGATGAATCCAAAGCTATTATTTCCAGAGGAAGAAATTATTATTTGTCTAAAATTGATAAAGCAAGTGCGAAAATTTCAATGGAGCCTTATAAAAATTTTCAATTTGGAGTGATGGCGAGTTACAGTACTATACAAAGTGCGGCGCCAGATTTATTTTCTCTTGCTTTTAGCAACCCTAAAACTCAGGCATTAGAAACCCAGACGAATGACTTCAATACCACATTTTTTATAAATTACACGCCCAGAAGAGAAGTTTTCGGAACCGGGGTGGAACGGAATTTAGGAATAAAACTGCATCCAACCCTATTGCTTAATGTTATAAATGGTTTCAATGGTGTAGGTAAATCTCAATTTGAATATCAAAAAATCAATATTTTATACAATCATCCTATTTTTACGGGAAAATTTGGGGTGTTGGATCCTACCATTATTGTAGGAAAAACTTTTAATCCAGTACCCTTGTCTTTAGCAAGTGGAGTTTCCGCAAATCAAACTTATTTTTATGCTCCCAATACTTTTGCCCTGCTGAATTATTACCAGTATGTTGCCGATGAATTTGTTCAGTTCAATGTAGAACATCATTTTAATGGATTTCTCATTAATCATATCCCACTTCTCAACCGAACGAAA
>Ga0153980_1000681_pt1 | contig 15061 bp, 14 predicted proteins | sample TSGA064MetaG_FD_104722 | JGI IMG/M metagenome (GOLD analysis project Ga0153980, IMG submission 104722) | Attine ant fungus gardens microbial communities from Georgia, USA - TSGA064 MetaG | ecosystem: Host-associated > Fungi > Mycelium > Unclassified | place: USA: Georgia, Magnolia Springs State... | reverse complement strand
TATGACCTTGATGAAAACCAGATCAAGCCTTACTTTGAAGTAACTACCGTGTTGGAAAAAGGAGTTTTCTACGCTGCTGAAAAATTCTATGGCCTTACTTTTAAAAAGAGAACAGATCTTCCGGTATATCATCCTGATGTAGTAACCTACGAGGTTTTTGATCATGACGGAAAATCTATTGCCATCTATTATCTTGACTTTTATACGAGAGATTCTAAAAATGGAGGGGCATGGATGAGTAATTTCGTGGAGCAATCTTATCTTTTAGGAACAAAACCGGTAATTGTCAACTGTTATAACTATCAGAAACCGGCTCCTGGAAAGCCTTCATTAATAAGCTATGATGATGTTTCTACGATGTTCCATGAGTTTGGACATTCTATTCACGGGATGTTTGCAAGTCAAAAGTATCCTTCCCTTTCCGGAACCAACGTTCCGAGAGATTTTGTAGAATTCCCTTCACAAATCAATGAGCATTGGGCTTTAGATCCTATGGTTCTGAAAAATTATGCCCTTCATTATGAGACTAAGCAGCCTATTCCTCAGGCTTTGGTTGATAAAATCAAGAAAGCAGCGACTTTCAATCAGGGATATATGACAACAGAACTTGTTTCTGCTGCAGAACTTGATATGGATTGGCATACGGTAACGAATGAAAGTCAGCTGATTCCGGTGTTGGATTTTGAAAAGAAATCACTGGCAAGCCACGGATTTACGCTGGCAACGGTTCCGCCAAGATATCACACGCCTTATTTTGCCCATATCTGGGGCGGTGGATATTCCGCAGGATATTATGCTTATTTATGGTCTGAGACATTGGATAACGATGCTTGGGAGTGGATCAGCAATAACGGCGGCCTGACGAGAGAAAACGGTGACCGTTTCAGAAAATATATTCTTTCTGTAGGAAATTCTGTTGACCTTAATCAGGCATTCAGAGATTTCACAGGACACGATCCGGATATTAAACCTTTATTGAGAAACAGAGGATTTATTAAATAAATATTGAAAAAGGAGCACTCAATGAGTGCTCCTTTTTTTATGGATCTATTGCTCATTATTACTGTAAATCTTTTGCTATTTTTGTGCTTACAAATACAACACTCATGAATTGTCCCTGCTGCTCAGGAAAATCCTATGAAGAATGCTGCAAACCCTACCATACCGGAGAACAGCATGCTCCCACAGCCGAAGCTTTAATGCGTTCCCGGTTTTCCGCCTTTGCAATTCCCAACGGAGAATACTTAATGGAGACTACCTTACCTGGAAAACGAAAGCTTCATCGTAAAAAAGACCTTCAGGAATGGGGAGAAATCAATCAGTGGACGAAACTGGAAATTATCCAGACTCCAGCGTTGAATCATGTAGAGTTTAAAGCGTATTACACGGATCAGGACGGAAATCCTCAGCTCCATCATGAATTTTCTGTCTTCCAAAAAATGCATGACCGCTGGTATTACGTTTCCGGTGAATTTTTAGATTAAAATAAATCAGCAATATTGATATTACAAAAAAAATGTCCGTAAAAACGGACATTTATATTATATTTTAGTGAGCATCTGTACCGTCCACTCCATGAGCGTGGCCATGCGCCAATTCTTCTTCTGTTGCCGGACGTGTGTTTAAAATTTCCACCTGGAAATCTAACACTTTCCCAGCCATTGGATGGTTAAGGTCCACCACTACAGCTTCTGGTGTAACTTCTACCACAAATGCCTGAAAATTATTCCCTTGATTATCAGACAAAGGCAAAATAACTCCAACCGGTGGAATCCCGGATTCATTAAACATCTCAATTGGCAATTGTGTGATGGCATCATCCTGTTTTTCACCATAAGCTTCTTCAGGCAGAATGGTAAAAGCTGCTTTATCACCTGCTTTCAAACCAAGGATATTTTGTTCAAATTTTGGAATCATCATTCCTACACCGTACAAAAATGTAAGTGGATTTTCTGGTGTTGTTTCTTCTACAAGAATCTTACTTCCGTCTTCTTCGATGGTGTGAAGTATGTAACTTACAGCTACAACATGATTGTGTTCAATTATCATATTTTTCTTTTTGTTCGTGAAACTTTTCACGATTAATAGCGGCAAATATACTGTTATTTTGATTATTTATTGGAAAAGTACTCAAAGAAGAATCTTAAAGCTATATTAGGCTTCCTACTTTCCAGGCTTTGTTTCTTCTCTTTTTTTCTGTCTAAGCATAAAGAGATAGAGGCTTTCTACCTTGGTTCTGGCCCAATCTGTTTTACGCAGAAACTTCAATGAAGAATTGATGCTTGGATTATCTGTAAAGCATTTAATATTGATCTGCTCGCCCAGTTTTTCAAACCCCTGGTAATATTCCACCAATTCTTCAAGAATGGCATCGAGTCTTTTTCCGTGTAAAGGATCTTTGGGTTGCTGCATGTTTTTTTTGCAAAAATAGTGATAAAATTAATGACTGTATTTTTCAATGCTGCCATTATCTTATGAGAGTTGCACTTTAGAGCGATGCAAAAATAAAATTCTTCTTAGTTTTCTATCTCTCAAACTTTTTATAATTTAGTTTAATGAAAAAGCTGTGGCCTCATATTATCCTGATCCCTTTGCTCTTGACTATTCCTATCGTCTCTTCTCCGGATTTTGACGGGACTTTGTCTGTATTCAAGGTTTCTCCTTTTCAAAGGGAGTTTATCCGGTTTGCTCTGGTCATTATCTTTTTTTATTTAAATCTCAGCATCTTCCTTCCGAAATTATATGCTAAAAAAAAATACCTGTCTTTTACCCTATGTATTTTGATCAGTTTCGGAATTATTGTATTTATTCCGTATTACCTCATCTCTGAACATATTTTTTCTGCCGGACCTTCATCTCTTTCAATACATTCGAGAGAACTGGTTCCGCCCAATGGGAATATGCCAGCTCCACCTACCGGCAACAGGCCTTTTTTTGAAAATGCAGGTCCGAAAAACCAGGGGTCTCTTTACCAGATGATTTTCGCTTCTCTTCTTCCTTTTTTATTTTCCTTTTTATCGTCGCTTTTTATCTTTAGAAATAATGAAAAAAAGGAGCTTGAACGTTCAAAAGCCAAGGCTGAATTATTGAATTTAAAATATCAGCTTCAACCCCATTTTTTATTTAATATTTTAAATTCCATCTATTCTTTAGCTTTATTGAAATCGGATGATGCTCCTAATGGAATTTTAAAACTTTCCAATGTGATGCGGTACGTGGTTCAGGAGAGCAGTAAAGATTTTGTGGAATTGGACAAAGAGTTTGAGTATTTAAAGGACTATATTGCCCTTCAGTTGGTAAGAACCGACAACAGCCTGGATTTTTCTTACACAGAGATCGGCGACACCAAGAATCTGAAAATCGCTCCGTTTATCTTGGTTAATTTTATAGAAAATGCTTTTAAATATGGCTTTAATGCAGAAGAAACTTCAAAAATTTCTGTCAAAGCAGTTGTTCAGGAAAATCTTTTAAGCTTTTCTGTCTTTAATTATATTGTGAGTAAAAAAACGACTGACGAAAACAGCCTGAAAATAGGATTAAAAAACACCATTAAGCATCTGGATCAGGTATATCCTGAAAAATATACGTTAACGATCACTAACGATGGAAAGACCTACGATGTGGATCTGAAAGTTAATTTAGCATAACCCAATATGATAAAAGCCATTGCCCTGGACGACGAAATTCTTGCCTTAAAGATCATTGAGAAGTATGCTGAAAAAATTGAAAACCTTTCATTGGAGAAAGTTTTTAATACACAGATCGATGCCCAAAAATACCTCAACAAATTTCCTGTAGATCTTATTTTTCTGGATATTGAAATGCCCTCCAAAAATGGAATGGATTTCTATAAAAATATTCCACAGAACACCAAAGTGATCTTTACTACTGCCTATTCGGAATATGCTGTAGAAGCTTTCAGTCTTAATGCCGTAGATTATTTATTGAAACCTTTTTCTTTTGAAAGGTTTAAAAGTGCCGTTGAAAAAGTAAAAATAAACCCTGAAAACGACAGTATAAAGCATCTTTCGATCCGGGCGGATTATAAGCTGCATAAAATTAATTTCGATGATATCCAGTTGATTGAAGGTCTTGATGATTATATCCAGATTCATTTGAAAGACCACTCCAAAATTACAGCACGTTCATCCATGAAAAATATTATGGAAAAGCTTTCTGAAAAGGATTTCATACGAGTGCATCGTTCTTATATTGTTCCTGTAGACGATATCAAAACTATTGTCAACCGGAATATCCATATTGGAGATTTTATCATTCCTATCGGCGAAACCTACAAAGACGAGGTAATGAAGATCGTCAGCAAATAATCTTAAAGCTTTCTTAAAAAATGCTCCTTCCAAAGCCGTTTACCGACACATTTTATCTGTTTACCTCATAAATTTCCTCTGTGGGTATTTTGACCATACATTTGGGATAAGAAACTCAAAAAGACAGCATCTAAGTAGTAGATTATCTTTTAGTTTTTAATCTTAAAACCACATCGTATGAAAATAATGAACAGAAAAGGATTTTTAAAAAGCCTCGGATTAGCAGGAGTAACTGCTATTGCTGCACCAATACTGATCCATTGTGGAAGTGATGATGATACTTCTGGTTCCACAGGTTCAAGCTCCGGTTCAGGATCTTCCATTACAGGATGTTCTGTAACCAATTCTGAAACTGAAGGTCCATTTCCTACAAAATCGCCTTCTAGTCTTGTACAAAGTAATATTGTAAGCGACCGAACCGGTGTTCCTTTAACGATTACCTTGCTCATTCAAAACGTTAACGCTGCCTGCGCCAGTCTGCAGGGTGCTTTTGTAGATATCTGGCATTGTGATAAGGATGGAAATTATTCTGAGTATGGAGCAACAGGTATGCAGCCTACCAATTATACTACAGTGCATTTTTTAAGAGGCAGACAGACTACGGATGCTTCAGGTAAGGTAGCCTTTACTTCTATTTTCCCGGGATGGTATAACGGAAGAGCCACCCACATCCATGTTCATATTTACAGTTCCACAGGACAGTCTCTGCTGGTTACCCAGATTGCTTTTCCGGAAGGAAGTGACAGTGCAGTGGCACTGGTGGCAGCAAGTACAGGATATAAAGAGTTAAACGGCTACACCTATAATTCGAATGATAACGTGTTCAGTGATGGAACCTCCAATGAAATGCCCAGTATTTCAGGAAGCGTAAGCGGAGGTTTTGCTCTGACCCACACCATAAAAGTTTCGGCTTAAATTAAGAAGTTGTTATAAGCGGTACCGATGTTGAAGATTGAATATATGCTGTTGCCAGTTACCGCTTTTTATATTCCTGCTTATTGCACGGTCTGCACAAAAAGTGAATTGAATATCCCGTGTTTATTCGTGTAATGCAGGAATTTCAACGGTAAATTCGTTTAAAATTAAAAGTATGCTGGTTCAAAGTGCTTCAAAAATAATTAAAGCTGATCTTTCGGTCTGGAAAAAGAATGAGTCTTGCGTTGTGAATACAATGGTTTCCAAACAGGAAAATATGAACCTGAGAAATATTGTTGAAACCGTATTGGATGAAGGTGGAAACTATCATTTTACCTGTCAGGCAGGCAGCAGTATTCTGGTTATTGTTCTGTATGGTGAAATTCTGATTAATGATTTTAAAAAACCTATTACATCAGAACAGGTTTTTATAGTAAAATCCAGGGAAATACATTCTTTAATTTTAAAAAACAATTTTTCTGATGAAAAAGCTGATGTTTTGATCTTGGAGTTAAAAAGCAAAAAACCTGACGATTTTTTTTCGCTCGAAGAATTGAATATCAAAGATAAAAATACACTTCTGCAACTTTCCACTAAGCTGGAATATCCAAATTTTATCGGCCTTTATGAAGGTAGACAGGAGCAGGAATATTCTTTATACAGCAAAGAAAACACCTTATTCGGAATAGTCCTTAATGGAGCTTTCGAGTTTCAAAACATCCTTCTGGAAACAAGGGATGCCGTTATCATCCAAGAAATTGAGACCCTGGAATTCGAAGCGTTAAGTGAAAATGCGCTCTTATTATTTTTGGAAGTCTGATAGAAATCCGGAATATATCCTGTAAAAATAAATATCGAAAGTTATAGTTCATTAATACACTTTTAAGTGTTAGATTTTTTTTCATATCATTCATGTTTGTATCAGGGCAGAAGTGGAAAACTGCCCTGTTTTTTCAGTTGACTTAACCATTTTCATTAAAAATATTATTGATTGAATCCTCTTAAATTATTACGTATGAAAGCTAAGATCAGACTCGCATTCCGAATTGTCATTGACCAGAATTCTACCATGGCGTGGGACCAATATATTTTTGAAGATACTTATTTTGAATATAGGGTGCAGCATCAGGTTTTCGACAGCAAAGAACATCCTGTGAAAAATTATTGGGAACTTTTGGAAAGAAATCCTCATGCCCAAAAGATCCCTTTTTTAATGAGTTCCAGTATAGTTAATTACGTTTCTCAGCTAAATGGAGTCATCAAAAGTCTTCCTGATGTTCTGGGAAATACCTTTTTTCCGGTGGAAAATTTCAGGCTGGACCTCATCAGTTCTCATACTGAAGATCCATCCAAACACAAGGTAGGACTCACCTTTTATACTCCAGAACTATTACTAATTGATATCATCAACAATACCTATCTTCTGAGCAGAGACATTGAAGCGAGCAATGCTTTTGAAACATTTATGTTCGCTTTTCATCCGCAGGTAGCGATTTCATATTATGAGGCATTGTGAGAATTTATACAGAAATCCGTAGTATTTCAGGTTCAAATTAAAATAAAAACCCTCCGACAATAGCTGTCGGAGGGTTGATCTTATAGATTCTTAAGGGTAGGTTTTACTTTTTCCCCAAATAATTCGATGGATTTCATCATGATGTCATGAGCCGGATCACCAACGTCCATATGACCAATAAATCTTGTTATTCCGAAAATTTCTTTCATGTAAGCAATTTTATCAGCAACTTCTGCAGGACTTCCGATAAATAAGGCACCGTCTTTCGCCCTTCCACCGTCATACTGCATTTTGGTATAGGGAGCCCAGCCTCTGGAAGCACCTATCCTGTCCATCTGCGATTTATAGTTGTGAAAATATCCCTCGGTTACATTTTGATCCTCACTTACAAAAGTGTGAGAATGAATAGCGATCTGCATTTTGGATACATCATGCCCTGCTTTTTGATATTCCTGTTTATAGAATTCAACTAAATTTTTAAACTGAACCGGCATTCCGCCAATAATGGCAACCACTAAAGGCATTCCTAACTGGGCAGCACTCAAAACAGATTGCGGGGTACCTCCTACTGCTCTCCAGATGCTTAATTTTCCGTCATTTTTTGCTCTCGGGTAAACGGTCTGGTTACTCATCGGCGCACGAAGCTGTCCTGACCAGGTGACGTTTTCTTCTGAGTTTATTTTTAACAGCAGTTCTAATTTTTCATCAAAAAGCTGCTCATAGTCATTCAGGGAATATCCATATAAAGGGAATGATTCAATAAAACTTCCTCTTCCAACAAATATTTCTGCTCTTCCATCGGAAATCAAATCCAATGTTGAAAAATCTTCATATACTTTTACAGGCTCTGATGAGCTCAGCACCGTAACACCGCTTGCTAGCTTTATATTTTTCGTGACACTTGCAGCAGCCGCCAATACTATTTCAGGGGATGACACTGCATAATCGGGACGGTGATGTTCTCCCATCGCAAAAACATCAATTCCTACCTCATCCATTCTTTTTACCTGCTCGATAATTTCACGAATTTTCACTCCCGCATCTCTATATTTTCCGGTAGTCTGGTCAACTCCTAAGTCGCCAAACATTCCTATTCCTAATTCCATATCTGTATATTTTAATATGGATCAAAAATACGACACTCAGCAATCAAAAGCATTGATGTTTGGTAAGAACGGAAGGATGCTCCAAGCAATTCTTGTCAGAATAAACCTAACATTTTGGTTATTATATAATTTTACCTGTATTGTCATTCCGACGAAGGGGAAATCCCGATCATAGATTAGATTATTCATTTCACTTCGTTACATTCAGAATGACAGCAGAATAAACAGACATTAAAGACTGGTGTAAAATTGTATATTCTTAATTGTTTGAATTTCCCGGCAAAAAAAATCCAGCCTTATCGGCTGGATTTTTTATTATTTCTTTAAATACTGATCAAAATACTCTGTTACCTTCTGCATCAGATGTACTCTGTCTTTTCCGATAACGTTATGTGGATGTCCTGGATATACAAAATAATCCAGCTGAACTCCATTGTCTACCGCAGATTTAATGAATTTTATAGAATGCTGCCAAACGACAACGTCGTCCTGTGCTCCATGAATCATCAATAATTTTCCTTTTAAATTCTGAACTTTATCCAATAAATTAGCCGCTGCATATCCTTGAGGATTTTCCTGTGGTGTATCCATATATCTTTCGCCATACATGATTTCGTACATGCTCCAATCGATGACAGGTCCTCCTGCAACACCTACTTTGAAAACATCCGGATGACGAAGCATAAAACTTGTCGTCATAAATCCACCAAAGCTCCAGCCGTGGATCCCCATTTTATCTTCATCTACATAAGGGAGGGATTTTAAATACTCCACTCCTTTCATTTGGTCGTTCATTTCAGTAGTTCCCAGGTTTCTGAAAACGGCCTGTTCAAATTTCATCCCACGGTTTGAAGAGCCTCTTCCGTCCATTGTAAAAATAATGTATCCGTTTTGGGCCATATACTCATACCATAAGTTTCCGGATGCAGGGAATGTATTCGTGATCAGCTGTAAATGCGGACCGTTATACAAATAAACAATCGTTGGGTATTTTTTGGTCGGATCGAAATTAGTCGGCAGAATCACTTTTCCATATAAAAGTGTTCCGTCATCAGCTTTTAGGGTTACATTTTTAATTTCAGGTCTCTGATAATTTTTCAGCGGATTTTCAGCAGTAAGAATATTGCTGGATTTTAAGGTGTTTGTATTAATGATGTTTGCGACTCTCGGAGTACTTTCATTAGCATACATATCGAACAGCTGATTTCCATCTGCACTCAATATACCGGAATGCATTCCTGCTGCATTATCCATTCTCTGCGATTTAAAATTCGCCCAGTTAATTCTATATAAATGTCTTTCCAAAGGACTTTCCTGGGTTGATACATAATAGATTTCCTTTTTCTTTTCATTAAAACCTAAAATATCAGTCACCAGCCAGTCTCCTTTTGTGATTTGGGCAACCATTCCTTTTTCTAAACTGTAATGAAACAGATGATTATATCCTGTTCTCTGGCTCTGCCAGATAAAATCTGTATTAGAATTCGGAAAAAAAACTAAAGGATGCTGAGGTTCAACATATTTATCGTTGGTTTCTTCAAACAATGTTTTTACAAGATTCCCTGTAACCGCATCATATTGATTCATTTTCAAATGATTCTGACCTCTGTTCAATACTCCTACAAATATATATTTTGAATCCGGGCTCCATGTAATAGCTGTTAAATACTGGTCTTTCTCCCCTTCAATCTTTAAGAAGGTCGTAGATTGATCTTTCGTATTGAATACTTCCAATGTCACTTCATGAGATGCCTTTCCGGCCATTGGATATTTAATATTATGATTAACGGCAGGAGTTACAGACCAATCGATCACCGGATAATCTGCGACCATGGTTTGGTCCATTCTGTAAAAAGCTACTGCTTCTGAATTGGGTGCCGGGAAAATTCCGGTATCAATTCCGAATTCATTTCGGTGAACAGCCTGTCCGCTGATGATATTTTCATTTGAATCATTGGTTACAGCAACCGATTTCCCATTTTTACTGATATATAAATTATTCTTTACAGTATAAGCAAACGTCTGATTGTCACCAAAAACCTTAATATTGGAAGCATTTTCATTCAGCGAAGCAGTCGTTTTTACTTTCCAGTCGCTTCCTGATTTTTCAATCCAGTACATTTGGTCATTGGCATTGAAATACCCTCGGGAATTGTTGATGAATTTAATCTGAGGAAATGCTTTTAACTTATTATCCGAAAACTGTCTGTTAAGCTGAGTCAGAGAAACCAACGTATCCTGCTTATTAGTCTTTAGATCAGTAATCAGATACCCTCCTTTAACGCCCTGAATGTAAGATTTACCGTCTTCTGACCATGAAAATTGAGAAATATTTTTCACTGCTAAATTGGTTCTCAGACCATTCACAGCTTCCGCCATCGTAAATTTTTGGGTCTGGGCAAAAACCGATCCGCCCAAAACTACCATCAATAAAGAAAATCTATATAATTTCATTGTATATAATTGAATCCCTCAAAAATAAGAAATAAAAGTCAGCCGTTAAAAATTGTTAAAATAAAACATTCATAAAATGAGATTCATGCATTCATAAAATAAATTCTTACCTTACTATCTGGATTTATACGTTGATGGTTGGCAGTTGATGGCGTTTGGTTGTTAGTGTTTAGTTTTTATGCTGGGTTACTAACCGAAATGGAGTTGGATATTTTGAATAGATCGTCTCATATCTTTTATCCTGACGCTCAAATTTGACAAGAAACTACCTCTCATTCATTTCTTATCCTAAATCAATGTATTGTACCTCTTCCTTATCCTACATTTGCATTATAAATAACAATAAAAATACATACACAATGGCTACAAAATGGAACCTAGACCCAACGCATAGTGAAATTACTTTCAAAGTAAAACACATGATGATTTCTAACGTAAAAGGAAGCTTCAGAACTTTCAATGCTGAAATTGAAGCTGAAGATGATTCTTTCTCAAACGCTAAAACTACTGCAACGATCCAAACGGATTCTGTATTTACCAATAACACAGACAGAGATAATCACTTAAAGTCAGCTGAATTTTTTAATTCTGAAGAACATCCTACCATCACTTTTGAATCTCAGGCATTAAATGATAAGATCTCAGGAAACCTTACTGTAAATGGAATTACTAAACCAATTACACTGGATGTAGATTTTGGAGGAATCAATGTAGATCCTTGGGGAAATACAAAGGCAGGATTTTCATTTGAAGGAAAAATCAGCAGAAAAGATTTCGGATTAAACTGGAATGCTGCTCTTGAAGCCGGAGGCGTAATGGTAAGCGACGATGTAAAAATTGCAGGCGAGCTTCAGTTCGTAAAGGCATAATTTTCATAAACAGATAATCTACCTTATTAGGGCAGAATTATTACATAAAAATATATCAAAAGGTTCGGGGATTTAAGCCTTGAACCTTTTTTAATACTTCATTCTATGAACCTTAATGATCTACAAAACATAAGCGAAAATTTTGGACACACCCAAAGAATGCCCGTTTTATTTCTGGGCCATGGTTCGCCTATGAATGCTATTGAAGAAAACCAGTTTGTACAGGGATTCAGAAAAGCGGCCCGGGAAATTCCAAAGCCCAATGCCATTTTATGTATTTCTGCCCACTGGTATACGGAAGGAACTTTCGTAACAGCCATGGATATGCCCAAAACGATCCATGATTTCGGAGGATTTCCTAAAGCACTTTTTGATGTACAGTATCCGGCACCCGGAGATCCTGAACTGGCGAGAGAAGTAGTGGAATTATTAGCGCCGGCTCTGGTGGAAGAAGACCATAACTGGGGGCTGGATCACGGCGCATGGTCTGTGATTAAACACATGTATCCTGAAGCCGATATTCCGGTGATTCAGCTAAGTATTGATTATACAAAACCTCCGCAGTATCATTTTGACCTTGCTAAAAGATTACATAAACTTCGTGAAAAAGGAATACTGATCATCGGGAGCGGTAATATCGTGCACAATTTAAGATTAATCGACTGGAAAAACATCGATACTGTTGGAGCCGGCTGGGACTGGGCGGTTGAAGCCAGAGAAAAAACCAATAACTGGCTGCTTGATGGTAATTTCCAGCCTATTATTGAGTATCAAAAGCAAGGGACATTTCTGCAGTATGCTGTTCCTACTCCGGACCATTATCTTCCCCTGATTTATACGTTAGGTTTAAAGGATACTTCTGAAGAGCTTGCGTTATTTAATGATGAACTGATCGGTGGTTCACTGAGCATGACGAGCGTACGGATAGGATAAACCAAAATAATTGATCCCTTTTTTTATCACTAAAAAAGTAGTAATATTGTTTACCATGAAAAAAACGATATTACTACTTCTTATTTTTCTTCCTTTTTACCTCTTTTTTGCTCAGGTCATTAAAGGAACTGTCGTTGATGAATCAGGACAGAGAATTCCCAATACCCATATTTATTTGGACGGAAGTAAGACCGGCACCATTTCTAAAGAAGACGGAAGTTTTATCCTGAATCTTCCCTTCAGCAATACGGGAAATATTGTTTTTCAAAAGGATGATTATGATACTTTTACGGCTGCCATTTCTGAACTTATCAACAAAACGCTTAAAGTGGTCTTAACAAAAACCAATGCAATTGAAGAAATAAGGCTGATTCCCTATACCGAAGAGGCGTATAAAAACTATATTAATTATTTTCTAGATACGTTTATTGGATATGATAAAGAAAATGTGAAGATTAAAAACCAGCGCACATTAAAATTTTCATTTGATAAAAAGAATAAATTCCTGAAAGTAAAGGCTCCCAAAACCCTGATTATTGAAAATAAAACCCTTGGATACGAAATCCAGTATAACCTGATCAATTATTCTGTAGATTTCAATACGAATATGATCAATTATAGTGGAACAAGCTTTTTTAAGGAAACAAAAAACTCGGATAAGGTAAAGCTCAATAGAATGAATGCTTTTGATGGCAGTCTCCTCCATTTTTTCAGAAGTATTTACCAAAATAAAATTGCGGAAGAAGGTTTTATCATCAATAAAATTGTTAAGATTACTAATCCAAGATACCCCACAGAAGAAGAACTGAATACGGTGAAGGATTTCATGCAAATGACAAAAAAGTCCGGAACCGTAAAAATTCCTGAAGACATTTCTGATATCTTAAAGAGAAAGAATAAAGAAACACCTTACGCGCTGGCCTTAACAAAGTCAAAAATCCCTGATGCTGATTATACAAAAAGAAATGGCGGACAGGTACTGCTCAGCTTTGAAGATATGCTTCAGGTGAACTATAAAAAATATTTTTATGAAAGTAAGGGAAAAGCGTTCATCAAAACTACGGTTCCCGTTTCCCTGTCTTCTTACCTGCATTCTGAAGGCGAAACCTTTGAAATATCAAAAGAAGGAAATATCACTAATCCGGACCTGCTGATCAATGAAGGTGATTTTTCAAAAAACAAAATTGAAAATATGCTTCCATTGGATTATCAGCTGGGAGATTAAGATATTTCCTTCCTGATTATAATTAATATCTACTGAACGGCTTTTAACACATTAATGTTTCCATAGCCATAATTGGCATCGGCAGCCGGATAATACGTGGCAGACTGTCTCATTTTAGTAAGTACCTGCTCTCTTGTCCATGATGGATTCTTAGCCCATACCAGCGCAGCAATTCCTGCTGTGGCAGCCGTGGCAACAGAAGAACCGCCTACATATTTAGTCTGGGCATTATAATATCCTGCCACAGGCACTGAATTTCCTGAAGCTCTTTCCATCTGGAAGGTAAAATCAATCTCACTTCCGGAATGACATACATCACATTTTTGATTGGAAGTTCCTTCTTTTACTCCCGTTATCGCCTGCGTTTCAGGCATCCATGCCGGAAAAATAACGCCAACAAAATTGGTAAAGCTCGTAGAAGTTCCTCCTGCACAGAAAATCAATTTTCCTTTGGAATAAGCGTATTTTACACCATCTTCAATTTTCCCGACTGAAAAAATATGCCCCATAGACATGGAAATAATTTTCACGCTGGCCGTATTACCAAGTTCTGTAAAAGCGGTTTTCACCCCATTCTGTTCATGATAACCGTCCAAAACTACGTTGGATGCAGCACGGTATGCGATTAAACTTGCATTATATGCGACTCCTACAGGAAGACCCGTCGTATTTCTTGGTGCTGTCATAACCGATGCCATGCTTGTTCCGTGTCCGCATTGATCGTTAGTTCCGTCTGTATCTGTACTCCATGGCCATACAGAATCTACATAGACTCCTTTTTTAGTAATTGTTCTTCCGGAAGATGCTCCATTGTTAAAACTGCTTCCTAACAGGCTCTGATCAGAGGAAACGCCGCTGTCAATAAGACCGATCGTTACTCCCGCTCCTGTACTGTAGCTCCAGGCCCCAGGAATGTTATGCTTGGTAAAAGCCCATGGAACTTTTGCATTAGGCGTTACAGAAGTATAATCTGCTGCGTTTAAAGCTTCCGATTCGAAACCGCATCCTGATGAAGAGCCACTGGATTTTGCCGTACCGTTCAGTTTATTTTCGTTTTCAAAATAATGGTAATCCCCCGGCTCCAGGTAACGGATTGTTTTCATCCGGCGCAGGGCAATAATCGTTTCCTGATTTTCGATCATCACATCAATCTGATTAAGGAATGGGTCTGAGGCGATTAAAATCCTGCTTTCCTCTTTTCCTTCATATTGTTTGATAACGGATAGAATTTCATTTTGAATCTCATGACTGTTGGAAGAAAGGCTTCTGTCAAAATCTTTTTGAGAGTTTCCGAATCCTATGGATGCTACTTTATTTCCCTGGAAAACGGCACTCCAAAGAAAGTGGTCTGAGGTTTTACTCCAGCTGAAAGAACCGTTACTTTTAAGGGATTGGTTAATTTCGGCGTTGATCTGTTTTGCGGATAAAGGATCTTTTTGTGAAATCTCAATGGTAGGGTTTTCATTCTGGAATTCTTCCGTAGTACACGAATTCAAAACAAAAAATAAAGCTAATAGGTAGAATACATTTTTTCTCATGTTGAACTATTTTGGTTTGGAACAACAAGATAAGAATTTACCGGAAATATAAATCTCACAAATATGAATTAAATATTATTAATCTGTTATGTTATCAAAATAAAACTAAACTTTACAATGTAATCTATCAATAAGATTTACAACACTTTCTCATAGCAGACACTGTTTTCTACTCCT
>Ga0153980_1000679_pt1 | contig 15086 bp, 12 predicted proteins | sample TSGA064MetaG_FD_104722 | JGI IMG/M metagenome (GOLD analysis project Ga0153980, IMG submission 104722) | Attine ant fungus gardens microbial communities from Georgia, USA - TSGA064 MetaG | ecosystem: Host-associated > Fungi > Mycelium > Unclassified | place: USA: Georgia, Magnolia Springs State... | reverse complement strand
TTGCCTTGAGGTCAAATTCTGCTACTTTTTTGTGTAGAACCAAAATAGCTGTCTTTTAACAAAAATAAATACCATTCAAATATATTAAAGTTGGTATTATTGTAAAATTATTCCTCGTAGGATATAATGATATTGATCACTAAGGTGGTTCCATGATATGCAGTACCACCTTATAACTAGAAGGAGAATAGATATTATGAAAATTCAATGGAAGGAAGCTTTAACTCTCGGTCTTTTGGGATCCAGCACAGCACACGATCTATCGGATTTAGGAACCAAAAATAGAACGAGTGAGCTAGCACACAAAACAGAAATTTTTGAAAACAAAACAGAAAGTTTAGCACGGAAAATGCAAAATTTAGGAACCCATGCTAAAATAAATGAGTTAGAACAAAATTTTAGAAACAGCATGCAAGCTTTTACAAACAAGTATGGAATGAGTGATCCTTCTCATGACAATCAACAAGAGGCAGGAGCCATTAATTCCACTGATCTAGATGGTTCTCCAAGGCCTCCAATTAATCAAGCCTCTCAAAAAAATGGATCTATTGAGCTAGCACAGGACAGAAATAACCACTTACATCTACCAAGAGACTTTGTTGGCGTGTCTGATCCAGAAATAATAAATGATATCATAAATTCTTATTTAAAAGAAATCCCAAGGCTGCTCTATCAAATACCAGGTTCAAGTCGCTCAGATTCTTTTAATATATTTATGAAAATACTTGAAGAAATGGAGTTTGTAAGAAATTCCTTAAGAGAAGGTGAGCATCATGATAAAAAGCTTCTTGCAACATCAAGAACACAATTTAACCGTTTAGCTAGATTATTTGATGATGTGAAAAAAAGCTATGTAAACCTAGAAAAAAACTTGGAGAACAGTCATTTAGTAAGGACTCGATTAGGAAATCTTGAAGAATTTATTCAGGTTCATAGGGAGCGTAAAACGTTAGCACCACCTAAAAGGAAAATAAAATATAATAGCACAAATCAATTAATAAATGAACTTGAACAAGGAATTGAAAAACTCAAAGCAAAAAAACTAACCGAAGCTCCCCTTCTTTACACTGAGCCATTAAAGAGAGAGCTTATAAAAATGAAAAAAATAACAATTCGGTTAAATAGGCATTTGCTGGCGGGTACAATCTCAGAAAAATCAAGAAAGCATTTAAAGAGAGTTGCTCGTACATTTGATGAAGCCAAGATAATTTATGAAAATATGCAAGAAACATTAGACCGTAACCTTTCAAAGAAACAAGTTCCAAAAATAAGAGCAAATCTTAACCAAATAGAAGTCCAATTAGAAAAAATTGAAGAAGTTATCGCCTTTTATAGAGGTGATAAGATTACCGCAAAATACTCTAACCATACTTATTATCCTAATTTTGAAAAGAGATTTGAAGAGTTTTTAACTGAATTAAAGCAGACAGATACAGCATTTAAGGAGATAGAGAATAGAGTCTTTATTGAAAGAGAAGAAGTTGGTATTTCTAATCTTTGTACACAAGGGATTGCCACAGAAGGGTGTAAATTTGATAAAGCGAGAACAGATGATCAGCGTCATGATAACTTTACTTCTCTTAAATATGAACTTTATGCACTAGAAGATAGAATAAAAGATATTAAATCTGAACTGATAAAGGAAAAAGAAGGGATTAAGTACTTTTTAACTCACAAAAAAATAACACCCCAACAAGAAGCAGAGAAATATGTTCATAAGTACGATGAAAAAATTCATATCTTAGAGAATTATGTTGAAAAATTGGATTTGCCTAAAGAAATGTGCAAGGAAATGACAGCCAAATTATCTAACTCACATTGGCGAGAAGAAAAAATAGAAAACTTAAGAAAATTAAAAGAAGTCTTGCCAGAGGTTCTAGACAAACATTTAAATTGTAATCGAAAACTCTATATTAATGTCTTTGAAGATGCCGAAGTTACAAGAGATTGTCCTGGAAAGACACCCATGATAATTAAAGTGAAGGCGCGATAAGACTAGAATAGAGTATGAGCGTTAAAAATACTATTTCTCATTCAAAACTAGTCATCCGTCTCATTTTTTGAGCAGCTATTTAGTTTAATTCTAAATGAAAAATAAAAATTTTAGAGTTTGATAGTGTAAGATAAACCGTGTCAGTAACTTCCCTCCTAGGTAGTCGTTTGCTGCATGGTTTTTTTGTTATACTAATTCAAGGGAGTGGCGACCGATGCCAATAAAGAAAAGAAACCCAGAAGTTGTTAATAACTGAATCCATAATAAAATCCTATAGCCACAACCAGTAGAAGCGAATCCACGCTGCAAGGAGAAATGAACAATCATTAGGCGAAGAAGCCCACTTAAAATAAGAAAAAGGCCTTGAGAATCGTCCCAATGAGCTGGTAAAAAACGTGTAAACACAAGCTTTAAAGAGGAAGATAACCAGTTTCCACTCATTCGAGACTTTGATTTAATCCCAGTTAATTCCGAAACATAAACGTGATGTTGTAAAAATGAAAAAAGTATTGGCGTTGGATACTCGTGAAATGATCCAACATGATATCTCAATTTAGAAGATAGATCAACAGCTTTAATACAGTCATAAAAGGGTTTCAATCTAGCTGTCTAATACGACTAGAGCTGGAGAGTTGGCAATCTAGGCTCTTATCAAAATGCTAGACATACCTTGTTTGTCAATTGGATGGACGACGTAATCATAAGCGAAAATTATGAAACTAAAAGATATGCGATTTACACGATTCTCAGGTCTAATTCAAAAGGAAATCCGCGGTTTATAGCTAAATCAATCGGAATCTAAAAAATCAATGGAGATAAATTGTTGATGAACTTAAAGCTCGAGAAGTAAGAGGTGTATTCTTCCTCTTCCCAAAGGGGCGATCTGATCTTGAAGAGGTACACGTTCTGGGTCCCATCTGTTGTCGTCCAACATTTAAGACGTTATGCCGTAGATATATCCCAAGCAAAGAAGACAAAGCAGCTGTTCATCAAGATATGACAAGTTTTTATGAGGCTATAACCCTTATACTACTTTTGAAGCTTTTGAGAAGCGCTGGTTTGCTCATCCTGGGGCTGTTGATGTCTAGAAGCGTAACTTCTCAGACGTTGTTGGAATTCTACCATTAACAAAGTCTTTTCCTCCCCTAACGCAGTTGAGAGTGTTCATTCTAGTTTTCGCGAGGTTAAAAATACAATTTTTCTATAAAAATGCTTAACTTAAAGTCATTTATTTATAGAACTCAAATCTATTTTCTTAGCACCATAAGTTAGAAATTATAGTATTTCCAGCTTATACGACTAACAAGATACTGTTTAATGAGCTGATTTAATCGCAACACCTTTTGACTCTGAGATATATTTGACATATAGAGGTTCTGTTTTCTTTTATATGGGTTATAATAAGATTAAGGAGCTAATAAACTAAAAACTGAGAGCCAATAAAAAGTCAGGCTCTCATCATTAGAGAATCCTGACTTTTTAAGTATTTAAAAAACTAAGATCTAATTAAAGTTACTAAATTTCGATAAGCCGTTTCCACTGTGACTAAGTTTTCTCTTGACACGTGATTGCGATAACGATCTGCTGCGATTAGTGCCTGCTCATAAGCTGTTCTTACAGCTGGACTATTATTAGCATATCTGGCAAACGTTTCTTCAAACAGCTGTCTACTAAATAAGGGACGAACACGGTGTTGCGGTGCTCTCACAATTGCTGTTACCAAATCTTCATGGATCTGCGCTCCTGTATGACGGTTAAATAGTGCAAAACCATAGTCACCAGCCCAGCCATTATCCCAATACACTGGCACAATTCCACCGGTTTCCACCATCGCTCGGGTCACGTACTCTAAATAATACCGTCTATATTCATGAGCAATAGGATCAACATGAGACTTGTCCACCGAACCGTATTCTCCCATAATAACAGGAACACCTCGGCTAATGAATTTTGTATTTAACTCATTCAAGGCATCTCTTACATATGATTCATGGCCCCAAGAATCCACATGCGGAGCCCCGATCTGGTGGATTTCATCTCCCCATTTAAAAACATCATCATTTTCTTCGTTCAAAGAAAAATCCCACGGATCATAATAATGTATGGAGAGCATTAAACGATCATTAACCGTATCTCTTGGCATTTGAAAACCTAAGTGGTCTGATGATGTAATCCATAAATTTGTGTTATATCCAGAAATTAATAAATAGCGCTGTGAATTGTGACCTCCTGTTGTACGAACGGTATCCACAAATAATTGATTTAATCTGTTTAAATTAGGCATAGAAGAACGCCCTACCGGATCACCATAATTCCAAAGTTCACGCAATTCATTTCCGGATTCAAAAATTAACCTTTCGTTATAATCTTTAAATCTGGTAGCAATTTGCGTCCAAACTGCTCCGAATTTCCGCTGAATTTCATGTTGATTTAATTGCAAATCTAACCCAGACCACTGCCAATTTGGGTTTTCATAAGGAAATTCTTCGATGCTTAGCCAAGCTCCTCCCCAATAATCATTATTGCCATCGTGGTGAATATTAATGATTGCATACATTCCAGCATCGACCACCCAATCGACGACTTCTTGCACACGGTTTAACCAAGCCTCATTTATTTGATAGTGATTGCGATCATCAATATAATTCATGTAAGAAACGGGGATTCTGACCGTTGTAAATCCTGCCTCTTTAATCGCTTGAATAAAGTCTTGGGTTACCACTGGATTCCCCCACGCTGTTTCGGAAGGAATCCCATTAATATAAGCATCTAAGCTATTTCCTAAGTTCCAACCTACCCCCATTTGATCGGCAAACTCAATGGCCGATAGGTTAAATGTTGCTTCTGCTTCAACCTCTGTCTTGACTAAATTTAATCCTAAAACACCTAAAATCATTAAAACAGAAATCAAAAACCCTTTCATTCTCATTCAAATTCCTCCTTAAATATTATTTTAGCTTTATTAGTCCATTATTTCAGCGTTCTTTATCGTGTTAAACTCATTCCATTACTAAATTATTTTACGATCGGATTAGCTACCTTATTTTAGGAAGTCATATCAATATTAATCAGGTTTTTGAAACTAAAAGCTAAATAAAAGAAAAATACCAGAATAGAACTAACGCTAAATGCTTTGTTTAAATGAACCCCTACATCATCTTCACCTCCTTATTAGCCTTATTTTACCAATAAATAAGCTTATTTATTGTCACAAATTGGTTATTTTATATCAATTTAACAAAAGTTACCATTAAAGAATGATCTGAAACCTTCTATCTTTATGGTCATCCATTCAGCAAGAATTATTAACAAAAAGACAAGTGTATTGAAAACAAAAGAAACAAAAACGAGTATTACGCTGTTTAAGGTTCCGAGATATAAGATCAGTAATCATAACTAAGTTATTAGATGCCATCATGAGGCAGAGATATTTTATCATAAGTCAATCTTTGTTAAGAGCTACTTAAAATAATGAGCCATCACTTTTAAATCGTTTAGGTCTATCATAAAATCATAAACACAAAACATGATTTTCCAGTTAACATTTCTCTTTTGTTTTAACCATATTGTACCAAACTACCCCTCCATGTATTGATTCTGCAACCCCTTGATTCGCATAACCACATGCTTCATAAAACGAGATGAGTTCTTCTTTACAAGTTAAAGTCACTCCTAGTCGTTTATTTTCTTTGACAAGTTCTTCTATTCTTTTCATTAAACGCTTGGAAATCCCTTGATTTCTCGCCTGTTTGGAAACTGCTAGTCCTAATATACTTTGCCAACCTCCAAGTTTTGGATTCTCTTTGATTTCTTCAAATAGATCATCAGTTATGTACGGTTGCTGAATAATTGGACCATTGATATAACCCAGTATTTCTCCTTCTTTTTCTGCCACAATAAATGTATCCGCTATTAATTTTATTCTTTCAATAAACGCTTCTTTTGTTGCTGCTTCTTTTGGTGAAAAACCTTCATTCTCAATAGCTAATAGCTGTTGCAAATCGGTAGGTTGAACATTTCTTAACATAATCATTTCCATCTATAACCCCTTTAGCACAATTTAGCTCCTATAATTAGTCTAAAATCTAATTAATTTTTTGTCAAGACTCTTTATGTTAACACGCTTCTCTATTATCATATTGTCTTTATTTAAAAATTGGCATTACGACTCATGAATCAATTAGAACGAAAAAGCTTCCAAAGGGTTGACACAATGATCTATTGCAAGAAGCTTTATATCATGATTTAACCCTTTCGTCTCCAACTGTTTTCTCGCTGTTTTTAAAACTCTATTTCCAAGTTGAAACTCCTATTCTTGCTCCTATAAACGTTTGCTGTTAGCTCCACTTGTTCATTCACTGCCTTAGTTACGAGAAAAACAAGCTATGACTTAATTAGCTCCAGGAATAAAACCCAATCATTCCAGCTCGTCTTTTTATTAGGTGGAGAAAAAGTAGCATTTTTTATTTCAAAGGAGCCAAAGTAACTCCGTGAGCCACAGAGGGGATCTACCCAATATCCATCATAAAAATCCGCTACTTTTTCATTGAAAACAATGGCTCTACCGCTATAACTGTAGCATAAAATGTATTTTTCGTTGGACAACGCTAATAAATTTTCCTCTTGTGAACTTCCTGATGGATCAGCCACGATTTCTTGAGCGGGAAACGAATAGGTAAAATCGGAATTTTCCAATAATACCTTTAAACATTTCATACTATCATGAATACTTTTTTCCCAAGTTTCTTTAACCCCATAAACCGCTTCGCCACCGGTTCCATAAAATTGAATAATAGAATTATGACCATAAACATGGCCAACTGCTCCTGCTAGTGCCGACCAATAAGCATATCTTCTGACGTGATGATCTTGCCAATAAGGTTCTTCCGGTTTATGAAACCCTTGCGGAATTTGTTCGTAAGATGGCTCACCATCTAGTACCGGACGAGTGGGTGTCTTAAAATAATCAGCATTCACTTTCTCCGTACCAGGGTTCTTTTGTGGTACTTTCATCCCAAGCATTTAAATTTCGTTGATCAGTCCGACGATGACCTGATTGGAACATATGAAAATCCAACCAGTCAGCATTCTGGAACCAATATGAACTAGAAGTACGCCCAAAGGGAATCCGATCAACTTCTCAGGCGTTTTTTGTTTCAATAAAGTACCCATCAGTTCCCAAAATTCACGTTCTTTATCACCGCGACAATCGCCTCCAACAATCCATAAAAGATTTTAAAAACGACCGAATTTTTCAGTAATGAAATTTAAGTAGACCTCCATATTGTCCAAACGAAGATTTTTATTGATAACTACATTGCCCCATAGGGGAAGAATTCCCATATAAAGCCCTAAATTTTCCGCAATAGAAATAATATTTTTAATCCGTTGCCAATAAGCCTTATTTAATAAGCTTTCCAAAATATATTTTTCTACTTTTAAATTAAAAGCTGTGTTATAACTACTTTGGAAGTTGACTAACATTGCATAAATGGTGTTGAACCCTTTTTCTTTACGATTGCGTAAATAAATTTTTGCTTGTTCTTCATCGAGTTTTTGAAATAAGGTCCAAGCTGTATCGGCAAGTAAAAAGAATGGAGTGTTACCATTCGTAAAATAGCGTTTATTTTTTATGAGTGTTAAATCTCCTAGGTTCCAATACCTCCGTATCTAACTCACTGTATCACTAGCACTAAACGGAAAAAGTGGAGTTGGCGAGGAAACGTGAAAAATCCTAAAAACTGCTAGAGAGCATGGGTATATCCCTCGCCCCATTGTAAAAGCTGAACATTATCAACAAACAAATTCAAAGTTTTTAAGATTCGTTGCTTGTACTAATGAGAATATCGTAACAGAACAATATGAATCCCTGCCTTTTTTTACTGAACTAATTGGCGATAAAAATAAGCAAATGACGACAAATGGTTATTCTCTCGTCATTTCATCCATTAGCAGCGCTAATTTAGAACAAGAAATTATCCAATTAGAAAAAAACCAAAGCTCTGCAGGGATCTTATTACTAGGCACTAATTTAAACCGTGATGAAATCAAGCTCATCTCAGGGATCCAGCCTAATTTAGTGGTATTAGACACTTGTTTTGAAACGTTAGATATTAACTTTGTGGTCATAAATAATCTTTATGGCGCCTATCAAGCCGGGGAGTATTTAATAAGTTTAGGTCATAAAAAAATAGGTTATGTGGCGTCTAAAACAAGAATTTAAAACAAGGCTTTTTACAAGCCATTTCTGAACATCATTTACAAATTGAAAACGATAATTTCTTTGAAATATCTCCCACTGTTATAACATCTCAACCAGTATTTAAAGAGATGATAACAACTCGTTCCCAGCCACGATAATATTTTTGAGTCCCAAGTCATTACCCCTGAACTGACAACTATCCATGTAAAAAAAGATAAGTTAGCTGCTTTAGCTGTCAATAAGCTAATTGAAGGCATTAATGATGAAGATGACGATAAAATAAAACTTTTTATTGATACTGAAATTATGGTTAGAAAATCATGCGCAAAGCCAAAAAAATAGCGTTGATAATCTAATAAAAGTCAAATTTTCAAAAAAGAAAACCTAACTTTTTTTAAATCCTACAATCCCTTGTTAAACTAGGTGTCGCTTTTGGCTAAATAGCCATGGAAGTAAATCTTTTTCGTTGAAAGCCGGCTCCCAAGAAGCATGGGCATTAGGCTTAACAGTTCCTGCTTGATATTCCGTATACTTTACGTTTTCACTACCTGCTTGGCGCAGTGCTGCTACCACTGAACGGGCGCCTAAGACACTAACTACTGGGTCATCTGCTCCATGAAAGACCCAAACCGGTATCTGTTTGATTTTCTCTACTTGCTGCTGCGCCATCTCGGTATAAACGGCACCTTCTATAGTTTTAGATTCACTTTTTCTCTGCGTGTGAATATAACCACAAACGGTAATAGCAGCAGCGCATAAATGAGGTTGTTCCAACATTAGGTTCCAAGTTCCTGCTGCCCCATTAGAAAGGCCACTCAAGTAAACTCGACTTTTATCAATTTGATGAATTTCCATGATGTACTGAATCAACTCTGTTAAAGTAGCGACAACATCTGCAAAACACCAAGCTCCAATTTGAGAATCCCATGGTGCTTGTGGAATTAAAATAACGGCATCTTCTACTTCTTTAGCATATTTTAAGTAAGTTAAGGGGACATCATTACAGAGCAATGGCAATAAATGATTATTTCCGCGCTCACCAGACCCGTGTAAAAAGATCACGAGTGGCTTTTGCTTACCTGTTCCAGAATTATAAAGACAATAAGGCATCTGGCTCCTAAAATGATAAGGTTTAAAAGCTTCTCTAAGTAGAAGTTCTTTAATTTCCACTTCAAATTGAAATGAGTCACTCATCATTATTTGACCATTTTCTAGTTCTACTGTTCCTAATTGTTTAATTTCAAATGCCATAGGAATAAATTCATTGACAAACCGTGACTCAATAAACGTAAACGTATGTAAATTTTGGGTCAAATCATCCAAGTATAGGTGAATGATATTATGACTAACTTTTTTAATTTTACTTAATTTAAGGTTATTTTCATTCCATTTGACTTTGAAATTTTGAGAGGTTGGCATTTTTATGTTTTCTGGATAAGTTAATTGAATATGTGATAATTTTTCACCACTATCTACCATTTGCTTGTTGATGACAGCTTTAATTTTCACGATCATCTCTCCTTATAAAACGTTTTTACAATTTATTGTAGCACAACTTTTAGGAACCATACAAGACTCTATTTTAGAAGAAACCAGTCACAAGTTTTATACAAATGCTTTTTTAATTTAGGAATGCAAATTAATTTGCGAGAATTTTACTAAGAGAGAACACTTTGATTTTTGTCCTCGTTAAAAAAACCTGCAAATTATATTATTCACAGGTTGGATGGAAAATGATTAATTTTTAAAAACAGAAAGGTATCCATTACACCCTCCCTTAATGCTACAACGGATTTTCACATTTTTGACAATGTTCTTCAAGACCCGAACAGACCGTGCCACAGTTGGTACATAGGCGATAGACTTGTGCCTGCGCCTCTTTATCTAAGTGTTGACCGCAGTGAGAACAGTAACAAGCACCTTCTTGGACTTCTTCGCCACAAGTTTCACAATGTTTAATTCCTTTCAAGTCATTAATGGCTTTTTGATAGTAATTCATATTTTTTATACTTCCAGCAACAGCTTGACAGATATCTTGGAACAGGATTTCCGGCTCTTTTTCATTTAGCTGCTGATAATATAATCTTCCTAAATTGGCATATAATTTCTCTAGTTGCTCATCTTCTTCAGCTAATTTAATATTTAATTTGGAGATCTCTGTCATTTGTTTCGTTTTTTCAAGAGCACCTTGACCCGTTTGCGTCAATTTTTTGCCAAATTCTTCAAAAAATGATCCCATTTCTTTCACCCCTTTTTATAAACTAATGGACCTCTACTAAAATTTTTACGCCTACATTTATAAAATATTCCATTTACGTGACTAACTGTACAAAAAGTCAATGAAACGACTCCGTTCTTTCAATTTTCGGGAATGTGCATGCTCTTTTTGATGGCGAGTCAAGAGCAAAGTTTTCTTAGCGCGAGTGATGGCAACATAAAAAAGGCGACACTCTTCTTCAGGATTAATACCAGTAAAATTTAAGGGAAACATGCCTTGATTTAAAAAAGGAATAATAACATGATCAAATTCCAAGCCTTTTGCTTGGTGAACCGTAATAACAGCTAACTGATTTTGATCTTTCATTAGACGATCTAATTCACTGGTGGATAATGACATTTGATTCAGTAGTCGCGTCCATAGTTCCCACATCGGCAATTCACGATTGATAGTTAATTCTCGCTGACTGACCGTTTCTAAATAAGCTAGTAAATCTCGTAAATTTTCTTGTTCTTTAATATTGTCACACCACGGTGCTCGTTCATAAAGATTAACTTGTTCCCATAAAGTCTTCATAAATTCATGAGGAAGCATGGTATTAAACAGCTCTTTAATGGCTTGTAGTTGTTTAATGATGGGTTCCAATAAGCTCCGATAATACTTAATGACATTTTGGCGTCCCTCAGACTGTTCTAGCAACAGCGGCATACTTTTAACTAAAATCTCTTGGGTTGCTAATATATCATCCATGGCGTTATGAGTAGGTTCCCAATCCGTACCAATGTAGCGGCTTAAGGTCTCTAGTTTATAATTTTCCAAACCTGGATAGAGTCGTCTCGTGATATCTAATGTATCATAAAATCGGTCGTGATGATCAAAGTTTAATCCAACGCGTTTCATATGAGAGCTGACAATAGTTAAATCATAGAGCACATTGTGTCCCACTAAGATGGCTCCATCGATAAACTTTAAAAAATCGGTAAATACTTGATTAGCCTCTTCCCCTACCTCTTGCAAATATTCATCGCAAAAGCCATGTACATGAACAGAATCTGCTACCGAGTTTATGGGCAATATAAATCGTTCAAAGGACTTCCCTAATTTTCCTGCTACTAATTCTACAGCTGCGATTTGAATGACTTCATCTTTCGTCACATCTAATCCTGTTGACTCCACATCAAAAATAACGAGACGTCCCGCTTCTAGCTGGTTTCCTAATAATCCAAAGGGTTCATGAAAAGTATATGATTTTGGGTCAAACAAATCCCCTAAATTCATCCCATACTTTTCATAACGTTTCTTGTAAGGTAAAGTAACCATGTTGCCAACCTTTAATGTTGGAAAATAAATGGGTAGACAGCGCTCTAAAGCAAGGCGATCAAAAGGATTAATTAAATACTTCACTAAAGAAAGGATATCCTTTATCCCTTTACGCCTAAAAAAAGAAAATTGTTCAACTAAATAACAAGGAATCTGATTGGCTCGTAAGAAATTAGCCACTTCCACGTTTTGGCGATTACTTCGGGTTAAAATAACGGTATTGGCCAGTTCATGCAGACGATGATGTTTTAAGTGATCCGTAATGAACAGCATTTCATCTTCCTTTGTTTCTCCTTCATAAAAAACGGGTTGTGTTCCTAGCTCGTCTACAGCTGAATCAATTCGTTTAGGGGATAATTTCGGATTGATTAAGCGATTTTGTTTAGCTGAGTCTAAATAAGTAGCTCCTAATTGAACCAATTTTTGGGTTGAACGATAGTTAATGGTTAATTCAATACCTGTTGGCTTAAAGGTTTTAATGATTAAGGAATAAATTAAACTGGGATTAGAATCGCGCCATTCATAAATAGTTTGATTAAAGTCTCCAAAAGCACTAAATTGCAACTTAGTGGCTAGTTTTTCAATGAGTTGATATTCGATGAAGCTGGTATCTTGAACTTCATCAACCATGACGGTGGTAAACTTTTTTTGCCAGCGCTTTAACACGACCTCATCCTTCATTAACTCGTAAGCATAAATAATTAAGTCATTAAAATCCACTAAGTGATTTTGTTCTAAGTAGCGTTGATATTCCTGCAAGATAGCTAGATTAAAGCGATCTAAATAAGCTAGAGTATACGCTCCTACATCGGTATTTTTTAAGCTATCATATAATTTCTGCGCCTTTGAGGATTGTTGAAACTTCTTAATCAGTCCTTCTTTTTCTTCTTCTGCTACCGTTAAGGTAAATAATTTCAAGTCTTGGATGTATTGGTAAACTTTATCCCACAATAAGTTTTCATGACCCAGCAATTCTTTAATGACAGCTTTAGCATCTTCTTCATCAATAATGGTTAGGTTTGAGGTGACTTTGCCTAGAGTTTTTGCTTCCTCTTTGATGATCTGATAACAAAAACTATGAAAAGTTTTAACCCAAATTTTAGCCCCTAATACCCCTAAGATCGTCGTTAAACGAGATTGTAATTCTTGACAGGCTTTATTGGTAAAAGTCAAACATAAAATCTGTTCAGGATCTACATTTTGCTCTACAAAATGAGCCACTCTAAGGGAAATGACGTTTGTTTTCCCAGTGCCTGCTGGTGCCATGACTAATAGATTATCGTTTAAGTTCTCTACGACTTGTCGTTGAGCTTCATTTAATTTTTGAAGTTCTTCTTTAACCCCCATCGACTTCCACCTCTCTTCTTTATCACACACTGACTCTCGATTTAATATTTATTAAAGTCATTATTTATCTTATTTTTATTCGTTCAAGATGTTTAACTTAGCAGGCATTTTTAAATCTCATATGATATAGGGGGATGATATTATGCCAGAAAAAATAAAGCAAAAAAAGACTCGTTGTTATCAACGACTTAAACGAAACAAAACTTTGATCCAATTAAAACTAGAATGGATTGAATTAGACTTAACGACGAAATTAGTTTTAATTATTGGAGTCGTGCTCTTATTAGAATTAATTTTGGCCGTCTTTCTCTACCCCGCTAAAGATGATGCTATTAACGATTTGTCCATCAATATTGTCTTTAGAACGGCATTGTCTAGTGTCATTGGCTATATTATCGGGGGGATGAACCATGCTGATAAAGATCAGTTGCCTTCCATTTCACAGATGCCCACTATTTCTAAGGAAAAAGACTCTAACTCTACGGTTACGCCTAAAGAACCTTTAGATCTTGAATTTGAAGTAGATAAAGAGTCATTAAAAAGCGCCGCCAATATTCGAGCTTTTTCGGCTACGGTTATCTGTTTAGTCAGTATTGTGACTTTATTTACTGCCTCTTATTTTAGCCAATTAGAATATAGGGAAGGTTTAATCCAGTTACGAGATTTAATTTCGACTACCATTGGATTTTTAATCGCGAATCATCACAATAATTAATCCCTCACCAACGAGGGATTTTTTTAATGGGTCCTAAAATCTAGTTGCATAGCCACATCGCTTGCATAATGCTTCAACAGCTTGTCGTTTGGAAAAGCCATCATAGATACTTTTAGCGCGCTCACTGTTCAAAATTTCGTTTAATGAATTTTCAAAAATGTTACCAAGAGGAATGTTTCCCTCGCTATCTAAACAACAGGGAACCACAGTCCCATCCACTTGAATGGCTAAGTGATCGCGCAGCCCATGACAAAACATCTGCTCACTTATAATATTCAGTTCTAAGGCGGGCCATTGAAATTTTTCAGCCAGATGAAGATAAATCCCGTCTTTTAATTTAATTTGTTGTTTGTTCTGTAGGACTTCTTTTAATTTAAAATCCAATTGAAATGCTTGTTCAATAAAAGTCAAGATTTGCTGATTTAACGTGTTTTTAGCTTGTAGTTGTTGACGATCCATATTCCATAAGCGTAAACTACAGTAAACTAAACGCTTGGACTGAATCATTTTTATAAAAGCCACAATATCTGTTAAATAATCGGTTATCCTTTGATTCAGTTGATTGGCTTCAAAGGAATGAAGTGAGAAATTAATTTGGCGCAAGGCATTGTTTACTATTAAAGCCTGTTCCCTTTTTTTAATTAAGGTTCCGTTTGTGGTTAAGTTCACTTGCATCCCTGCCGCTTCACTTATTTGGAGAAGAGTTTCTAGTTTTGGATGGAGTAGCGGCTCGCCCAACAAATGAAAGTATAGGTGCTTGGTATAGGGTTGCAACCGTTGGATGATCGATTGGAAGTCGGCCACTTTCATTATCGTTCCCCTTCGGTTTAGCTTAGAGCTAGGACAAAAATCGCAGCTAAGGTTACAGCGATTTGTAATTTCGAGATAGATTTTTTTAAATTGAGGCATGATTATCTTCCTTTAATATAGCTTTATTCTATTTTATCATATTATCGACTTTCTCTTCTTAAATTTTACATGATTATACAATAAATTGAAATGTATGCAACTTTTAATTCTTTTAATTATGACTCTTATAGTAAAATTTACCCAATTCTCATAGGAAACCGCTACATGTATAATTTTAAATATCCTATAAATATTATCATCATAGGAGATATACTATGGAAGGCTGTTATAGCAAATTTATAAATTGTATCTATATTAGGGAAAACACTTGAATATTAAACAATATTATGCAATATTCGTTATATACTTACAAAGGAGGAGAAAAAATTGACTACACTACTAAATACTTAATTAACCATTCTCAAATTGAGAGCACTATACG
>Ga0153980_1000677_pt1 | contig 15134 bp, 8 predicted proteins | sample TSGA064MetaG_FD_104722 | JGI IMG/M metagenome (GOLD analysis project Ga0153980, IMG submission 104722) | Attine ant fungus gardens microbial communities from Georgia, USA - TSGA064 MetaG | ecosystem: Host-associated > Fungi > Mycelium > Unclassified | place: USA: Georgia, Magnolia Springs State... | reverse complement strand
CGGGCTTAGCATAAGCGGTATTCCGGGAATGCTGCTGTCCGCGCTGGCAATCGCGGTTCCCGGCACTCTGCTTACGGTTATTCTCGTATCTGTTTTGTCAGGGCTGGAGGGAAGTGTTCTGCTTCAGATTGAGTATCTGGCGGTTGGGATTGCCGTATTTATTATTTTTCTACTGGTCATGTACATACGTAAGGTAATGAAGGGATGCAGGGAAGATGGTACCTTTAGGAGCTCTGTCTTGATCATGCTGGGGGTTTTCCTGCTCACCTGCGGCAAGGAAATCCGGAATGTAACAGGCATCGAAGGTACCCCAATCTTTGACATTTCTACCATCAATATCTTACTTCTGTCATTTTTTATTATCTTTTTCACCTGCGGAAAATTCAATAAAGCAAATGGGTTCCTCACGGTTATAGTCAGCACGGTATTTCTGCTCTGTACCGGAAAATTCCAGTTCATATCTTCACCGGCAGTACTCTATATTACAGAAGCGGTTATGGCGGTTCTGGCAGTCTGGGGGATTGTAAAAAGTGTGAGAGGGAACAGAAATAGAAGCGGAAGCTTATCCGCAAAACCTTCTATCAAAGGACTTGTCAAAAATGAAGGAGCTCTGTCGATCATGCTGGTGCTGCTCTGTCTGCCGGCGGTATTGGCCTATAGCGGCGTGTTTTCTTACCTGGGGAATGGTTTTGTCTCCAGCATCATTTCCTTTGGCGGCGGTGAGGCCTATCTGAGCATCGCGGATGGTATGTTTGTCAGCAGTGGTGTAGTGCCGGCCGATATTTTCTATGGACAGCTGCTTCCGGTAGCGAATGCCCTGCCAGGCCCGATTCTTAGCAAGCTGCTGGCAGGAATCGGCTACTATTACGGCCTGGATATTACCGGAAGTGTGGCCGTCGGTTATCTGTTTGCGCTGGCTGGCCTGGCGGTAAGCATCACGGCTACCTGTTCGGTATTTTTTGTTATATTTCACATCTATAGATGCTGCGAAGAGCTGGAGATATTCCAGGTGCTGAAGAAAAATGTGCTGCCGATCATCTGCGGCCTTTTATTGAGTACGATTGTCACCATGCTGTATGAGATTATTAAGACCGGACATGGAGATGGCTGGCCCATAGGGGGCTCTCTGCTGCTGGCAGCCATAATTTATGTGTTGGTAAATTTCCTGCATCGAAGGTTCCGTCTGCATGATGTGCTATTGATTCTTTTGTCGGGAATCTTTTCTCTGGCAGCCTTTAATGTATTTTAGGATTGCGGGAGCACAAAATAATCAGTTGATTTTACTTCAATTATCCATTATAATTAATAACTGGTGATAATTATGAGAATGAACACAGGCTCTTATATCGGCGACAACGGTACGTTCAGCTTAATGAAGAACATGAATCTGGAAAAGGTATATAAGATCATCTTGCTGAACAACCCTACATCGCGGATCGAGATATCGAAAATTGCAGGACTTAACCAAACCACAGTATCGCATTGCGTCAAATTTCTGCTCGAAAAGGGCATCATAGAGGAGGTGGGCATCCAGGGGAAATCCGTCGGAAGGCCGCCTACTTCCATTGTGCTTCGCAGACAGTTTGGCGCGTTTGTGGGTATTGAGATTAACGTTACGGGAACCAAAATACTTGTTACAGACATTTATGGCAAAGAGCTGCTACACAAGAAATCCATGGAAATGCATCGAAGTCCGGCGCAGTTTCTGGATATTTTGGAGGAATCCATCCTCGAGATCCGGGCGCAGTGCAGGAAAAAAAGCATGGACATAGCGGGTATCGGCATAGCGGTAATTGGCAGCTTTAACATGAGAACAGGTGTGGTGGAGCACATCTCCACAATGTCGGAGTGGAAAGGCTATGCCCTTGAGCAGGCTGTTAACGAGCGGATACCGGACATTCCGATTCTGTTTATGAAAACCAGTATCGCCGGCGTTTGGGGGGAAATTCACTTTGGAAGATCCAATCCCATGGAAAACCTGGTATTCATCAACGGCGGATGGGGCTTAACGCTGGGCGTCTATATGCATGGCAATATGCTTTACGGCGACGACGGATATTTTGGGCGCTTTGGACACACCACGGTGGAAGTCCATGGCAGGGAATGTGCTTGCGGCGCCAGAGGCTGTCTGGATGCCTATGCCTCTGTGGGCGCGCTGATCCGGAATATCTATGGGGAGGTAGTTTTTCAGGAAAAATACCTGACCGATATCCGTGAACAGTGGGATAGGAAAGACCCGGTCGTAGTGCGGGCCATGGACGAAGCGCTGGAATATTTGGGAATCGCGGCGGCGAATCTGGTTAATACCTTTAATCCCGGCCAACTTGTTTTCGGAGGCCTGCTGCCTACTATCTGCCGGGGGAATATGGAGCGGATCAAGCAGCGCATGAATGAGACGATTCTCCCCCATTACCGGGATAGGCTGACGGTCAGCTGCTCTAGCCTGGAAGAATATGGCCCGGCTTATGGCTGTGTTGCCTTTGTAAGGGAAAAGCTGATTGGATTGGTCGAATAAAATGAGGTCAGTTAGATAAAGTGCGAATTATACAGGTACAGTTGAAAAAATTGTGAAAAATTAGAACATATAATAATTGACATGTGAAAAGGGTTATGGTAATATATTTAATAAATCAAATTGAGAAAGTAATTAATTTACGGACTTTTACACAACTTACTACATAAGGAGGAACTAAATTGAAGGCTATTATGCTTATGTACGACAGCCTGAACCGTCGTATGCTGTCACCTTATGGATGCGATTGGGTCAAGACACCCAATTTTGACCGTCTGAAGGAACGCACCGTCATGTTTACCAAGAACTATGCAGGCAGTATGCCCTGCATGCCGGCGCGCCGGGAACTCCACACGGGAAGGCTGAACTTCCTGCACCGCAGCTGGGGGCCGGTGGAGCCCTTTGATGACTCCATGCCGCGGCTTCTCAAGCAAAATGGAGTATATACCCACTTGACTACCGACCATGCTAACTATTGGGAGGATGGCGGTGCTACATACCATACCAAGTACAGCACCTGCGAGCTCCACCGTGGGCAGGAAGCAGATTTTTGGAAAGGTCAGGTCCAGGATCCCGAGTTCCCTGAGGGGCCCGCGACCGTAGTACGTGATCCTAAAGGCCCTGCATGGCGGCAGCATAACGTCAACCGCCAGTTCCTTCAAAGTGAGGAGGATATGCCGCAGTGCAAGACCTTCAGCGCAGGGATTGATTTTATCCGGCGCAATATTCAAAGTGACAATTGGTTCCTGCATATTGAGAGCTTTGATCCCCATGAACCCTATTTTACTCCAGAATACTACAAACAGCTGTACCCACACGAATACGACGGCCCTCAGTTTAACTGGCCTCCCTACACGCGGGTTGGGGAGACTCCGGAAGAGGTTGAGCATCTCCGCTATGAATACGCCGCCCAGCTTTCCATGTGTGACCACTATCTGGGCCAGGTGATGAATATCATGGATGAGTTTGATATGTGGAAAGATACCATGCTCATTGTTAACACGGACCATGGAATTCTGCTTGGAGAGCATGACTGGTGGGCAAAATGCATCTCACCCTTCTACAACGAGGTGGCCAATATCCCTCTCTTCGTCTGGGATCCCAGAAGCGGCCGAAAGAACGAGACGTGCGATCAGCTGACGCAGACAATTGACCTTGCTCCAACCCTGTTGGATTATTTCAATGTTCCCATTCCCAAGGATATGCTGGGGGTACCGCTGAAAGAGGCAATTGCGGAAAACAAACCGGTCCGCGAGGCGTGTTTGTTTGGAATATTCGGCGGACATGTCAACTGTACGGACGGGCGGTATGTCTATATGCTTGCGCCAAATCCGGACCTGGGAGGCAGCCCTTATAAGGGAGAGAACTTATTCAATCATACGCTGATGCCGACTCATATACGTTCCGCCTTTTCCGCAGCCGAACTCAAAAACGCCGTCCTGGCGCCGCCCTTCACTTTTACCAAGGGTATGCCGGTGCTCAAGACGCCGGGACAAATAAGGTTGTCCACACTGGCGCCCCAGGAGCTGCGGGAGGGAGTACAATACAAGACGATGCTGTTTGACCTGGAAAATGACCCGGAGCAGAACAATCCCATCGAGGACAAAGAGACTGAGGAGGTGATGCGTGCCCATATTGTCCGGCTGATGCGTGAAAATGACGCACCCCCGGAGCAATACCAGCGAATGGGATTGAAAGACCGGCGATAAGAAGTTAAGCGGAAACAGAGACGCGGCCTTTCAGGGTTATAGGAACCTCTCAAAATCTAAGTACATTTAGTAAGGAAGGAGAAATCTGATATGTTGCTTCAATTATTAAAGAAAAATGCCGCCAGTGTGTTCTTTATTGTGTTCGGAGTGGCAGCACTGGCTATGATGGGGACACAAATCGTTAGCGGAAGTGCGACCATAGCAGCGGAATCCAGGCAGTTCCCCACGCTTATGCTGAGTATGATGGTGATTCTCAGCGCACTTTCTCTCGTGATTGAGTATGTAAAGCTGAGAAAGAACCCTCCGGAGACGAGTACTCCCGTATTCACCGCGGGGATGCGTAAAGTTCTAATTGTAATTATCGCGATTACTCTTTGGATCGCTCTGCTCACTAAAGTCGGTTTTATTTTATGCACGGCTGCCCTGCTACTTGTGATCACACTGGTTGCAGGAAATAGGAAACCGCTTTCCATTGCGTTGTTAACAGTAGTATGCCCGCTGCTGGTCTACTATATCTTCTCGCAGCTGCTGAACACCCGGCTGCCTGAGATACTATTTAAATAGGGGGAAAAAATATGGATATGTTATTGTCCTCATTGGCTAACGTTTTCACCCTGAGCGCTATTCTGGCAATGCTCGGCGGCTCCGCGGTGGGTATGCTGATCGGCTCTATGCCGGGCCTCAGTGCTTCGATGGGTGTGGCGCTGTTCCTGCCGTTTACCTTCGGAATGGATGCGTCCAGCGGTATCCTGCTCTTGATTAGCATTTATTGCTCGGCGATTTATTCCGGTTCAATTTCCGCGATACTTATCAACACCCCCGGCACATCGGCCGCTACGGCCACACTATTGGACGGATTTGCCCTGACTAAGAAGGGAAAGGCCAGAAAAGCCCTGGATATGAGCTTGCAGGCGTCTGTTATCGGGGGACTGCTCAGCGGCGTTGTGCTGCTGGCCTTTGCGCCCCAAATTGCCAGATGGGCTCTGACCTTCGGTCCTGCGGAGTATTTTGCGCTTGGGCTTATGGGACTTACCATTATCGCCGGCGTCAGCAGCGAGGGCGTGGTTAAGGGACTGGTGCTGGGATGCTTCGGTTTCTTTATCTCGACGATTGGTGTTGACCCCGTAAGCGGCATAACTCGCTTTACCCTTGGCGTTAAGGATCTGATTAGCGGTGTAGACCAGATTCCGGCCATGATCGGCTTATTTGCCATAGCAGAAATGTTTACTCAAATCGAATCCGGCGCAATGCGGCTGACGGGAGATGTCAAGATTGACAAAGATCGCCTCAGCTGGCGTGAGATGCTTCCTTTTAAGAGCGTTATCCTTAAATCCAGCGTCATCGGCATGATCGTCGGCGCCATCCCGGGTACCGGCAGCGGCACCGCGGCATTTCTGGCTTACAAAACCGCCAAAGGCTCTTCAAAGCATCCTGAGGAATACGGCCAGGGGAGCCTGGAAGCTCTGTCGGCCACTGAGTCCGCCAACAACGCCGTTACAGGCGCGGCGCTGATCCCCATGCTGACTCTTGGAATTCCCGGCGACGCGGTTACCGCTATCCTGATGGGCGGCCTGACCATTCAGGGCCTTGCGCCCGGCCCCCAGCTTTTTGAGAAAAACGGTGTGCTGGTCTATACAATTATGATCGGCTTCCTGGTGGCGAATATCATTATGTATTTTGAGGGCAAGCTAGCCATACGTGGATTCAGCAAAATATGCAATATTCCTAACTATATATTGATTCCCGTGGTTATTTGCTGCTGTCTTGTCGGCGCATTTGCCGTCCACAATAGCCTCTACGCCGTGAAGGTTGCCCTGGTATTCGGTATTATCGCGTACTTGATTTCCAGGTTCGGCTATAAAAACCTGGTGGCGGTACTGATCGCGATCATCCTGGGGCCTATCGTTGAGCAGAATTTCCGCCGGGCTTTGGTTCTCTCCGGAGGAAGCCCCTCGATATTCTTTACACGCCCCATATGCCTCGTTATTATCCTTATTTCTGTGGGATCAATTGTGTGGCCGCTGATTAAAGCGCACAAAAAAAGAACTTCTGCGGCTACTAAAGTTGAAAAATAAAACAAAAAAAGAAATCGGAGGAAAAAACATGAAAAAAAGTAGTAGACTAGTAACCATGATCCTGGCTCTCGCGCTTGTTGCAAGCGTATCGCTGACGGCGTGCAGCTCCAGCACCGACACCACCACCGCCTCTGGCGCCCCTGACAGTACCGCTGCTGACAGTACCGCGGCTAACACAGACTATCCCAAGGAGGCAATACAGATTATCGTACCTTACTCTGCGGGCGGCAATACCGATCTGATGGCCAGAATTATTGAAATGAAACTGCCGGAGTATCTTCCTAACAGCGTAAGCATCGCGACTGTGAATATTCCCGGCGGCAGCTACATTCCCGGCATGACAGAGGTCTATACGGCTGATCCTGACGGATATACGATTGCTTGTGTTGCCGGTTCCCCCTTATCCATTGTTCCTGCCATGGGTGAAACGGATTATACTCACGACAGCTTTACCGCAATTGCCATGATTACCTCTTTCGCGAATGTAGTCGCCGTAAAGGCGGATTCCCCCCTCAATTCGGCTCAGGACCTGATCGACTATATCAAGGCCAATCCCGGCGAGTTTTCTTACGGTGTGGGCGGCACGACCAATACGCCGAATCTGGCCTTAAGCTCTCTCATTATAGAGGAAGAGCTGGACGTGAAGAGCGTGGTCTATAATGGTAACTCAGAGGTATTAACCGCTTTCCTGGGCGGCCATGTCGACGCCTATGCCGGTGCGTCAACGGACATCAGAGCTTATGTGGAATCCGGTGAGGCGAAAATCATCCTCAATCTCGGAACCGTAGTGGAAGACTATTATGCAGATGCCGTAACGATGGAAGAATTGGGCTATGTCGCTATTGGTGATTCTTACACAGGTTTTGTGGCCCCTCCCGATACCCCGGAAGAGATCATTTTGATTCTCGAAAACGCGATTAAAGAGATTCTTCAGGATGAAGACGTAGTGGCTACCCTGTCGGATATGGGTCTCCAGCCCGTATTCTTAGACCATACGGAATTTCAAAAGATGATTTCCGATTATTACGTGCGCAACGAGGAAATTATTAAACTCCTGGGTCTTACCGAATAGGAAAGCATTGATCTTCGTACAATTATATCCGCGACCAGTTAAGCAATATTCTTAAAAAGTCATTGATGGAAAGCGGTTGTTTTCGTATAATTATGGAAACAACCGCTTTGTAGTAATCAAGGGATTATTGTTTCTGGGGATTCCTTAACTCCTGTGACGGTTACATGAAAGGGGGAGACCATAATGCTTGATTGGGAGTATATCTTACTCCAACTGAAGGAAGTAACCATTTTTTCCACGGTTGCCCGATTGCTGCTGGCCGCTTTGTTTGGCGGGGTGATCGGCATGGAACGTCTCTGCCACGGGCGCGCGGCAGGCCTGCGTACACACATGCTGGTTTGTATCGGAGCCGCGCTGGTGATGATAACGAACCAATACATTGTCGGAGAATTCGGCTCCGGGGATCCGTCCCGGCTGGGCGCTCAGGTTATCAACGGAATTGGCTTTTTGGGGGTTGGGACCATTATTGTGGACCGTAAGCAGCAGCAGGTGCACGGACTTGCTACGGCCGCCGGTCTGTGGGCCTGCGCTTGTATCGGACTGGCGCTTGGGATTGGGTTTTATATGGGCGCGTTTTTTACGTTCGGCATCATACTGACAAGTATCATGATTCTGACCGGGACGGAAAAGTTCGTTAACAATAAATCCCATTACCTCAAAATTTATATGGAGTTTGAAGCCCATGAGCAGATTGACCAGTTTAGAGCTTTGCTTGCACAAAAGTCCATCAAAATACCCCACCTGGATCTTGTGTGCCCACGCGGATCTGCAGATATGGAAGATCCGCGCGTGGCAGTAATTACTACCCTAATGCTTCCCAGGCGCTGCAGTCACGATGAAGTACTGGCGTATCTGGAAGCCGCATATGGGGCGGTTGCCATCGAAGAACTGCGCTAGTGTACTGCTAAGACTGTTTCTCACAATGGAAGGAGGAGTCCATGATACTTGATTGGGACTATATCTTACTTCAACTAAAGGACGTAACCATTCTTTCTACCTTTATCCGATTGCTGCTGGCCGCTGTGTTTGGTGGGACAATCGGCATGGAACGCGGCCGCCATCGGCGCGCGGCTGGTCTGCGCACGCATATGCTGGTGTGTGTGGGTGCTACACTGGCGATGTTAACGAATCAATACATCGTAAGCGAATTCGGCGGGGCGGACCCTTCCCGGTTAGGGGCCCAGGTCATCAGCGGAATTGGTTTCTTAGGTGTCGGCACCATCATTGTGGATCGTGAACAGCAGCAGGTGCGCGGGCTGACTACGGCCGCCGGCCTGTGGGCATGCGCGTGCATGGGACTGGCGTTAGGAATCGGGTTTTATATGGGCGCGTTTTTCGCGTATGGCTTCATACTGGCGACTATCATAATTCTCAACCGGGTGGGGAGGCACATTGTCAATAAATCCCGCTCCTTGGAAATCTATACAGAGTTTGAAACCCATGGGCAGATTAGCGGGTTTGTGGCGCTGCTTGCAAAGAGCTCCATTAAAATTTCCCACCTGGAGCGTGTGCGCCCGCGCGAGCCTGTCGGCAAGGAAGATCCGCGCACGGCGGCAATTCTGGCTCTAAAGCTTCCAAAGCGTTGCGACCACGATAAATTGCTGGAGGAGCTGGAGAATGCAAATGGGCTGATTATCATCGAAGAGCTGCGCTAGTGTAAGATGCAGGCAGTAAATAACGGATATAACGAAAGTGCTCCCCCTATCCTTGGTAGGGGGAGCACTTTCGTGTATCATGTTCAGGGGATCACGCGTGTGTCTCCGTTTTAGTGCCTTTCTTTATACCGGCGTTTCATAACGTTCAAGACAATCAGTCCCCCGGTTGTGACGCTAAATAACAGGATCCACAAGGCCAGCATGCCGGTGTCGCCGGTGGAAGGAGTATTATCCGGCGTTGGGGCAGGAGCGCTGGTAGGAGTAGGATTAGTAGGAGCAGTAGGAGTAGGATCAGTAGGCGCTTGGGTAGGACCGCCGGTGTAAGTGTTCTTAACTTCAAATACGGCTGCGTTCGCGCTGTCAAAAACGGTGCCGTCTGCATTAGAGATTACATAGTTTCCGTCGGCGTCGACCGTCAATTTATATGCGGTATCGTCTTTCAAATACCATTCAGGGGCAACGGTCTCCCTTAACGTATATTCGGCAGCAACGGGAATGTCTTTAAATAAAACTTCTCCATTACTATTGCTGGTCACCGTAGCTTTATACGGATCCGTGATGCTGGCGGTAATCTCAATCAGTTCAAATTCCGCACCCGGAAGGCGCACGGAGGTGTCATCACTCCTTACCTTATTGAATTGGAAATCAATAACCTCGATCTCCGTATTATAAACATTCTCGACCTTCCAGGGGTCGGGGGCGGAGCTTTCATAAACGATGTTTTCTTCCGGACCAAGGATCCAATAATCCCCATTCTCGTCAATTATTAAGGTATACTTGGCCGGGTCTCCGGTATAACGCAATGGAGCAAAGGTTTCTTCTAACTCATATGCGCCATTAGCAGGCACGCCCTTAAAACTGACGACACCGTCTGTATCACTGTATACCGTATCGGTATAGGGAGACCGGTCTCCGGTGTCCAGTTCGGTAATTGTAAATCCAGCGCCGGGGATGGGAACGGTCGTATCATCGCTTCTCACCTTTAAGAATTCGATGTCGGTCGATTTCGGATCGTTGGTGATGGTGATTACGGTGGTCGTATAAGTACTCGGATCTTCAACGCTGCCGGTCGTAAAGCTATAGGTGGTCATGGGGTCATTCGTCAGCAGGGCATCCTTTTCCTGACCGTTTTCTTTGATTACCCTCGCGTTGACACTCACATAATCGCCGGTTTTACCGTTCAGATAGCCTTCTTCCACCAGCCAATATGTCCGGTCGGGATTAAGGAAATAAAAAGTCAGGTTACCGTCTGCGTCGGTTTCGCCACGCTCAAGAAAAACCCTGTCTCCTCCGATATAGGTATAGAGACTGAAGGTAATATCGGGGACCGTTATGTCCGGACGTTTGCTGTCAATCTTATTGATGCAGAGGGAAATGCTTTGCAGCTTCAGATTGGTAAGCGCCTGAGAGTCTGCCGCAAGGGTCATGGTCACGTCGTCGCCATAAGACATTGTCTGGCCAAAGCCTGTAAGGTTTACGCTGTTAGAAACTGAGGATGTATTGGTAATAAGATAACACCGATACTCCAAAATGTAACAGCTCGCCCCCTCCGGTATCGGTACGCTAAAACTGTTATTATCAACGTCATATGTCCATTCAAGCGGTTCTACCAGTTTGTCCGGCATCTTCTTTGTAAGTGTACCGGCTGCGTCTACATCGGCTTCATACAGCTTTACGCTGTCTACATCCAGCTTCAATTCCTCCGGAAGATTGTCGGTCAGGGAGCAGTCAACAAGCTTCAAATCGTTAGGATTGATGTCTACCGAATAGGAGATTGTGCCGTCTGTAGGGTCATAGCCCGCGCCGTAGCCTTTGTTGATCATATCGTTTTTAATGACCTGCTCAGCGTCGGAGGTGGGCGATGAAACAGCCGGAGTGCCATTCAGGGCGATTTCGTTCGAAATTGTAACACTATCCGTTGTTTTGAATTCGGGATTATCATCCACATCCACAATGGTTTTAAACTGGACGATCACCGTTTGATCGTTGCAAATAGCCTTGTCTAAGGTTATGGTAAGTATCTCATGCTCTTCTTGAGTTACTGCGTCCACTTCGGTTTCCACCTTCACCGAATAGTAATTGGTTATAGGATCATAGTCGTCAATACTTGTTGTGCTTGGGTTTGATCGGTCTGCTACACTTATTACCTTAAGCGAATTGGGGACATACTGCAGGTATGCCGCTGTGAGGTCGTCCCGCAGGACCGCGTCCGTGGTCATGCTGACTTTGTTTTGGTTAACCCTGACCTCCCAGACAATGGAATGGTCTTCATAATTGTACTGTGTGACGACGGACTTCTTTAACATTTCAACCGGCACACGCACCGTGCTCCATACGGTTACCGCCTTCGGCAGAGGCACATCGTTGACAGATCCATTGAAGTCAACGCGATTGACCGCATTGCGGTAATATTCCAGGGGGGACTGCGCGCTCGTGTAATTTGTTGCCGCAGGGCCTATATTTCCCAACAGAAAAGCATCGGTGACAAGCGTCTTATATGTAATTACGAGCTTATTTGTGCCGAGGTTACCGATAACTAAGTCTAGCTTGGTTGTACCATTAGTTGCATGAGGAGTGACGGTAAAGTTATCTGGCCCCGCATAGGTGAGTGGACTTCCATCCGATGAGGTTAATGTCGCCAAAAAGCTGTCGCTGACATATGTAAGTCCAGCCGGTATCGTATCGGTAATTGTTCCACTGGTGATATTGACATTGTGGGGGTTTAGCGTAACGATCCATTCTATGGTGTGGCTTTCGGCGTCGTATGCGGCGCTATTAGCGCTGGTACTGGAGCTGTTACTGGAGCTGTTTGTGAATGATTTCGAAAGCAGGGTCGTATTGACCTTGGCAGGCACAGGCCCGGTTTTGCCGTACTCCGGGGGGACAACTCCTTCGGTCAACTCAATATCAAGCGACGCGTAATTATCAAAAGTGTCGGTTGTCGTGTCAGTGGTATAGTAAGAATCAGCCACCTTGGTCTTATAGGTTATAGTGTAGGTAGATTCATAAGAACCGTTGGCAGAGGGTATTTCAAAACAAAACGAAGCCGGGCCGGCTAATTCATTTCCGGTCAGCGGGGTGGCGGTGCTGATATCGGCATCGGTATAAGAGGATACGCCGGTATATGTAAGCGTGGTTGTACTACTGCTCTCACCGCCTTTAATCGTAATCGTGTCGGCATCTAAGGTAAGCCCTGCCGGGAGTTGATCGCAGAAGGTCAGCTTGGAAATACCGAGGCCGTTTGTCGAGACGACCGCTTCCCATTCGATCATGTGATCGGCAGGGTTGACCGCATAGGTACCGTCGGTGCCTAGCGTTACGCCCTTAACTCCTTTTGTCAGCAGTTTCTTTTGATCTGCCGGGGCTGTGGCTTCGGCCGTATCGCTTACAGGGGGAAGGCCGGAACCGGCGGGAAAGCTTATGGCCGCCGTATTTTCGACTGTCGTATCGACCGGCGTCCCGTCCGCATTAAAATAAGCCAAAGCGGTCAGGGCCGTCTTGTATTCAAATACGATGTGATGGGGAGCGTCAGCCGTGGGGGTGTATGTATACGTAATGGTTCCGGGAGTGCTGTAATCGCCGGGATTCGTTACAGATAAAGTGGTTTTGGCTGTTTCTGTCGTATATACCGTCACCTTAAAGCTTCCCGGCACATAAGTATGCTGGTCTTTGTCAAACGTATCGGTAAGGGTGATGGGGAAAGGCGAAAGCTCCGGGTCCCCGGGGGTGTAGGTGACTGTCCATTTGAAAACGCTGCCATCATACGTGCCCGTTTTCTCAACGGTGGGACGTGTGCGGTTGTCCTTGACATTTATCGTAACGGTGGTTCCGCTGGAAAGCTGGATCGGATAAGACGTTTGATTCCCGATCGTGCCCATATCCAGCACACAGCTGAGCGAGATCGAACCTTCGGATATTCCGGACTTGTAATATTCATCCGAACCCGTCCAAAAATCGCCCTCAAACACGATATAGATGCTGTTAGTGGCAGGATCGACATGTAGGGTGCCATATTGAACAGAGACTGAGCCTGACGGTGTATTGACCTTGGTAAGCATCTGGATGGATGTCGGGGACGCCAATTTTGGCAGCGTCAGCCCTGACGGCAGGGCAATGCGATAGGCGTTTGCCAGCCCGCCGTCTACGACCGGCTGGAGTTCGCCTGCCTGAGCGGAAGAAATCGTAAAGCGATATATCATATTCAGTATTTGCGAGGTGGAGATGGTGGCTCCGCCGGATACGGACTTGCCGTCCGCCAGCAGTTCGGTTTTGTAAACGGAGACGACGTTTTCCAGTAAATCAAAATTCAAAGCCCTGTATGTAAAGATTGTGGAAAGCTTCGATTCCGCAGTGACTGATTGGACTGTTACCGATTGCCCGCCGCTGCTTAACATGAGTGTATAGCTGCCGTCCGTATTCGGGGAAAGTCCGGTTGTATCGATTAGCACGGGGACATTAAAGTTCACCGTGATCCCTTCATCAGGATCCGGATTTTCGGTAGTATCCGCGATGTTTTCTGTGCTTTCGCTGTCCGAAGCACCGGAGGATTCGGGCACGGACTCACCGTCTTCGGTGCTGTCGCTATCCGTGCTGCTGCCAGTACTTTCAGCGGCATCTTTGCTTTGGATATCCGTCAGCGTGCTAAGAAAACTGGCGGTTACATTTTTGTCCGCGTCAATAGTCAGCGTACCAACATCCAGTGCGTTTCCGTCCGCGTCTGTTCCGGTAATGGAGCTGATCCCCTGTTTTGCGGCCATGAGAAGGTCTGGCAGGCGTATCTCCTTAGTGCCTGCCGCCGCCAGCTCGCTTCGTGTGGCGGTGAAGGTATAGCGAGCGCTAAGCTGCTCTCCGGCATTAATATCCATGCCATTATAAATTTCAGTCCCCCCGGAGTAGAGGACAGGAGATACCTCACTCAAAAGGCTGGAATCGATAGCCATGACATAAGATGTCCCACTCTGGAATACGAGTGAAACCACTATTATGACTGCGGCCATTCTCCTCATCCAGGAAATACGATTTGTTCTTCTCATCCTATTAAACCTCCATCTTTAGTAATTGCATGTTTAACGGCCTGCTTACCTTATGATTGCGCTTCACGTCTTAACGAAAAGCATTGTTTATAATTCTATCACAAATTTATCTACATTTCAAATAGAATTTTCTGACAACCCCATTTTTTTTATAGAAGAGTGAAACAAAACAATTTATGAAAAGTGTGAATTCATCGACACAAAACCTTTAGAAATTGTTTAGCTTTTTCCTTCTTGCAATTTATGCTCTTTCTCTATAATGAGAAAAAATAAGAACTGCACGAAATGGAGGAAAAAAATGAAGCAGCCGGAAGATAAGGGTACGATAAAGAAAAGAAGAAAGAAAGGAAAGACGAAATGGATTGTGGCGGGGGGTGTAGTAGTGGTTGCAATCGTCGCCGGCGTAATTTTCTTTCAGAACGGCGGCGGGGGAAGCGCAATGGCATCGACGCTGCCGCCGATGTCCGCCACGGTGTCTACAGGAACCATAAGCTCGTCGGTCATTGGGACGGGCACTTTGACGAATGAGGATTCTACCGATATTGAGATCCCTTCAGGATTAGAAATCGAAACCGTTTATGTCGAGAGCGGAGATACGGTTGAAATTGGCCAGATTTTGGCGACGGTGACAGCGGACTCGCTGGCGGAGGCACTGACTTCCACACAGGAAGACATTGCTTCGCTGGACAGCCAGATTAATGACGCAGTCGGAACTTCTTCCACGGAGAAGGTCACCTCAAGTGTAGATGGACGCGTGAAAAAGATCTATGTGTCCTCCGGTGATGATACGGCTGCGGCTATGCTTGAGAATAAAGCGCTGATGCTGATTTCTTTGGATGGCAAGATGGCAGTGAATCTGGAGACATCGGGCCCGGTTGCGGTAAATGACAGTGTAACTGTTACTCTGTCGGACGGAAGCACGGTAACCGGTACCGTAATTTCTGCCGGCGGAAATAGCTGCAAGGTTACGATGACCGATAAAGGACCGGCTTACGGAGAAGAGGTTAGCGTAAGCGCGGAGGATGGTACTTATATAGGAAGCGGCAATCTTTACATTAACCAGGAGTTAAAGGTGGTT